>SDBV01000235.1_pt1 | contig 75743 bp, 61 predicted proteins | sample 2277081 | NCBI WGS metagenome assembly SDBV01 (sample SAMN10402039, study PRJNA504765) | marine sediment metagenome | isolation source: marine sediment core GS10_PC15, 223 cmbsf | place: Arctic Ocean: Southern Knipovich Ridge | collected 2010
GGCGTTTATCTTCACGCCCTTGTTGTTGCTGATCATGCCGAGAACGAGGTTGTTGTAGCATTCGAGGTCGCCGACGTAGCTGCTATGGAAGACCAAGCCGATGCTGCCATAGACGTAGCGGCGTTCGTTGGTCGTAGTCAGTTCCGTTCCATTGGCGTCTGCGTGGCCTATGGTAGTGTTATTATTGATCTTGCAACCCGACTTGATGCCGGCGATACGCATGCCGCCGCTGTCATAGATCAGATTATTCTCAATAATAGCGTTGGTGTTTACGCCGTCCCAAGGGGCAACTGTGTAGTAGTTGATCCCGCCGGAATTGCCGTAAGAGTGGACGATGTTGTAGCGGATGGATACCTCCGGAGAGATGACCCCGATACCCGATCCGTGCTGGGCAACGCCTGATTTGCTCTTATAGGGCTGCTGGCGATATACATGGTTATATTCTATTTTCGCACGAGCCTGCTCGAAGAGGTATATCCCGCTGCCTGCGCAGTCGTGGATGTAGTTGTTGGTGATCTCCTCGACGTGGTTTACGTTGGGGAAGCCCGACTGCTTCAGTTCAATACCGCGGAGGGCGTTGGAAATGTCGCAGTGGTGGATCTTTATGTGATTTGCGACGATCCAGACGGCACCGTGGTTGAGATCCCAGTAACCGGCGTTATAGCCTGCCGGATTCGCAGAGCCGGTGATCTTGCAGTTGAGAACCTGGAAGTAGTTGCCGCCCCTTGATTTTACGATCTTGTCGTTGAACCCGACGGGGGCCTTGACGAGGAACCCGTCAAATCTTAAGTAAACACTTCCGCTGAATCCGCCCGGTTTTCCACCGCCGTCTTTTCCGACGAAGATCCTGTCTAATTGTGGCATTGCTCCGGGTGCTGCCTTGAATGTCAGCCAGTCGCTCCTTATCTTGGAGTCAAAAAACTGACCGTATTTGCCATCTGCTACTATGACGGTATTGCCCCCGCCGAGGGTTTTCGCCCTGTTTATGGTTTTCCATGGGCTGTTTATGGAACCGTCGTTGTTGTCATTGCCGCTGCCTGCATTGAGGTAGTAGGTCGCTGCGCTAGCCGTTGCCGACATAGCGAGACCGGCTATGATCAATAATATAACCGTTTTCGCCCTGTACAAACCATTTACCCCCAATGACCTGTGTGAAGAGTTTTCCTTGCCTTTAAACATAACTGTGCTCCTAAATTTTGTCAATACGAATTTTTAAAATTTTTCAAACCGATTTTTACACTAATTAATTACCAAACATTTACACCTCACTTTTCACCGAATATATTGAAATGGAGATAGGGAAACCAATCGGTTGAGAATACTGGGTGTTTGACAAGTATAGCTGTATCTATAGCAGCATCTATTCCCCGGCTGATATCAGAATATATAAAGTGTACATCTGTGATGTTAAACTGAGATCAGCCCTGAAGCTGGTTAATACTTGTCAACAAATGAGTGGTCAGTTTTCTCACCTATTCGCCGCTTACGCAGCATTTGTCCCCGGTCCATCTATACCCAATGGGTATTTTTCTCACACGTTGGTTTAGTCATAAGTTCTTGTCAAAAAAGGCTTTCTCCGCGAAAAAAAGCACGCGATTTTTCCGTAATCCGTGTGACACCCCCTTTGTCGTCATGATGCTTAAAATCTCATTAGGAAAAATGCGTGGAAATACCAAATATTTTGCAAGTCATCCAGTGGAAGTGTCCTCACACATAGTAGATTACACGATTGTAAGGTTTAAATCAAGCACAAATCAGAAAACTCCCGACTTTTTATTTTTTTTAAAAACAGTAAGTTATCTGAACGTTAAACGAATAATTGGTTTTTTGATCAATTCATTTGGCAGACAGATCATAAGGGGGCAGAAAAAATATGGTCGATGCGGCACCGGGGGGGTGCCGTACGGCTGGGGGGTGCGTGGGGGCAAGCAGTAAGAGGTAGTTAAAAAGAGTTAGACTTTTAGGGATAGGCCTTTGGGATAGCCCAATGTACGCAATTAAAAGGTTACATTTTAATGCTGTCTTGTGCAGTAGCTGTTGCGTCGGCGTCATTGCCGCGGTGCTTGCCAGCGGTATTATCTATCGCAAGGCAGCGAGCTTCCTGGAAATCGCCAGTGCCAAAGATATTAGTTTGTCGGTTCCGTTGAGGGCCTTTCCATCCGAGATCGGCGGATGGTCCGGTACGGACGTTCCAATTCCCGAGACGATACGCCTCGTTGCGGACAATGATGATTTCATCAACAGGTTATATGTAAACGGATCGCGAGATCAGTGGGTCAATATCTATGTTGCGTATTCGGCTCGCCCCCGTACGATGCGGGGACACAGGCCCCAGGCGTGTTTTACCTCCGCCGGCTGGGTTCACGACCGGACGGAGACCGCCAGTATACGGTCAGCAAGCGGACGTGAGATACCCTGTCTTATCCATCGCTTTTATAAGCATGGCGAACAGAATGACCAGATCGTGCTGCTGAATTTCTATGTTCTTAACGGGCGTTGTATCAACAGCGAAAGAGGCTTTTCCGGTCTCGAGTGGCGAAGTCCGAACATTGACGGCAAGGCGGCCAGGTATGTCGCCCAGGTGCAGATCAGTTCACTATTTGAGAATTCTATTATGGCTGCGGCTGAAGAATTCGCGGATGTGATACTTGACTATCTTCCGGATGCCGGTGGGAACGTAGGGGTAGCTGTTACGGATAGCGTTGCTATGAATGCGGTATCAAAAGGGACGCCTCGATAGCAAGCGATCAGTATAGCTAATTAGAGGTATAACTTTTTGAGTAGACTTTAGGGTGTAACCGACGGGGACGGAGTTCAGGGTGATCCATTTGCCACTTTATGAAAAAGCAGGAATTCACATTGCGATCAAATAATAAAACAGGTGACTGTCCCCAATTTAAGGGTCGGCCTTCGCTTGCTGTTAATGCCGCGAGTAATTGGGCAGCCTTGGGAATTAATATGCTGGTGGCATTTTTCCTGACGCCTTACATAATCACCTCGCTCGGATTGGGCTCTTACGGGATATGGGCGTTGGTGGTTTCGGTGGTTGGTTATTACGGGCTGCTGGACCTTGGGGTTTCTTCGGCGATACTGCGTTATGTCGCCAGGTATGCCGGACAGAAGGATCATGTGCGTCTCAATGAGGTGATGAATACGTCGATAGCCATCTTTTCGGTGTTGGGGGTTGTTGTTGCGGCGATCACATATTTTGCGGCAGGGCCCCTGGCGGGATTTTTTAACGTCGCAGCCGGTGACCGAATATTGTTTCAGCGGAGCATAGTCCTGTTAGGCATTACGACAGGTTTTATGTTCCCGGGCAATGTCTTATCGGTGGCGGTAATAGCACATGAGCGATTCACTATCCGAAATGCACTTCTGGTCGCCACTACTGTCGTCAGGGCGGCTCTGATAGTTGTCGTATTGGGTAGGGGAGGCAATATTGTTGATTTGAGCGTGGTTAATCTGGCGGTGTGCGTTGGCGGGATATTGCTCAACTTCGCGGTGGTGAAATACTGTTTTCCATACGTCAGGTTTTCGTGGCGACTTTGCAGGAAAGCTGTTGTCGGTTCGCTGTTTACGTTTGGATTCTTTTCGTGTATTTCGCAGATAGGAAACCTTCTCCGCACGAAGGTCGGTGCCGCGGTGATCGGAAGGTTCCTTTCGATGGAGCTTGTGGGGGTCTATAACATCGGGCTGCTGTTGTATATGCACGCATTGAAGCTGATCATATCATGCAGCGGGGTGTTTCAGCCCAGGCTTGCGGCACTAGCAGGGATAGACGGCAAGCAATTCACCAGAGCGATCATGCGATATTCGGTCATTTTAGCAAATTTTACAGTGGCTGTGGGGATCACCGGTGCTCTGCTGTGCGGCGATTTCCTGAAACTTTGGCTGCCGGAGAATTTCGGCGATCCTAAGGCAGCGATGTATGTGTTCTATATCCTGCTTGCTTCTCTTATGCCGAATCTGATGACGGACGTTTCGGTAAGTGCGCTCCAAGCCATCAAGAAGCATAAGTATGTAGCTTACCAGACTGTCTCGGAGGGGGTTGTGAATCTGGCACTTTCGATCTGGCTGGTTGGCAGGTTCGGGATTGTCGGTGTGGCGATAGCTGCAGCGATACCGGCTGTGATAGCCAGAGTGATTATCCAACCGATCTATTGCTGCAAGATCCTCGGGATCAAATGGTCCGGTTATATGCGGCAGATAATTGCGACTCCGCTGCTGGTTTTCGGGGCGATGCTGCTGTTTGCTAATCTTGGCGGTGTGCTGCCGGCGGCGGTGACGTATCCGCAGTTGATCTTGAAAGGCGCCGTTGTCTTTGGCATGTACTCCTTGATAGCGTTTTATGTTTGCATAGATAACCAGATGCGGCAGGAAGTGCTTGCTCGGATGTCGCGTCTTTATTTGGGTGTTGCAGGTGTTGTGTTCAGGAAAGGACTTGTTGGCAGTGAAAGCAGCGACGGTTGAAGATCGACGAACGCAGGCCGATGTCATGCGACAGACGGCTGGGTGTCTGGGTTTTATGATACCTTTGGCTGGGGCGGCGCATCATGCGTATCTGTGGCGGCTTTATCAGGGATTGGCTCCTCTGGAGCGTAAGCTGATAACCAGGTGCTGTATGTCCGGCGGATGGGCAAGTGCCGATGACGGGGATATCCTTTTACTTTCTTCGAGGTCGCTATTGTGGAGAGGAGCTAACAAGTGCTGGCGGGGCAGTTGCAGGATGGCAAAGCGTGTGGCGGGTCACTCGATGGAGGTTCCGTCTGTTCCGTTAGGGTGGCGTCGAAGATTGCGGGAGTTTATCGACATGTATGAAATGTCCGCTCTGATGATAACGTATGGGGGGTTCGGCGTTTCTCTGTTGGGTGAGCTTGAGAGGCTGGATATTCCCGTGGCGATGGTCTTCGGCGGAAGCGATGCCCAGATAAGCGACAACAACGAATGGTACCGGCGGAAACTTCGCCGATTGTGGGAGCGGGTCGATCAGTGCATATTTATTTCGCATTTCCTGAGAGACCAGGCGATCACCAGGGGTTGTTCGCCTCAAAAGAGCAAGGTGATATATCGAGGATGCGTAATCGGCCAGGTTCCTGAGAGGGTTGAAAAACCTTATGTTCGGATCGTAAGCGTCGGTAATCTTGGTGAGGTTAAAGGATTTGAGTATCTGATCAAGTCGTTTGCGATCGTCCGGGAGACGCACAAAAATATTCGCCTGAGCATTATTGGCGCCGGAGTGCTTGAAAACCAATTGCGGAGATTCGCCGCTGAGCTGGGCGTGTCGGATGAGGTGGAGTTTATGGGTGCGCTCTCGTGGGAAGCTGTCCAGTCCGAACTGGCCCAAAGTAACATCTACGTTCAGCCGAGTATCAGGACAGCCGGCGGACTGGAAGAAGGGTTTTGTCAGGCAGTCCTCGAAGCACAGGTTATGCAACTGCCCGCGATAGTTTTTAATTCGGGGGCACTGGTTGAGACTATCGAAGATGGAGTGACCGGTTTTGTTGTGCCGGAGCGGGATTGTGATGTGCTGGCGGAGTTTATCGGTATCCTGGTCGAAGATGACAGCTTGCGCTGGCGGATCGGGGCGGAGGGACGCAAGCGGGCTCGCGATAAATTTGAGATCAACGCGCAAAATGCGATATGGCGAAGCACAGCCGAAGAACTCATGGCGATAGAGAGGTAATTCATGGCGGATGCGATGACGATAACATTTATATTACCGGGCAGGGGCAGATCAGGCGGAGTTCGCGTGACCGTAGAAATGGCGAATTGCCTCCTGAAGCGCGGCCACGATGTGCGGATCATTTACTATCGGCCCGCTCTTTATACTCCGGCAGGTCTCAAACGTCAGGCCAGTCATGTGTATCGGCAGAGCCGTTTTGATAATGCCGATTGGGTTGATAGTTTCAAAGGTGTGACGGCGCCTTTCAATAAACTCGAAGATGTCAGCTATCCAAGCGCCGAGATCGTTATATCCGTGGGGGTCTTTTTTGTGCCGTACTTGCTGGAATTGAAGGCCGACGTCTATAAGGTTCAATACTGTCATGGCTTGCCCGGCGATGAGATGGATCCGCTAAGGGCGTTCCTGGATTATCGGATACCGACGATATCGGTGTCGGAAGCGCTTGTCGAAACGCTTGAAAAGCACAGTGGCCAGAAGGTGTTGGGTGTGGTGCCTAATGGGATAGATAGTGAAAATTATTATACGGACGCCCGTTTGGCGAGAAACGGCATTGGTACGATATATGATGTCGCGTACGAAAAGGCACCGGAAGATACGATCGAATTGCTCAGGCGAATACGCAAGCGATGGCCGTCGATGCCGCAATATGTGTTCGGAAAGGCCAAGCGTCCCAGGGGTATCGGCAGCGATAGCTATTTCCGCTTTCCGTCCGTTGCCATGGGCAGGGAGTTATACAATCGCAGCAAGATATGGCTCGTGACCAGCCGCAGAGAGGGATTCGGTTTGCCGGTCCTCGAGGCGATGGCGTGCGGGGCACTTGTTATCAGTACGCGGCACGATAATGCCGCCTCGCTCATCAAACACGGCGAGAATGGTTTCCTTGTCGATGTCGGCGACCATGCCGGGTTCATGCGGTATATAGAGTTTGTCCTTAACAATGAAGATGTCCGTCAGCGTATTACGCGCCAGGCGTATATGACGGTTAAAAAGTACACATGGCAATCGGCGGCAAAGAAAATGGTCGGGTGTTTGAGGAAAGTGGTCTCGGGGGAGAAGTCGCTTTTAGATGAACAAAGCAGAAAAGAGGCAGCATGTCCAAGCTGTTAGTAAGCATTATAATCCCGACGTATAACCGGGCCGATATCATCAGTGCCGCTGTCAGCAGCGCGTTGCAGCAGACGTATGCCAATAAGGAGGTCATAGTTGTCGACGACGGGTCAACCGACGATACCTGCCAAAGGCTCAGGGCATTTGATGGCAGGATACGCTTGGTGCGGCAGGTTAATGCCGGCCCTTCGGCGGCGAGGAATGCGGGCGTTAAGGCTTCGCGGGGCCAGATACTTACATTTCTCGATTCCGACGACCTATGGCTGGACTCTAAGATCGCCAAGCAGGTCAAGATGTTGCAAAGTGTCGACGAATCGGTTCCGTGTTGTCTGTGTAATGCGCTTATCCTGCGAAATTCCGGTAAGAAAGTGACGTCATTCGATCTGGCGCCGATCCGCGCAAAGATCGAAAAAGGGTTATGGCTCAACGTTACGAGCATACTTTCAACCAGGTGCGTGTTGTTTACGCAGGCGGCAGCGGTACGGCGATCGGCGTTTGAAAAGGTAGGCGGTTTTGACGAGAGCTTGCGGATCATGGAAGATCATGATATGGCTCTGCGGTTGTCATTAGAGGGGCCGTGGGCGTTTCTGCGGGAGCCGCTGGTTATTTACCATTATGGTATCGAAAATGGTCTCGCCGAAGAAGCAAGGCAAAATGACTTACAGATATGCAAGAGTATCGAAAAAATTGTCTCTAATATGTTAGCGGACAGGCGGGTACCTGAAACCGGTGCGAAAAAGTATCTCACGCGATGCCATACAAAGATGTGGCGGCATATCGAAAGGTCGCAGAACTGGAGTAACGCCAAGCGAGTCAGCGTACTGATGGATAAGTCGTTTGAGGCAGTGATGCAGGTGTGTGATTTTGCATTTCGGCATTCGCCGATGTATCCGAAAATGGAAGTTACCGCTTTTGGCGGTCAAAATAGATGATCACCTCCTATACACGGGCTAATTAAATGATCTCACAGGTTACAATTGCGATAACGGTATTGCTGGCGGTTGTGTTGTTCGTTCTCCCGCGGGAATATTTTATAGTTCCGTTTATCGTATGCGCATGCTTTATCCCAGCCGACCAGCGGCTGATCGTGATGGATCTTGACTTTACGCCTTTGCGTATTCTGGTGGTTGTCGGCGTTTTGCGACTTTTGCTAAGGGGCGAAATTATTCCGTTGAGGTGGAACGTGCTTGACAAACTTATTTTCGCATGGGCTCTGGTTGGGGCCTGTGTGTTTGTCATACAGTGGATGGATACGAGGATGTTCATATTCAAGTGCGGCATCCTTTTCGATGTGCTGGGGATGTACTGGCTTTTCCGGCAAAGCCTTGAATGCTGGGACGATGTTGCTTTAGTGTTTAAGGTGTTGGCGATCTGCTGTATTTTACTGGCTCCTTTCGTTGCTTTTGAAAAGGTTACCGGCAAAAACCCCTTCGATGTTTTTGGCAAAGCTGAGACCGAGATGCGCGAAAGTGAGTACAGGTGTCAGGCGACTTTTTCCCACTCCATTATATTAGGGTCATTTTTCGCGACGCTGGTGCCGTGTTTTATTGCGTTGCGGAAGACATGGAGATGGCAGCATATCTCATGGTGTGCGGCTGGCGTGAGTATTCTTGCAGTTTTTGCGTCCGCGTCGAGCACGCCGATATTCGTTCTTGCGTTTATGCTGATGCTTATACTGTGCTTCAGTTTAAGACGGTTTGGAAAATACGCCTTGATAGGCACTTTCGCAATGATGGCGGGTCTCCATGTTGTCATGAAGGCACCCGTGTGGCATTTAATATCCCGGGTTAATGCGGTTTCCGGTTCTACGGGTTGGCACAGATATGTGCTGATCGACAATGCCATAGCGCATTTTCATGAGTGGGCGATGATCGGGTGCAAGACGACCGAGCACTGGGGTTACGGAATGATAGATGTGACCAATCAATACATTGTAGAAGGGATCAGGGGGGGCGTTGTTACGCTTGTTCTGATGCTGGCAGCTTTGTACCTGATGCTTAGGACCGCGTGGAGATTTTCCCTGCAGGAGATGAGTATTGACAGACAGTGGCTTGGCTGGGGGGTGTGCGTAATGTTCATTGGGCATTGCATTACGTTTCTTGGCGTATTTTATGTCGGACAGATGCGGATGTTTTTATATCTGACATTCGCGGTGGTCTCGGCGATTTACGGATCAATGAATGTTAATTATTATGAAGGCGGTTACATAAACGATGAGCACACAACTTAAAAATGCTGATGAGAGCATAAAGATTTCGGCTAAGAGAACGGCCCGTCCGATCAGGATCGTAGGTGCCGCATTCGGTGACCCAATGGCGGAGAAGACCTTTTCGGGAGTGTCAAAGTACCTGTTTAGAACTCTCGATAAGCACAAGGTTCTGACGCATTGCATAAATACGCGGCAGATAAGAATATCGGAAATGTTCAACGGAGCCTTAAAATTTTCGCAGGTATTAAAATGTCGCAAACCATGTGTCAGTTCTTCGTGGATATGGAAGAGCAGTACGGTTGATAACATGACGGAACGCTTCAAGCGGCGGCTTTGCGGATGCGATGGCGCCGATACGGTTTTGCAGATAGGCACCCACGTTCGTGTCGAAGCCCGTGGCATAAGGCATTTTTGCCTGACGGATATGACGCTGATTCAGGCGGCAAGAGCCGATCAGTTTACGGCGATGCATCTTAACGACCGTCAGCTTGCCGAGGCGATAGTAATGCAAAAGCGGATATTTGACAGTTGCGAGGGGATATTTGTCGATTCGGCGTGGGCCAAGGGATCGATAGTCGGTGATTACGGCATAGCGAGCGAGAAGGTATGTGTCAGCGGCTTGGGCGCTTCGATACGGCCGATCAGCAATGAGCATGTCAGGGAAAAATTCAATATACTTTTTGTGGGACGCGATTGGAAGCGTAAGGGCGGTGATATATTGGTCAAAGCCTTCCACGAAGTAAGAAAACATATAAAAGACGCAACCCTCACGATCATCGGATGTTCGCCGCCGGTATCGGACCCGAATATAAAGGTGTTGGGCCGCTTGAATAAGGAGACGGTTTCGGAGTACAGGGCTATCCGCCAGGCGTTTTGCAAAGCGAGCGTTTTCTGCGTGCCGTCTTTGTTCGAACCGTTCGGGATATGCTTCCTTGAGTCACAGCTTTACGGGGTGCCTGTCGTTACTTTCGAAGGTCAGGGACGGGCCGATGCGGTCAAGGATGGCGTGACGGGGATGTTGATAAAGGAAAAAAGCGCAGAGGCACTGAGCCAGGCACTGATAAAGCTGCTCGTAGATACCGAGCTTGCACACCGGATGGGTTCGGCCGGCCGCGACTTTGTCGTGAACAATTATACATGGGATCATGTGGCAGAGAGAATACTGGACAGGATGGAAAATCATAATGAGTTGTAAGAAGGATGTTTCGATCGTCATAGTAAGCTGGAATACGAAAGATATTCTTCGCAATTGTCTGCGTTCGGTTTTTGAGAATACTTCAGGGGTAAGTTTTGAGGTGATCGTAGTTGATAACGCTTCGACGGACGCTTCGGCGGAAATGGTGACCGAGGAGTTTAGCGATGTCATCTTGGTCGCCAATACGAACAACCGCGGGTTTGCCGCCGGGAACAATCAGGGGATGAAAATTGCCCGGGGCAGATATGTGCTGCTGCTCAATAGTGACACGATAATCCTTGACAGGGCCATAGAGAAAATGGTCGCCTTTACTGACAGCAAACCGAAAGCAGCCGTTGCAGGCTGTCGCGTTCTCAATCCCGATATGACGCTGCAGCCTACATGTTTTATGTATCCGTCGATACTTAATATGACTCTTTCGTGCAGTTATTTATATAAAATTTTCCCGAAGAGCCATTTCTTCGGGCGTGAGCGGATGTCGTGGTGGGATAGAAATGATACGAGACAGGTCGACGTGGTAACCGGCTGCTTTATGCTGGTAAGGCGCAGTGCGATCGATCAAATCGGGCTGATGGACGAGCGTTTTCTGATGTACGCCGAAGAGACTGACTGGTGTTACAGGTTCAGCAAAGCCGGATGGGAGATTTACTATACCCCGTCAGCCCGGATCATTCACCTTGGTGGCCAAAGCAGCAGGCAGGTCCGCAGCCAGATGCTTACCGAGGTGGTTGTCAGTGTGCTGAAATTCATGGAAAAGCACCATGGGTGGTTGCGTTATCACCTGGCCTGTCTTGTTTTCTTTATCTATTTTCTGGTTCGTGTGCCGGTTCTGGCGGTGATAGCATTGTCACACCGGCAAAGGCGGCAGGAGGCATTGTGTAAGGTCAGAGCCTATGCTGCCGGTATGGCAAGGATAATGACAGGTGCGTCTGCGGTTTGAAGGGGGCAAAACTATGAATGTAAAGGCGACTGTTATGGGGGCGGGACACTTTCTCGTGAAACGTTTAACGGGTCAGTTCTGGTTGAGGCGGCACTGGCTAAAGGAAACCGAGTGGCTCAGCAAGGGCGAACTTGACGCCTTGCAGTTGCGACTCTTTAAGAAGCTTGTGCGGCATTGTTACGAAACAGTGCCGTATTACCGCAATCTGATGGACAGGCGCCGATTTCGCCCGGAGGATATCAAATCGCTTAGCGATGTCAAGTTGTTTCCGATCTTGAAGAAAAAGGATGTGCTTGCTAATACCAAAGAACTTGTTTCCTTAAAACACAACAAGCTGCTGATGAATACCGGTCATACAAGCGGTACATCGGGAACGCCGATGGATATCAAGAGGGACATCCGCTCGATCGGCGATAATCATGCGTTTTTTCAGAGACAGAAACAGTGGGGCGGCATCGGATTGACAGACAGGTGCGCATATCTTACGGGGCGATTGATCGCCGCAACCAATGACAACAACGGGCAATTATATGCTTACGATCCGTTCATGAAGGAGCTTATCCTTTCGACGTATCATCTTTCGCGGCAAAACGCGGTCAAATACGCAAGAGCAATGTACGAATATGACGTAAAGGCTATCGACGGGTATCCCTCGGCGGTGCATCTCTTAGCCAGGACATGTCTGGAAGCGGGAATATATATGAATCTGCGGGCATGTTTTACTACTTCCGAGACCCTGACCGATCCGATGCGGGAAACTATCGGCAGGGCGTTCAATTGTAGAGTATACGATTACTACGGCAATGCCGAAAGGACGGGAATTATTCACACATGCGATTATGGCAGCCGTCATATCGTACCCGAATACGGGATAACAGAATTGATCCCGGTCGATGAGTCTTCGCCGCAGCGGTGCAAAGTGATAGGGACAGGATTCTGGAACAGGGCAATGCCGTTCATAAGATACGACATGGAGGACATTGTGATCAAGTCTGATGAAAAGTGTCCGTGCGGCAGAGCCTTTGAAGTCGTCAAAAGCATTGAGGGACGCTACGGCGATGTGGTACGGACGCCGTCGGGCAGGGAGTTCGGGATGGCGGCGATCACACACTTGATCCATGGCGCCGATCATATCGTCGAGAGTCAGGTCGTACAGGAAACACTGGAACACGTCACGATTGAGTACGTTCCCGATGGCAGGTTTTCGAAAAAGGACTACTCCGATTTTAGTTCGATCATTCACAGGCATTTGCCGGATGAGTTGAAGGTGGACCTGAAGGAAGTAACGGCTGTCAGCAGGACCAGCAGCGGCAAGGTAAGACAGGTTGTCTCGCAGATATAAAGAAAGGTTGTGCAATATGATAAAGTTAGGCACAGATAAGTTGGTTGCCGAAGACGGCCAGTTGTGTTTTCTCTGCTTCGGTGGTGAAGACTGGTGGTACCACAATCGAGGCCATATCGGCTTTCAGTTGGTGCGGCGATTAGCAAAGACCGGAACAGTTCTTTATATAAATTCGATCGTAATGCAAAAACCTAATTTCCGTAAAGGAGGCAGGTTTTTTGAAAAACTCGTTCGAAAGAGCAGGAGCATTTTCAAGGGATTAAAAAAAACCGGCAGCGGTTTCTGGGTGTACAGCCCGTTTTCGCTGCCGGTTCATCATATTCCATGGCTGAAAGGATTCAATGAAATAATACTGCGATGGCAGATCTCGATAGTTTTGCGAAAACTCGGGATGGTCCGACCGGTGATATTGGTAGGTTGCCCGCCCGCCTGTAAGATGGCGATCAAGATGAAAAAAAGATGCCTGCTTTACCAGCGCACAGATCTTTATGAAGCTTTCCCAAGCGTTGACGAGAAAATCATCGCCGGATATGACAGGCAACTCAAAGCAGAGGCGGACATCACCTATTTTGTCAACAAGAAGATGTTTTCGGATGAATCGTCGCATTGCAAACACAGCCTCTTTCTGGATCACGGGGTGGATTTCGAGTTGTTCGCTTCTCCGCATAGGCGTTCGGATGTTCCTGACGATATGCGCGGGATAAAGAGGCCCGTCATTGGGTACTTCGGCACGATAGATTCACATACGGTTGATATTGACTTTATCGCAAAGGTAGCCGAAATTCTTGACGACATGTCTTTTGTGATGATCGGCGGTGCCGCCAAGGACTATAAATTGTTGCATGACAGAGACAATGTATGGATGTTAGGCCAGAAAAGTTATGACCAGATACCTCTCTACGGTAAGTGCTTTGATGTATCGACCATGGTCTGGCAAAAGACGGCGTGGGTAGAGGCATGTAACCCTATCAAACTGAAAGAATATCTTGCACTGGGTAAGCCTGTCGTTAGCACATCTTTTGCGGAGCTTGAGGGGTATCTTGATGTTGTCTATACCGCTGATACGCCGGAGGAATTTGCCGAATGCATAAAGCAGGCGCTCGCAGAAGATAGTCCCGGACTTACGGAGTTGAGAAGGCGCAAGGTCAGGGCAGCTACATGGCAGAGCAAAGCCGAGATCATGCTCCGGGAGGTTAAGAGCGTCACTTGTTCATAAAATAAACAATAATATCCATTTCTTTATGGGGGTAAATGCTGTGGAACTTGCTGCTGATTTGAAGACGGTCGATTTGTTCGGCCTTAGTGTATTCGCGATGCGTATGGAGGAGGTACTTGACTTGTGCCAAAGGCATATAAAGAAAAGAGAGGCTTTGCTTCTTGGGGTTGTAAATGCCGCCAAGATAGTCAACAGTCGCCGGGATCGTCAGTTACGGCAGAGTCTGGATGAGACGGATATTATTCTTGCCGACGGCTTGCCGGTCGTGTGGGTATCGAAGCTGATCGGACGGCCATTACCCGAGCGCATTGCCGGTATCGATATCATGCTCGAACTGATCAAACGCTCGGGTAAAGAACATTATAGCATATATTTCCTGGGCGCTACGAATGAAGTTGTCCATAAGGTTGCCGAAATGGTGGAAGGCTGGTATCCCGGTGTTTTGATCGCCGGTTGTCACGACGGATATTTCGACGATTCCCAGGAGTGTCATGTCGCATATGAAATACAACAAAGCCATGCTGATATACTATTTGTCGCGATGGGCTCACCGAAGAAGGAGAATTTTCTGCGGAAGTGGCGCAAGTTTATGAACGTTCCGGTTTGCCACGGTGTAGGCGGAAGTTTCGATGTAGTCGCCGGCATTACCAGGCGTGCGCCTCAATGGATGCAGCGGGCGGGATTAGAATGGTTCTACCGACTGAAGCAGGAGCCGCGGCGGCTGTGGAAACGGTATTTTGTTACGAACAGTATTTTTATCATGTTGAGTATCAAAGAGTTTGTCATCGCAAGGTTGGGTGTCACCAGATTAAGATCCAGTGTTTAATCGTTATTTAAGCCTTAAGGAGGGCAGCGATCATGAAAGCACAATTGAGTATAGGGTTGCCGATCTATAACGGCGCCGAGTTTCTGAAAGAAGCTCTCGAATCGCTTATCAACCAGACATTCGAAGATTTTGAGATAGTCATCTCGGACAACGCTTCGACGGACCAGACGCAGCAGATATGCCATTACTATGCCGATCTCGATCCGCGTATCCGCTACTACCGGTGCAAAGAGAACTTAGGAGCAGCCTGGAATTACAACCGTGTATTCGAACTGTCGTATGGTGAGTATTTTAAGTGGGCCGCACATGATGATTTTTGCGCACCTTCGTTTTTCGAGCGATGTGTAGAGGTTCTGGACAGCGACAGAAATATCGTCCTGTGCTATCCGCGGACGGTTATCGTAGATGAGATAAGAGGTAAAACGACAAAGTATCATGACCGCTTCAACCTTACTTCGCCCCAGCCTTATGAGCGTTACAGACGCTATCACAAGCAGATCCGCGGCGGCCATGAGTGTCATCCGGTGTTCGGCTTGATAAGGTCCGATGTCCTCAAGAGAACATCCCTTATTAAGGCGTACGCATCTTCGGACCTTACTTTGCTGGGCGAGTTGGCTCTTTACGGGCGGTTCCACGAAGTACCGGAGTTCCTATTCTTCAAGAGGAATCACGCGAATACATCGATCCATTCCCATCACAGCCTGCGAAGCCTTGCCGTATGGTTCGATCCAGCAAATGCCGGCAAACTTCAGCTTAACAAGTGGATAATGTTCCTTGAATATATGCGGTCAATAAGGCGTTCGCCGATAAGCGTCTGGCAGAAAACATTGTGCCGTATGCAGATGGGGCGATGGTTCGTGAGGCATTCGGGCTATTTGGCCAAAGATCTGGCCAAGGCGGCGGCATGGCCGTTTGTACCGAGGACATTCAGGTCGCAATGCAGAAAAGAAATGAAAGAATGTGTTTAGTTGTAATTGAAATTGAGGAAGAGCAGCTATGAAAGTCGCAATTCTTGCAGGTGGCGTCGGGTCACGTCTTGCCGAAGAGACGGAGATAAAGCCCAAGCCTATGGTGGAGATAGGGGGCCGCCCGATCATCTGGCACATCATGAAGCACTATTGGCATTATGGTTTCGGCGAGTTTGTCATCGCGCTGGGGTATAAGGGAGAGTACATAAAAAAGTATGTTGTTGATTACTGCCCGCTGCACAGCAACCTGACCGTCAAGGTAAAAAACGGCGAGGTGAAAGTGCACGGCGGCAACGGCCATCCGGACTGGACCATCGACCTGATAGATACCGGCTTGGATACTTTGACCGGTGGAAGGATCAAGCGTCTGGAACCATATATGAACGGCGAGACCTTCATGTTGACATGGGGGGACGGTGTTTCCAATGTCGATCTTCATGAGCTGCTCAAGTTCCATAGATCGCACGGGAAACTGGCGACCCTTACGGCTGTTCGGCCCACCGCCAGATTTGGCCATCTTGACCTTAATGGCGACAGAATACAGGAGTTCTCCGAAAAACCACAGACGCAGGAGGGGTGGATCAACGGGGCGTTCTTCGTGTTAGAGCCTGAGATATTTGACTATATCGAAGGTGACCATATCCAGTGGGAAAGGGAGCCGATGGTACAGTTGGCAAGGGACGGGCAATTGATGGCGTATAAGCATGAGGATTTCTGGCAGTGCATGGATACGTTGCGTGATAAGCGGCTGCTTCAGGAGTTGTGGAACACTGACAATGCACCGTGGAAGCATTAGGCGAAGTTAACTAAAGAATAATTTTACATTTTATGGAGCAGACGAAAATGAAAGTATTAGTCACAGGAAACCTTGGTTATATCGGAACGGTTCTTACTCCGATGCTCGTTGCCGAAGGCTTTGAAGTTGTCGGGCTTGACTCGGATCTTTATCGCAGGTGTACGTTCGGCGATGGTTTCGATGCGGTTGAAACGATCATAAAGGATGTTCGTGATGTTGAGGTCGATGATCTCGAAGGTTTTGATGCCATCTGCCATCTGGCGGGGCTGTCAAACGATCCCTTGGGCGATCTCAATCCTGAACTTACTTACCGGATCAATTACGAAGCATCGGTTCACCTGGCGGAGTTAGCCATTCAGGCAGGCGTCAGTCGTTTCGTATTTTCATCTTCATGCAGCAACTACGGAGCAGGCGGCGATAAGTGGCTGACGGAGGAGTCGCCGTTTCGTCCCGTTACACCTTATGGCAAGTCCAAGGTTCTCACGGAGAAAGCGCTGAGCAAACTTGCCGATGACAATTTTTCGCCGACCTTTCTCCGTAATGCCACGGCCTATGGCGTCTCGCCGCGTTTACGGTTTGACCTTGTGTTGAATAATCTGGCGGCATGGGCATTTACGACGGGCAAGATCATGATGAAAAGTGACGGAAGTCCTTGGCGGCCCATTGTCCACATCGCAGATATTTCACGTGCCTTTATTTCTGTGTTGAAGGCGCCGCGTCAAAAGGTGCACAACAAAGCCTTCAACGTCGGAATAACTCGTGACAATCTGCAAATAAGGAATATCGCCGAAACCGTTGGCTCTGTGGTTCCGGATTGTAAGGTCACTTTTGCCGATGGCGCTACCAGCGACAAACGCTGTTACAAAGTCAATTGCGATCATATACGCCGGGTCCTGCCCGATTTCCAGCCGCAATGGGATGTGCGAAAAGGTGCCGTAGAGCTTTATGAAAATTATGTCAAACATCAGGTGACGCTGCAGGATTTTGAGGGGCCGCGATATCAACGGATAGCACATCTTCGGATGCTGTTAGCCGAAGGCATCGTCGACGACACCTTCCGTGTCACATCCAATGCCGCGGTATGCTGAGAATGTTATACTATTTTTAATGAAGGGAGAGATCGCTATCATGTCAACAGAACACCAATTCGAAGATAAATGTGAAAGTTCAATATGTCGCTCGTGCGGCCAACTCGGCCTTGTGCCGGTACTGGACCTGGGGATGATGCCGCTGTCGGATGGAATGCTGACCGAAAGACAGCTTGGCTTGAAAGAGCCTAAATATCCGTTACAACTGGCATGTTGTGGGAACTGCTCGCTCGTACAGATACTTGAGACGGTTCCGCCGGAGAAATTGTTTTGCCAGGATTATCCATATTACTCGTCGTTTTGTGATGAGTTGCTCGCCCATTCGAGAGAGAACGCGTTGTCGCTTATCAAAAGTCGCAAGCTGGACGAATCTTCGCTGGTCATAGAGCTTGCCAGTAATGACGGTTATCTTCTGAGGAATTTTGTCGAGGAGGGCATTACCGTTTTGGGTATCGATCCCGCCGAGGGTCCGGCAGAGGCGGCCGAGAAGGTCGGCGTCACTACGCTCAACACCTTTTTTGGAATGAAGCTTGCCCAGTTGCTCCAAAGGAAAGGCAGGATGGCCGATGTCATCATCGCTAACAATGTTCTTGCGCACGTTGCCGATACCAACGGATTCGTAGAGGGCATAGAGATCCTGCTCAAAGATGATGGAGTTGCCGTCATAGAGGTGCCATACGTCTGCGAGTTAGTGAACAACTGTCAATTCGATACGATCTATCACGAGCATTTGTGTTATTTTTCCGTTACATCGCTGGATAACCTGTTCCGCCGTCACAATTTGTTCCTCAATGATATTAAGCGGCTTTCGATACACGGAGGATCGCTAAGGCTTTATATTGAGCATAAGGAAAATGCCAGTGATGCGGTTAAAGGTATGCTCGACAGCGAGAAGCAAGATGGTGTTGACGGTCCGGAGTATTATCATGATTTCAGTTTTAAGGTGGATATGATGCGGCAAAAGATACGCCACCTGCTCAGGTCATTGAAGTCGGAAGGCAAAATAGTGGCCGCCTATGGTGCCGCTGCCAAGGGGACGATAATGCTTAATTACATAGGAATCGGGAATGAGACGATCGATTACGTCGTCGATCGCAATGTCCACAAGCAGGGCAAGTATATGCCGGGGATGCGGCTGCCTATATATGAACCGGAGAAAATTGTTCGTGACATGCCAGACTATGTGATGATCCTGCCGTGGAACTTTAAAGATGAGATCATGTCACAGCAGAGTGCCTATCGCCAAAAGGGCGGCAGGTTTATTGTGCCGATACCTGAGCCTGTGATAGTTTAATTGCTGAAACTAAATAGGAAAAAATAACCAGAGGAAAAGATATGATGTTGATCAAAGAAATAAAAATGCCTTCATGCGTTTCATTTGACAGTTACGAACTTTCCGAACAGGTTTGCCCTAACTGTAATGGCCAGGGGCTGTCTGTATTTTATACGGTCACAAGTACGCCGGTTCATAGCTGCCTGTTAATGTCATCAAAGGACCAGGCTTTAAATTATCCGAGGTCGCCGCTTCAATTGGGCTTTTGCCGGGAATGCGGGTTTGTTACGAATACGAAATTCGATCCGAAGGTCCATGAGTATTCCGCTCGTTATGAAGAGACTCAGGGTTTTTCAGAGTGCTTTAACAATTTTGCAGGCTCACTGGCTGAGCGGATAATAAAGAAATACGGAATTTACAATAAGACGATCCTTGAGATAGGATGCGGTAAGGGCCAGTTCCTGGCGACGATGTGCCGGCTTGGCAATAATAAGGGAATAGGCATCGATCCTGCCTATGACCCTGACCGTAATCCGGCACGGGATTTACAGGGAGTTGAGTTCCTGCAGGAGTTCTACAGTGAAAAACACGCCGATATCGAAGCTGACGTCATCTGCTGCCGGCACACGCTTGAACATATCGAACCTACATGGAAGTTCCTTACTATGTTGCGCAGGATCATAGGCCCCCGGCAAAAAACCATGATCTTTTTTGAGGTGCCAGATGTAATGTGTGTTCTTAACGAAGGGCGGTTCTGGGACATTTATTACGAGCATTGCAGTTACTTTACAGCAGGTTCTTTGGCGAAGTTGTTCCGGGCGGCGGGTTTTGATATTGACGACCTGTATCTGGATTATGACGGCCAATATATAATAGCTACCGCCTTTGCGACCGGCGGAACGTCCAGCCCGTATCTGGAGGAAGAAAAGGATATGCCGCTTATGCTAAGGGCCATTGAGAATTTTCACGACAGGTGTATCTACACCATAAACTACTGGCAAAATGTGATCGGCAAGGACCCACAGCCCGAGGAAAGAATAGTTCTATGGGGTTCCGGTTCGAAGGCTGTGGCATTTCTTAATACGCTGGAAGTGAAAACTCAAATTGATTATGTGGTGGACATAAATCCTTATCGGCAGGGAAAGTATATACCCGGCACCGGCCAGAAAATCATATCTCCGGAGTTCCTCAAAGAATATCAGCCGGATAAGGTGATCATGATGAACCCTGTTTATCACGGCGAAATAGCCGAGTCCCTTGCCGGCTTAAATGTAAGGACGGAACTGCTTTCCGTCTAAATCGGATTAGAAAGAAAAACTCCAATGATCGAAAATATTGTATCAACAAAGCATAAGTGCCCGGCATGCGGCTGCGAGCCAATGGAGGTGTTTTTTGAAATAGAGTCGGTGCCGGTTTTCTGTAATGTCCTTTATGACAGTCCCCGCGAGGCCGTCGAAGCAGATACTGGCCGTATACATCTGGCCCACTGTAAAGATTGCCAGATAGTTTGCAACGTGGCATTTGATCCGGAGCTTGTGGAATACTGTACGGCGTATGAGAATTCGCTGCATTTTTCACCGAGATTTCAGCAGTATGCAAACCAGATCGCCAATGATCTTGTCAAACGCTACCAGCTTTATAATAAAGATATCATTGAGATCGGCTGTGGCCAGGGTGATTTCCTGGCAATGCTTCAGCGGTTAGGAGGCAATAGGGCGGTCGGCTTTGATCCGAGTTACTGTAGTTTACATAAAGAGCATTTGCAAAGTCTTGCGATCAAGATCATTTCGCAGGCCTATTGTCGCGCACACTCCGGTCACCCAGCCGATTTTGTATGTTGCAGACATGTACTCGAGCACGTTGACAGACCATACGATTTTCTGAGGAACATTTATGAAACGCTAACTGAAAAAAGAGACGCGATAGTTTATTTCGAGGTACCAAATGTACTGTTCACTCTCAAGGATGGAGCGATCTGGGACATAATATACGAGCACTGTTCGTACTTCACGCTCCAGTCGCTGGCAAATCTTTTTGTCAAGGTCGGCTTTAAACCTATTAATCTTGCCGAGCAATATGAAGGACAGTTTATCAGTATTGAGGCACGGGCGATAAGTGACACGCCGGCTGTGGCGAAATTCACTGTCCCCCATGACGATACGAGGTCTCTGGTCAGGCGGTTTAAATATGCCTATGATGAGAAAGTTCAGTCGTGGCGGAGGCAGCTTTCGGTTTTGTCGGCAAGAAAACGGAAGATAGTTCTGTGGGGTGCCGGGTCAAAGGGGGTCAGTTTCCTGAATGTTTTGAATGTCTCCAATGAGCAGATCGAATATGTTGTCGATGTTAATCCGCGTAAGCAGGGGCGGTTCGTGGCCGGCACCGCACAGCGGATCATATCGCCTGACGATCTAAAATCATGCCAGCCGGATGTGATAATCGTAATGAATCCGGTCTATCGTGCCGAGATCGAGAGAATGATAGATGAACTCGGCGTCAGATCCGATGTGATGGTAGCCTGATCGTCATTGAGTAAAAAACTATGATCGAGAAAAGTACTGTCATTCCCGCGCAGGCGGTTTCCTATCTTTTCTATACTAATATTTAATAGGGGACAGTCACCTATTTAATGATAATTTTATTAAAAATCCTCCTCTGTGTCCTCTGTGGCAAAAAAGCGAAAGGCGCAATGCTTTGCATTTGCATAAAATATTTCATCTTGAACAAGAGTGATTTATAAGTAACTGATCTATGGCTGAAAACACAAACAAACAAAAAACTCCTGATATTGAAGATACCAAGGTGGTTATCCTTGCAGGGGATAAGGAGTTTGGAAAGTGTGCCATTGCCGGGCATTTCAACAGAGCCCTGTGGCCGATGCTTGACAGGCCCGTTCTTGAGCATTTGATCGAACAGTTAGCGGCCCAGGGTCTGCGGCACTTTGTAATCTGTTCTCAGAACCAATGCCGACAGTTGAGCGATGCAGTCAGTCAGTTCGATGGCCTTGATGTGCAATTCCATGCAGACGGTCTCGCCCGTGGGACCGCCGGTTGCATGCGAGATGCCGCTGGCGCAGATTGCGAGCAGATGATGATCGTGTTAAGTGCCTGTACCGTTGTGCCGCCTGATATTCGTCATGTTCTAAGCAGTCATGCCGAGACAAAAGCTGACATGACAATTGTGTTCAATAAGCCGGTCGATGATTCCGGATTCTTGCCGGAGGTTACCCCGGTTTATGTATGTAACGGTTCGATCCTGAGATACGTTCCGGAAAATGGATTTTCCGATTTGAAGGAAGGGTTGCTGCCCGAGCTTATCGGCAAGGGCCATTCGATAAACGCCTTGACGGTTTCCGGTTGGACGGGCGGCTTTGTAACATGGAGCGAATACCTCGCCAAAGTGTCCGCGTTACTTGCCGCAGATAGTATGCTGGCCCAATTCCTGCCAGACGGGTTAAAGCCAGATGAAAATAGCGTTTGCATTAGCTCCGAAGCTGCGGTCGATCCAAACGCCAGGATATACGGCCCGGCGGTTATCTGCAAAGGCGCCCGCGTTGCCGCCGATGCGATCATTTTAGGTCCCGTGGTGCTCGGTGAAAATGTCATGATCGGTAGCTCTACCCTGATCGAGAACAGTATATTATGGAAAGGTTCAAAGGTTGCCCCCGATTGCGAGATACAAGGTTGTGTCATCGAGCAGGATGTGGTTATCCCCGACGGAATGGTCATTAGAGATGAATCGGTAACCCGGGGCGGCTGCGGCAAAATGGCTGCCGGTTTCAGCGGTGCCGTATCCCTGTTAAGGACAAGTCCGCAAATTACCGCCGGTATTATGGGATCGATCCTTCTTGCCGTATTTATCTGGTCATACTGGCAGGTGATCGCGGACCTGTGGAATATCTGGCTTGGCAGCGACGAGTACTCAAGCGGAATGCTCGTTCCCCTTATCGCCGCCTACATCCTGTGGAGCAGACGCAAAAAGCTGAGTCGCTGCAAGGTCAGACCGTGTCTATACGCAGCTTTCATTTTCATCGCCGCCCAGTTGATGCGAGCATTTGGATTGTATTATATGTATTCGTCTGCGGAGAGATTGTCCATGATCGTTAGTTTCATTTCGATAATCCTGCTCATAACAGGCCTGCGCCTCTTCGCCCAAATATGGCCGGTACTGATGTTCATGTGCCTGATGCTGCCGTTGCCTGCGTCTGTGCACTCTGCGGTGATGTTGCCGTTACAGAATATGGCGACATCTTCAGCGGTGTTTTGCCTTGAGGTTTTTGGCTTTACGGTCACCCGCCAGGGGAATTTGATACATCTAAACGATATCACCGTCGCGGTAGCAGAAGCTTGTAACGGCCTGCGAATGGTGATGGCCTTTTTCGTAATAACCGCCTTGCTGACGCTTTTGGTCAAGAGGGCATGGTGGGAGAAGTTGATCGTCCTTGTTTCGGCATTGCCGGTTGCGCTGGTGTGTAACTCGGTGAGGCTGACGGTCACATCGCTTGTGTTTATGTTCATTGATGGGCGAAGGTGGGAAGGGTTGTTTCATGATTTCGGAGGATACGCGATGATGCCTTTGGCGATAACTATTTTAGTGGCCGAGTTGTGGCTGCTGGATAAACTTTTCAGAGTGGACAGGCAGGTATTGCAAATAGTATATGCGAAGAAAACCGAAAGATTTAAGGAGATGTAAAATGAATAGACAGGACAGATTCAATACGGTTAATGAAAGGCAGTATCTTACGAGTTTTGAAAGACCCGCGGCTGATCATGCCAATCAGAATACGAGTGTTATGGTACCTGTAATGCGCAGGTGGAAGCTGGTGTTTTTTGTTTTCATCTTTTTATGCGCGGTGACACTTCCCCTGATATGGCTTTTCGTCAAACCAACATTTGAAGTTAATGGTGCCATACGCGTTGCGCCTATCCTGACGAATATTATGTCCGGTGAACATGATCGGGGCGAAATATCGAATTATCATAGTTTTATGAATACACAGGCTGTGATGATAACCAGCGGCAAGGTTGTCGAAAGGGTTGCCGACGATCTTTCAACTAAGGATCTGAAGTTTTTCGAAGAGGCCTCCATGAGTATTTTCGAGAAGATAAAACCGGCTTCGATGAAAACGCCACAGACACCGGAACCGGCTGCCGTTCTTAAACAGGCGATAGCCAACGAAACCATTATCGCACATTCGTCCCATGACACGGAACTTATCATGATAACGATCGAATGGCACAATGCCAAAGAAGCTCAGCAGATCGTGGATTCATTTATCAACGCTTATATGGCCGTCGAGGTTTCTACTTCGATACAGGGTGAGGACAGAACGCTCAGTGTTCTCGAAGAAGAGCGGAGGGTCTTAGCTGAGAATATGCAGCGGCAGCGACAGGATATTCTCGAAATGGGCAAAGAGTACGGAGATACGGCCTTGGGTACGCGTCACGCCATGAAGATGGAACGCGTGGCACGCCTGCTGAGCGAATTGACTGAATTAGAGGCCCAGAGAATACATCTCGAAGCCAAGATCCCTATATTGGAGCAGACTCAGGGCAATTATAGTATTACATCTGATGAGTTGATGTTGATACGCCAGCAGTACATCAATAGCGATCCGATGATAAGGGTGCTCACGACGAACATTATCGAATTAGAGCAGGCGCTTATTGTTGCCAGGCAGAGACTCACACCAACCAACCCCGAATTGAGGTTGAAGGAAAATCTCTTAGCCACACTGCAGACCAAACTCGATGAACAGATAGCAAAGACAGGGAAAATGTGTGATGATATGATAACCGAGAGAGCGACCAACTCGGGAAAGAAGGAACTCGCCGCGGCTCGGATACAATTGCAGCAAACAACAGCGCATGAACAGCGGTTCCATGAGATACTTTCCAAAGAAGATACCGAGACCATCGAATTAGGGCGAAAGCAGTTGGCCATACAGGAGATGCAGGAACAGCTTTCCCTGACGAAAGAGACCTATGATACTATTCGCAGAAGGATACAGGAATTGAACATGGAGAAGAAACGCCCGGCGAGGATATCGGTGGCGTATAAAGCCGAGGTCATTCCGATAACCGATAAGCGGATAAAGCTGACCATGGCGGCGGTGATGGGTGTTTTTGCATTGTCGATCATGGCAGGGCTCTTGAGGGACAAAGCCGATACGTCTCTTAACAGTCCGGACGATATCGTAAAACGCGTAGGCGTAAAGATAATTGGGACTACTACGAGCGCCAAACATGTAAGCAGGTCGTTGTTGGAACGGCAATTGTCCGATGACTATCAGACGATACGTGCCAACCTCGAATTGCTCAATGGCGATGAGTTAACAAGGATCATAGCTGTTACAAGTCCGGGTATGGGCGAAGGTAAAACAACGTTTGCGTTGAATCTGGCTACGAGTTTTGCGCAGAAAGGCGAGAAGGTGCTCCTGATAGACGGGGATCTGCGCAAACCCGGTATCGCCCAGACATTGAACATACCAAAGGAATTGCGAGGACTCCAGGATCTGCTTTTCGGTAAGCCCCTGGCCCAGTCGGTATACAGGATAGGTTCTACCGGCCTGGATATTCTCGCTGCCGACAACAGAAATGTCTCGGACGCACTCAATCTCCTTTCGCAGAAGAACACGGCGCAGTGCATAAGGCAGGTAAGTCAGGCCTATGACAGAGTTGTGATCGATACTCCGCCTATACTTGCCTTCCCTGACGCACTGGTCTGGTCCAAAATTGCGGGGTCCGTAATTCTCACCAGTTTTGCAAAGCATACTTCCAGACCCGAACTGCGAGAGGCTATTACAAGGCTCGAACAGATAGGGGTAAATATTCTCGGTACGGTACTGCATAATGTCAATATTTCTAATAGTTATCACCAATATGGTTATGGCTACAATGCTGCCAGCGATAATAAAAGGCATGGTCACATGCAAAACCGGAGAAAGATGCTGCTGCTGACAGCGAAGGTAGCCAAGATCAATGCCGTCACGGTGGCGCAAGTTTAATAGAAGCGGTTGGAAATGGGGCACCAATTGCGTAAGCGATTATCAGAACTTGTTATTTTCCACAGGCGAAACAGCGAAGCCGGAAAACAAAACGATCTGCTAAGGTCCGTTATATCGAGTAAGGCTCTCGCTGCTTTAGCTTACGGAGGATCAATGAGTCGCCCGCTTTCCGGTTACAGGTGCGATATGACTATGGCGATCCCCAGAGATTGGACCGTTGAACCGGCGATAACAGGCGCCCAAGTCCTCCGGTATGACAACTCTATTTCGATACCCGAACATCTCAGAACGGCAAGTAATGCGGATGGTTTTTTTCTCATCTCAAATGGTGCGTACTATGTCTCACCGGATCGAAGCAGCCTCAATACGCTGCTCGCCATTTCATCTGCGGACGTCATAGCAATAAACACCTATGGCAAATCGCGGTCATATCATGAAAGGCTGTCCATGGCACCGGATAACAGAATAGCCGGTTTTCGAAGGTTTTACTCCGGTTCGATCACCCCTTTGCCGCTGCCGGCAACCTGGCCTCAATTGCTGTTTGTCAAGTTACGCACATTCGAAAAGTTATTGACCCACGGACAATTGCCGGTTTGCTTCAAGGAGTTCGTCGAAAGATGCAGGTCACATTCGCTGAAGTTTCAATGCTTTAGTACAAGTGGAGACATGATGGATTTGCGGTCGGAACGAGATCTGTTGCGGTTGATCTCAGGTCGATTGAATTCGTGGAATTTTCGGCTGCGTAACAATGGCATGCATCGTTATGGATGCAGAGCCAATGCAGATGAAAGTGCGATATCGTCATCGGCTAAGGTTTTCGGCGAAGTGCTGCTGGGCAAAAATGTCAGCATTGGTGAAAGAGTGATCATCGCAGGGCCCGCAATAATTGGTGATGATGTTGTTATAGGCGCAGGTGCGGTCGTACGATCCGCGGTGATCGATCCGGGTGTTTCAGTAACTCAGGGCTCTGTCGTGCAAAACCATGTACTGGCAGCCGCAGACTGTGACATACCAAGAGCCTCGGATGATGCCGGTAACACTCATGTAAAATTTGACGATGCCGGCGATGACCATGAAAACTTTCGCACATGGCCAAAACTTTCCTATGTCCGCCTCGGCAAACGAATATTCGATATTGCAGCATCGACAGTGGTATTGATATTGTTTGCGCCATTTTTTCCACTGATCGCTATTGCCGTTAAGTTAAACTCGCCCGGACCCGTATTCTACAAGGATCGGCGGCAGGGCATGTACGGCAGAGACATAAACTGCCTCAAATTCAGAAGTATGGTTGTAAGCGCCGACAAGATGCAGGACAAGTTAAGAGTGACAAACCAGGTCGACGGCCCGCAGTTTAAGATGGACCATGACCCAAGGATAACAGCGATCGGAAGGTTTCTGCGAGAGACATACATCGATGAGATACCGCAGTTTATTAATGTGCTGCTCGGACAAATGAGTATGGTCGGCCCGAGACCCTCACCTGAGAAGGAAAACAGCCTCTGTCCGGCATGGAGGGATACAAGGCTCTCCGTCAGGCCAGGGATCACCGGCCTCTGGCAGGTCGATAGGACGCGGCTGCCCGGACGCGATTTTCAGGAATGGATCCTTTACGACACTAAGTATGTAAGGAACTTATCGTGGCGGCTTGATATGAAAATATGCTGGAAGACGGCAAAAAAACTCATATCAACTTTTTTTGATCAGTTTTAATAAATTTTTATGAAGGGGAAATGACTATGCAAAAGAAACACTTTAACTGGCTGCTTGCAGTGGTGCTTGTCATCGGTGCGATCGTTCTTGGGGCCACAGCTTTTGCTCTCCGGCAATGGCAGAGGGATCGGATCGGCGAAAGATCGCTTAATATCGGCTTGCAGGCTTACTATCAGTGCCAGTGGCCCGACGCTGCCGATAACCTCGGACGTTATCTGGGCTTTGAGCAAACCAATGTCGATGTGATGAACAAATACGCCCATGCTCACCTGAACATAAGACCTCTCGAAAGAGCCAACATACTCCAGGCGATCGCCACTTACCGGGCCGTTCTTCGAATGGATCCGTCAAATACGGACACCGCTGTCAAACTGATAGAATTGTATTTGCAGACATCGGTTCCGGCAGAGGCTGAGCTTATCGCAAGTCGTTATCTTAAGAGTCGAAATGACCCGAAAGTACGCCGGCTTCTTGCGGTAGCGATTACCCGGCAGAACAGGATAAAAGAGGCTGCTGAAGAATTGCGAAAGGTTATAAACGAATTTCCGGAAGAGATATTAGCTTACGACTTTCTTGCAAGATTGGCTCAACGTTATCCCGAGAAAATTGACGGCCCAGGACAGATATGGCTTGATAAGGCTATTGAGGCGAACCCTTCATCTGCGCTTGCGTTCATTGTAAGCGGTGGTTTTTACCTTGAGATAGGCCAGCAAACTAAGGCTGTAAGAGACCTCGAAGAGGCTGGTCGCCTCGACATATCGGATGCTCAGACGTCTCTGCGGTTTGGTACTGAGTTGACAAAGGCGGCAATGTATGACAAGGCACGGGCTTGTTTTGAAACCGTTTATGCCGCCGAGCCGAAAAACCTTATACTCTGGAAAAGGCGGGCAACGCTGGCGATGAGAGTCAATTCAAAAGACGAGATGCTTGAGGTGGCAGAGACGGGTCTAAGAAAACTTGGATACAAATCTATGGATTTTATGTCAACGGCGGCAGAACTGTTCATAAAAGCTGAAAATTTAGAGCGAGCGGTAGACTGCATCGAAAAGTTAAAAGTCCTCGACCTCGAACCTGATAAGATAGCGTACATGGAGGGGGTGTTGGCAAAGGCACGCAATCAGGATCACAAAGCTGTTAAATTCTGGAGAGAAGCGATCTTGCTCGGTAACAAGTCGGAGAAGATGCGGCTTGATCTCGCATTGGCATTGTACCAAAGTGGGGACATGCAATCGGCGATACTTCAGCTTCGCAAGCTGGTTTCGGAAAATCCGGATAGTTTCCAGGGCCATTTTCGCCTTGCGATCTTTCTCGGTCGAAGTGGAAATATGAATGAGGCGGCTGAACATGCTCACTGGGCGGTGAAATTGGCGCCGGAGAACATTGACGCCGTGTTGCTTCATAATAAGATCCGCATGAAACTCGCCGATAGTTATACAACGCAAAAGAAATTGGTTCTCGACGAGATAGCCCAGCAGACAGATGCCATGGAGGAAATCATGTCAGGCTCGCCCAAAGTCAAACTGGCACGATTCCAGATCGCTATGCATCGCAAGCAGTACGATCAGGCACGGAAGATCATTGATGACCTGAAGAAAAGCGGCGAAATGGCCTTTGAGGTTGCCCTCGCTGAGGTCGATCTGTTATCTGCAATGGGCAAGGTTGACCAAGCCATAGCCAAGCTCTATGACATGATTAAGGGCATACCGCAGGACGTGATGCCGGTCAAGTATGTTGCGGTTTTATTGGCGGGCCACGGCAGCAGAGAAGATTGCGAAAGTGTACTCAAAGAGGCACTTCGCAGGGTCGAGGACAAGGCATCGAGAAGAGAGATAGGCCTTCTTATGGCTTCGTTTTATGACCAGTGGAACGAAAGCGACAAATCGCTTCAGTTGTTAGAGACCCTTGCTGAGCAGTTACCGTTTGACATCTCTATCAGGCGGCGCCTGCTAAAGTACAACCGGGTCATTGCCGATTTCGTAAAGACCCGGAATATAATCGATTCTATCAGGACCATCGAAGGACATCAGGGCTGGCAATGGCGATATGAACAGGCAAAGGTATGGTTTGTCGATGAAAATTTCAAAACGGATTATTTTCGTATCATTACACTGCTCAAGGAGAATCTGGCGGCTAATCCACAGGATCAGTTGAGCCGCATGCTTCTTGGCGCCGTCTATGAAAAGGCAGGTGAGTTGCAGATGGCGCTGGCGATGTACAAGCAGGCGCTCAATAGAAGCCCGGACGATGCGGCCATTATCGCATCGACCGCGGCACTGCTTTATAAAATGCAGGAATACGAACAGGCAGACGAAATACTCAGCCTCGCTGACGACAAGATGATGGCAAATCCGCGCCTGTCGAATCTTGAGTTGAGGAACAATATCAGGCAGGGAAAACTCAGTTCAGCCGAAACGATCCTTCAGGACCTTGTCATCAAAGACCCTAATAACCAGTCGATGCAACTGTCTCTTGCGCTGCTCAAGATGCAGATGAAAAAATATCAGTCAGCTTCTGACCTGCTGCAAAAGCTTGAAGCTAAGGACCCTGACTCATTGACCATTACGGCGGCATTGGTTCAGTTGAACGTCAATCGAGAGCGGTACCAGGAGGCTCTTACGCTATGTGACCAAGCCGTGGAAAAATTCAAAAATGGAGCCGTCTATGTTCTGCGAGGGCAAACGTATGACAAGTTCGGCAAAAAAGAACTTGCTGCTGCCGATTTCATAAGAGCAACTGAGGTGGACCCATATAATGCCAATACATGGCTATACAGGAGCGTCTTCTATGGTTCGCAAGGCAGAACCGAAGAAGCGATCAAAGATATTAAAAGGGCGATGAGCCTGGATCCGAAAAATATCCAAGCCAGGAAACAGGCCGTCATTTTGCTTATATCTTCCAATGAACCGTCGAGAATTCGCCAAGCCGAAGAACTTCTGGCCAGTGCGACATTAAAGCATCATGACGATATTGATCTGAAAATGTACAGTGCCGGTTTATTGCTTGCTAAAGCTACCGCACCTCATCAAAAAAAGGCGATGGAATTGCTCCAAACGATAACAGATGATTGCCCCGGAGCAGCTAAGGCATGGGCAATGCTTGCGAAGGTATATCTAAAAGGAGGACAGTTTGGCAAGGCTATGGATACCGTACTTCGCGGCCTTACATATTCTCCCAACGATAAAGGATTGTTATTGCTTAAAGCTGAGACAGAGGCCAATCGCAGCCCGGTGATCGCACTGCCTACGTTGCGGTCACTCTGGCGGCTTGACCCGGGTGATACGGAACTTACGGTGAAGATCGCCGAGATGTACATCGCATCGTCTCAGCCCCAAAGAGCCGTGGATTTCCTGCTCAGCCAGACCGGCAATATTCCCCGGGAAAGTAAACCCCGGGTTTACACCGCTTTAGCCGTTGCGCTTTACAAAGACAAAAAGCTGTCACAGGCACGCACCCAGTTTGACGAGTTGTATGAGGTTGTAGATGACGACCGAAAGATATTCATAACTGAAATGGGATTATTTATCGATGAAGGCTTGTGGGCGGATATAATATCGAGAGTCAAGGGCAGATTGGAAAAGTATCCCGATGATACCGATACCATTGTCAAGGTCGCCGCGAATATCGCATCTATCAAGAACAGGGAATCTTTGGCTGCTGCCGATAAGATACTCACGATGGTCACAGACAGACACCCGCGATCAACGGAGGCGATTTTGACACACGCTTTGATATTGCATATTGCAGGCCGCACCTCTGAAGCTCAGCAGCTTTACAGAGAAGTAATTGAGATCAAGCCTGATTCGGTCGTAGCCGTCAACAATCTTGCATGGATGATGTGCGAAGAACAGGGCCAGCATCTACAGGCGCTTAAGTTGACCGAAGAGGCTCTAAAGAACGCACCTGATTATATTGACCTTCTTGATACAAGGGGAACGATACATTATCGCATGGGCAAGTACAAAAAGGCAGTAGCCGACTTTAGCCAATGCGTAGAATTGTATCCGCGCCAATCTTCTGCGCTTTCCGTTTCATATTTTCATCTGGCAAGAGCTCTCGCCGCAACCGACCAAAGGCATAACGCTATAGAGAATATGGAAAGATCCCTTGAAATGAATAATCGTCTCGGTGGGTTGTCGATGAAGGACCTCACCGAAGCAAAACGCCTCCGTCAAAAACTCTTACAGGAGAACAATAATGCAACTGCCATCAGATGATAATGATTTGAAAAGAGAGGAGTCGCTTTTCAAGCAGCCAGGCGCTATTTTCGATGAAAAACAATGGACGTACCTTAAGCAGCGTTATAGGCTTACATCGAGGGAAGTTCAGGTTGCCATACTTATCTGCCAGGGTTACGACAATGACCATATTGCGGAAATTCTCGGAATACAGCAGGGAACCGTCAAGACTCATGTCAGAAATGTCTACCGCAGGATACGTGTAAAAAACAAAATATCGCTGCTTCTGAAATTTCTTGGAGACATTAACAAGATCCAGACAAGGGACCAGGAGTTGCAGCAGCGAAGAGCTGTATCCGAAGTAGCTCCGGAGCCTCAGGTAGCCGGCACAGAACACCTGAAAAAAGTTTGACCGGCATCTTCAAAGGTGTCGATTGAGACAGCCGAACTGGTGAGCATAGGGCTTTGAGAGTGACAAAATAAGGACTTTTCTTATTTAAACTGACTCGCAAAATGTGTAGGATTCATGGAGTGTTGCAGTAGGGCCCCGAGGCTGGGGCATTGATTGGGGCGGATATTAAAACAGAGGGATATATTCTGAAGTATCGTAGAAGGCATAGGACGAATATGTTTTCGTCCCTGACAAATGGAGAAAGGAGCAAAAAATGAATAGAACAGTTTTAGTTATGGTTTTGGTCGTGTTGTTGCTTGTAGGGGCCGTAGCGGCATATCCTACGCTCGATGTAATTCTTGGGAGATCATATTCCGCCGGTGCCGGCCCATCCGATGATTATGTGCAACTGCTTGATATAAGCAGCGACCCTGTCGCTTCGATGGCGGTACAGATACTCGAAGGTGCCGGTTATCAAAATGATAGTATCTTCGGAATATATGATCCGGTCACGCAAAGCGAATTGATAGTCCTCGTAGGAGACGACAGTCTGCTCGGAACTGCTCTTGGCAACATCGGACCGTCCGGTTCAAGTACGCCGGTATCGGTCGAAGATGTTGGTTCCGTCCAGGGATTCTTTATGTTCGACTCAGTAGCCGGATACAGTAATGGCACTTCCTCCGGCACAGGTACTGCTCTTACAGGCACTGGCCTTGCCGGCGATGGCGTCGGAGAAGAGATCGCTTTTGAGATGGGTATCGAGGGAGCTGTCGCTGCTGCCTATGAAGAAGGCTCTGACGACGATTTCTCAGGTGTTGGAAACGACCTGCCGCATGCTCCGGCTCCCGGAGCCATTCTGCTTGCTGGCATCGGCATCGGATTCGTCGGTTGGTTACGCAGGCGTATGATTTAGTATCCCTGTTCTCGCGATTAGCATCGGATGATCCGCAGTTTTTGTATATCGCAAAGATGTCCGCAGACAGGCTCACTCCACCTCAGCATGCCTATGGGCTGCAACTCTGTGTCCATTTCCAAAAAGCACGAAGGGACTTATGTTTTGAATTTTCTTCGAATTTCGTATTTCGATATTCGGATTTCTTATTTAAGCAACGCGTCTCTCGCCCACTGGCTATGCCAGTTTCCGACGCCGTCCCACCAATGCCCCAGGTAATCGAATTCCATCGCCTCGCCATACTTTTCCTCATACCTCCTCAAAGTCATATCATGCAGATACTGCATGCACGCGTTACCGCCTATCTGCCATGCCTTAACCGCGATCTGCACAGCCGCAGGTCCGTCTTCACTACCGCCAGCCGTACTCTGACGGATCAGTTCTGTTAGTCTATCGGCATCACCGCTGAGTCTGAGTTGCCATTGCCTGTGCTGCTGTCGTTGCTGTGTTTCTATTCCTGCTAAAAGCTGTCGGCTGGTTTTTTGCTGCGTGATACGTGCTGCTTTGGCAAGTGCCAGACGCTTGAGCCGATGACGCTGACTTTCGGGAAGGAATATCTCTATCAGCCCTGCAGCCGAGTCGATCACTATCCACGCTAAAAAACTTGCTAACATCGTTCCACCGGCGATCATGGTAGCCAGGTTGTAAGGGCGATGTATATTTAACGACACTGTAGCCCCCGCCAGCGCACCGATAAACGGGCTCAAACTATAGAAAAGCAGATAGTGATCGGAGCTCGTTAAGGGATTTTCGATAGTCGGTCTCCCCCGCTTCCCAACGCCTCTTGAGACAGCAAAAAGATAAAGACAAAGTATCAGAAAAACCATCACTGACGAGTGTCCCGACAGAGACAGGATCAGCCACCAGCTTTGGCCCGCCTGACGCAAAGCGCTTACAAGCATATAGGCAACGCTAACCATCAGCAGCGTCATACCGGCAAAATGAGTGTTCTTCAAAGTATTATATTTGATCATGGGCTCATACCACGCTGCATATTTCAGCAGACATCAGGCTTATTGTGATCCCGTTCCTGTTCCCTGTACAATGTTTACCGTAGAGAAAGCTCTGCCTACCGGACGGAGAGCTTCTTCCACTACCAAGCCTATAGAAGCGAGGATAGTAGGCTGAACGTAGATAATATCCCCTTCTTCGAGTAGAACATTTCTGCTCAGATCGCCCTTGACTACCATATCGTTATAGTTAAACTCAAATATCTTCGCTGGGATATCCGGGTCCGCAGAGGGCCGTATCACCTTTATATAGTCTTTCCAGGCAAGGATGCTTGGTTGTGCTTTGGAAAGGGCCGTCAGCACCGTATCACGTCCCGTAGTAACCTTTGGCCCCGGGAAATACACTTGCCCTATCACATAGTAGAAGCTGCTGTTGAAAACTGCCACTCGTACGTCGATGGGGTTCTCACCTGCCAGTGAATAGAGCATCATTGCTTTCTCGCTCATCAGTTGTGCAAGTTCTCGCGGTGTTTTCCCTGCCGCGTTGATCTCACCCAGAGCCTCAAAGCTTACCTTGCCGTCAGGCCGGATACGTTGTAACTGCAGATGAAGTTCCGGAATATTGACGCTATGCACTTCGATCTCATCCGGCGGCTGGAGTATATAGTTTTCCGCGATGACATCGACCGCACTCGGCATAGTAAATGCCCCGATATCATTCGGAGTTGACGCACAGCCAGCCAGAAGTGTTAAAATTACGACAGTTACAGCAACAGTGATGGTGTTTAAATGATGCATTTTTCCGCCCCTTTCTAAAAATGACCTGAACTAATTATACTAAAACGATTAAACCAAACAATATTGCCTAACATTTTAGCATTACCACAAAGGGGTAGAAACCGGTGAAATCCTGATTTTAAGATGCGTTAATCCTTACACGAATAACGATATGACCCTAACCGGGGGCCATGCCCGCGCAGAAATTTTGTTCACCTATCCGTTTCCCGGATGGGCCATATTTTATCATTAATCGCGTTTTTGCTGAAGATATTGCGTAATTGCTCCAAGTATTTGCTACAAAAGAACTTACATTATATATAGCCGTATCGGCCTGACAGCCCTGAAAATGCCATAAGCATCTGAATTTACAAGAGTTATGTTTTTTTACAGGCAAATACTTTTAATGCGGATATCAAACTTTTTTATCTGATTGCTAAAAAGTTCTTGACAAGACAGTAATAATCTATACAATGTTAATCCACGAAGAGACTGTTCTGAGAGGAGAGGAAATTAAAAGAGTTAATTCGCAGGTTCCATTCACATATCGGCACAAGTTTTCTGTAGATCTCTCCGGCCATCAATAATTGCATCTTCGGCGTTAACTCGACTTGGTAGGACGCATATTGCGAGGGTGTCTCTTTTCGTGTCGCGAAAAAAATGAGTAAGTGATAGCTATAATTGAAATTGTAAGTTTTTTAACTATATTTTTTTCGGATAAGGAGATTTAAAATGTTAAGAGGTAATGAAAACAAAAAGTGGCTTGTGAACATTTTAGTGGTTATCGTATGTTTGACCGTGGTGGGCACGGCCCAGGCCGTAACTCTGGCACCTGGGGACCTTATTGTGGCTGACTTTAACGGTGCCTTTGGAGGTATCGATGGGGAATCGCCGTCCGGGTCTGGCCGGATCATTAAGGTGGATCCGAGCACAGGAGCCCAGACCATAATTTCCTCGGGCAATTTGCTGGATGCCCCCTATAGTGTAGCAATTGATGCTGTCGGGAACATCATCGTATTAGATAAGGCGAATTCGTTAGGAGGAGGCACTGGTGTAGTAGGGCAGATCATAAAGGTGAACCCGGCTGATGGTAGTCAAACAGTTATCTCTGAAGACGGCCTGTTCGTCAACCCTCAAGGTATTGCTATTGACGCTGCTGGGAACATTATCGTGGCCGATTTCTATTACGGTGGCACCGGAGGCATCATCAAAGTTCACCCTACTACTGGTGTTCAGACGGTAATCTCCTCGGGTGGCTCCATTAACTATCCTAATGCTGTAACAATCGATGGGGCGGGTAATATTTATGTGACCAGCAGTGTAAGTGGATCTTCTTACCTATCCGTCGTCAAGGTAAATCCCTCCACCGGTGCTCAGACAGTCATTTCTTCTGGCACATTCGACGTATGGAATGGTGGGATAGTCATTGATGATACCACAGGTAACATCTTTGTAAGCGAGATATATTGGATCAATGGCATCATCAAGGTCGACCCAGCCACTGGTGCTCAGACCATTCTCTCCGATGGATTCCCTTTTGGGGATCCTTATCAATTGGACATCGATCCTTCGGGTAACATCATAGTGGCTGATAGTGGCTGGTGGGCGCCAGGGTCAATCATCAAAATCAACCCGGCCATTGGGGCCACGACTGTAATCTCCTCAGGCGGTTTGTTAATAGATCCCGCCGGTATTGCAGTCGTCCCCGAAGCTCCCGATCCGGTGATTGAAGCCCTTATTGATATTAGCCCGGACACTCTCAACAGGAAAAGCCATGGCAAGTGGATAACTGTTTACATTACATTACCCGAGGAATTTGATGTCGAAACAATTGACATTTTAAGCATTGCGATCACGTCGTTAGCTGGTGCAACCTGCGATCCGGAGTATATACAAGAAGCGGACCTCAGCTTTGTGCCGCAAGTCGGTGACAGGGATGAGGATGGTATTGCCGATCTTACGGTAAAGTTCGACCGTCAGGTGCTGCTGACTAATCTATGCTCAGATGATGTTGGCATAACGATAGAAGGTGTATTATTGACAACAGGTGAGCTTTTCAGTGGAAGTGACAGCATACGAATAATTGACCGAGGAAAGTAAAACCAACGCCGTGTTTCTACAGAATGTAACGGAGCCGTGAGGACACTGATAATACTCACGGCTCTACTTTGTTGGGAAGGACTAAGGGCCCGAAGTCGAAGGATCTCATGCTTAACGACTATGCAAACATCCCCCCTTAGTGTGTTGCCATCACCCCTGTTTTTCTTCTTTGAATCTTTCTACGCCGATCTCTCTGATGCGGTTAAGATTGCCGACCCCCCCCCTGTCATCCCAGCGCAGGCTGGGATCTATGCCCAACAATTATGTGTGCCCCAACTTCTCATACCTGCTATAGTTTCAATTCCATCTGCACAGAATTTTTCAGTGGACTGCCTTCGATATGCCCGGCTTCTTTAAATCCAAGGAATGTATACAAATCTTTTGCTCCTAAGAGCACCTCATCATTAGTGATCAGCCGCATACGCTTATACTCTAATTGCCTGGCCTTTGCAATGATTTCATCTGACAATTTCCTGCCTATGCCCATTCGCCTGAATTCCGGTTTCACATATATCCTTTTCAGTTCGCACACACCTTCAGCAATTTCACTTACTGCGATACAACCGGCAATTGCGCCTTGATATTTCGCAAGCAGCACGCAGCCTTTGCCCAACGCGTATTCCCTCGGCAGGCTCTCAGCTTCGTCCAGTGTTTTCTGAACAACACGCTTGGCCAATGCAACGCTGTGCGGACTAAACACCTCAAATAGAAAATCGGCATACTCAACAAAAAGGCCCCTTACAATCTCAAGGTCTTCATCAGTCTCAACTGGATATATTTTCAACATTCCGATTTCTTTCAACTTACAAATTCCATCAAGCCTGTTTTTCTTCTTTGAATCTTTCTACGCCGATCTCTCTTATGCGGTTAAGATTGCCGATCCGATCGCTGCGGAAGATAAAAGCAAATATCTTCGAGATAAAATTATTCAGCTTACCGCACTCCTTAAGGTTCTCAAAGTCCCCGCACTCGGCACAAGTACTGCAATTCTTCTCCTGCGCGCAAGGCTTGACCGTACACCCTCTATTCATCGGCTTATCGCAATGACACCCCTGACACTTGCCCTTGATGTAAGCACCGCAATCAGAACACACCAGCCCGCAATACGCCAGAACAACTTCTTTAGACTCGTCACTCATTTCACTAACTCCTTTCGATCATTTCTCCACACTTCAAACTCTACCTCCCATTAACAACAAAATTTATCCCCCATTTTCTACATTAAAGAACCGATTTAGTCAACCGTATTTATCAAAAATGCCGAAGGTCCGGCAAAGACGGATCAACCATTTCCTCATTTAAAACAAAAAGCTTGTCCCTTGCCTGCCGCAGTGATTCCACGCTAAATATATCAGAAGTTTTCTCACAGGCTATGGCAGAAGAAGAATTAGGGTATGATAGCACTCTTCCGCGAGGTGTTGTTAAATATGCTCAGGAGGTCTTTTCAGAGAATAATAATGTAGGGACAGATGTTATTGAAAAGGTGAAGGGGAAATCGTCTGTCTGCAGATGAATGTATAACAAACACATACTTAGTGTGCTGCTATATATACTGCTTTTTGGCTCAGAGTACTATAATACTTCAGTTTACTCAGTTTTATGGGGTGCCATATAGGGACTCGGCACCAAGGATGTCTCCTTCTTCTAAAGAGGATTTCTCTGTCTCACCCTTACTGGAATAGCCGAACATTGTCAACTCGCTATATATCTCGTCATAGAGGTCACCAAGACCTGTCGGATGCCCAGCCTCATGTGTGGCAATGTTTTGAATGTCATAGGCCCTGTCCTTTCTGGTCGGGTTTATACCCCAGCGGTGGAAGGTGTTGAATACAATGTCGAACTCATAGATTATCATCGTTTCCGAGTCATACCACATCACAGCCATTGCGAGGGTATCACGAGGAACAAACTTTACCCATGAAATAGTGTTTTGTCCATCTAGTTCATACCAGCTTTTTTCTGTTGTGCCCGCATAGCTGAAAAGTTCGTCAGCAGTTATCGTATCCCACGTTTCAATGGCAGTATTAACAGTTGCTACAGGATCACCGGCCGTCACAAGGCCTACAGTAGGATTAACATAGTATTCAGCGGTAGAATCTAAATAACCGCCCCATAACTCGTAATATGAATTATCTTTCGGCGGATCCTCTTTAGGCGGCTTTTTCCCACCCCCGGGATTGTCAGGTTTTGCTGGTGCTGCGGGGTGTACAAAAATAATCCGGTCCAGTTTTGCGGGGCGACCTGCTATACCAGGCTTGTTTTCTTGAGATAGATTTTCTTGTTTGGCCTCAACCGGTTTATTTTGTAGGCCAATTGAAACTACAAGCAGGCCAACAACGATAGCTAAGAATAATTTTCTTTTCATAATGTGTCCCTTTTTCCTAAATAAAACCTCTTAAATATTTGATTTAATGGCTTCTTATATCTTCTTATCGGTATTTGGCGGTGAAATACTACATCTTTTTGGCTAATATAAAAGATTATACTATTAGGCGGAAAAAGTCAAGAAAAAAATCTCTGCTGGAAGAAAATTAAAGGGGGTCAGAGGGGCTCTTGAAAAAGCCCCTCTAACGAAATAATTGTCAAAAAGAACCAGAAAAAACTTGACATTTAACATGTAACTTTGTATAATGTTCACATAACAATCAGGATAGATTGAGTAGTTAAAAATGATAATTAAAAATTCAAAATTTAATACAGTCTTTTCTTCATGCATTTCGTGGTTACAGAATCCTGTTAGTCCGCGATCTCGCGGACAATACCCGCCAATTTCCAGGAAAATCCAACGTCAAAAATCTTATTTTGCGAAACGAACCCAATTTCAGCAACCAGGCCCCCACCCTAACTCACGAAATAACAAAGGATTACAACAGATCACACCGAAACCACCACCCCAAAAACGAACCCAATACGAACCCGATACGAACCCAAAACGAACCCAATACGAACCCAATTCGGACCCAATCCAAACCCAATCGAACCCAATTTCTTCTTCAAAAATGAATAATTCCACCAACTCAAAACTAAAGACTAAAAACCAAAAACTAAATAAACCCCATCGTCTCTTCGATGCCGAAAATGATATTCATATTCTGTATCGCCTGGCCCGACGCACCCTTAATAAGGTTATCGATCACGCCAAAGCAGACGATCTTGCCCTTCGCAACCGTCGGGAAAACATGACAATAATTACTCCCCGCCACATTCTTGACCGCCGGTGCCTTTCCCAGAATCTGCACAAATTGCTCACTCCCGTAAAATTCATTATACAGATCGAGCAAATCCTTCTGGCTCATTTCCTTTTTTGGATCGCAATATACACTCGACAATATTCCCCGATCGAACGGCCCGACATGCGGCTGGAAGAGCAGCTCCACCTTTTCACCGGCTACGTCCGAGGCGATCTGCTCCATCTCCGGCATATGCCGATGACACCCGATCCCGTATGGCAAAATATTTTCATTCATTGCAGGATAATGAAATACCGGCGATGGGTTCTTTCCCCCGCCCGAAACACCCGTCACAGCGTTAACGATTATCCCCTTGGTCTCGATAAGTCCTTCAGCCAGCAGCGGGGCGATAGCCAGCATCGAAACCGTAGGATAGCATCCCGGGTTAGCGACAAGGTTCGCCCCTATGATACTCTCCCGAAAGAGTTCCGGCAAGCCGAATGCCGCTTTCGCAAGATTCGTCTTATCGGTATGCTCCTGATAGAATTCCTCATATACCGCAACGTCTTTGATCCGGTAATCCGCGCTGAAATCGATAACCTTAACACCCGTCGCAAGCAGCTTCGGCACAAACCCCATAGATACCTTATGCGGCAGACAGCAAAGCGCAACTCCCGCCAATTCACCCAGTTTTTCAAGGTCCAAAGGCTCGACCTCGACATCGCACCTGCCCTTAAGCTGTGGAAATATATCCTCGATATGCCCGCATTCTTCCGGCAGCGCGGTCAAATAGCTTATCTCCGCCTCCGGATGACGCAGAATGATCTCGATCGACTCAACTCCCGTATATCCGGTAGCTCCGATTATCGCGACTCGTATCATAATTTTACCCCTTTATCATTACCGTCAAAAAAAATGACCGCCGGGTTTTTGTCCAGGCGGCCATTGAAGTTTCGTAATATCTGCGTATTTTAACGCTTGCTGAACTGGAATTTCTTCCGTGCTTTTTTCTGTCCGGGTTTCTTCCGCTCGACCATCCTGCTGTCACGCGTAAGGTATCCGGTTTCACGGAGGACGTCCATAAGACTTTCGTCATATTTGCGAAGTGCCCTTGCTACTCCAAGCATTACCGCACCTGCCTGGCCGCTGGTCCCGCCGCCCTTAACATTGACAAAAACGTCAAGACTCTCAGCAGTATTCGTCGCCTTCAATGGAGCCACAGCATTGCTGCGGTCACGTGACTGAGTGAAGTAATCGTCAAGCTTACGTTTGTTGATGAGTATCTCGCCCTTACCCGGACGGATCCTTACCCTCGCGACGCTGCTTTTACGTCTGCCCGTTCCCCAGAAATACCCGCCCCTGTCAGGAGTCTTCTTCTTCGCCGGCGCTGCCGCAACTTCGGTATCGCCTGCCGGAACAACCGCCTCGACCAAAGGACTATCATTTTGATTCTCTGCAATATCTGCCATATTTTATACCAAATCCCATAAAAAAAATTGATTATAGTTCCATCGCTACCGGCTGCTGAGCGGTTTGCTCGTGCTCAGCGCCGCGATAAATTTTAAGTTTCTTGAGCATCACCCGGCCTAATTTGTTCTTCGGAAGCATCCTGCGAACTGCCATCCGGACCACTTCCTCGGGTTTTTTTTTCATCATATCAGCAAACGAGACATACTTATGACCGCTGGGATAGCCGGTATAATAATCGTACTCTTTCTTTTCCGCCTTCTTGCCGGAAACCCTTACCTTCTCCGCATTTACGACAACAACATAGTCACCGGTATCGACATGCGGCGTATAAATGGGCTTATCTTTGCCCATCAGAACCATGGCTATCTTAACGGCCATACGGCCCAATATCTGCCCGTCGGCATCGGCTACATACCACTTGCGGACGAGGTTTTCTTTCTTGGCTACAAACGACTTCATAAACTAACTCCACTACTTTCAATTATAGAAAGCGTTTCATTATAGAAAGCGCCGCCAGCTATGTCAACTGTTTTTACCAGAAAAATCCCCCGCGGACGAATTTTTACACCAAAAACAACAAAAACCGCAGTTTTTACCCCCCAATCCGCCCCTGCCCAGGCAATATGTCGTGTTATTGGTCCAAATATGGGCCTCTGGCAAGTATCGAGATGGTGTAAAAATGGCCCGGGCCAAAGCTTTTGTGTATTTGCTCCATTGCCTGTGAGAATACCAGATGCCCGTGCTCTACATTGCCCCGCATAGCTAATAGTTCCGCGAGATCTATCATATAGGGAGCTATGCAATGCTCGGGCAAATGGTCGCATGCTGATATCAGACCTATCCCCTTGATGAGAAAGTAAAAGGCCTGATCGACATCGCCCCTGCGGCGATGGATATCACTGAGTATTCTAAGGGCCGCCGCGACAAGGATAGTTTCAGGGGCGTCACTTGTTTCAATGACGTCAAGAGCCCGGCCGCAGAGAGATTCGGCGGAGCGTAACTGGCCTTGTTCTTTAGAATAATAGGCAAGATCAAGCAGGCACAATCCTGTCAGGGTTTTGCGGTTTTGGTTCTTTTCGGCAAGCGATAATGCCCTTTCGGCGAAACTTTGCGCTTTAGAGTAATCCCCGGATGCGGCGTATAATCGTGCTAATTGCTGCATCATCTGTGCCGGCCCCGGCCCGGCGGCGATCAAGTGAGCATTGCCCGCCAAAAACGCCAAGACACAAAGTAGAAGCAAAACACAACCGCGATATTCACCACCCCGAAACGTAACCGACTTCGAGATTCCCATCCCAAAAGTCTAAAAAACCAGCGGCAATACTGAAATCAGGATTATCCTGATTTATGCCTTCGCAATACCTTACTACCCTACATGTCTTTGATCAGGGTGATCGCGTATCTTACGCCTTGTGTCATGGCTTTCGATGAGATTGTCGCTCCTGTAATGGCGTCTATGTCGTGGTCGATCTTAACACGGTCCCAGGGACATTTGCCGGTAAACTGCCGGGTAAAGGCCGGACGGGTCACATCCCTGCCTCGTATAGCCGGGTAACTCAAAACCCTTGCCTCAATGACACATCCATCCGCCGAAAGTGCGGTCATGATCTCGAATGGTCCCGAGCGGCTCGTTACCGACATTTCCACGGTATATCCCAGGAGATTTGACCGGCTGTCTTCGAATCTGGTGACGATCGGTGTCGCCCCCGGCCAGGCTGGAGCATAAGCCCCTGGCTCAACGGCCGTGGCGATCGCATTACCGCCGAACGGCCCCAAAGTCGTGCCGCTGGTACCGCTGCTCTGTGAAACGCAGCCCGTGATCGCTGCAAAAGCGACAACCACGGTTACGATAATACCGAAACTGATCTCAATCTTTTTCATATTCAATATCCTTACAGTGTTAGAATTCAAAACCAAGCCCTAAGTTGAAGCGGTCGTCAGATTTGCCAGCTTCGGACTGCTGATTCTGGTAGTCTGCCTTGACGACGAACTGAGGTGTCAGATAGAAGTTAACCCCCAAAGTCCATTCCCGGCGATCTAATGACGGGTCGGCGGCAACACCGGAGGGCATTTCGTACTGCGTGTCAAACACGTCGTACCGAACGAATGCGACAGCGTCAGCCTTGGCTAGCTTGCCCTTCTTCCATTCATCCGGCATGAAATGGTACCCGGCTTCTGCGTACCATCCGAAAGTCTCCTCTGCGGTACCGCTGGCTAGGTCGCTGGTATCGTCGATATCGGTATGGGCAACAACGCCGCGGAAGTCAAACTTGCCGACCGAGTATTCAAAGTCTGCTGACACTATGGCTATCTTGGCGTCGACTCCGGGCCTTGCGCCTTCGTTGCCGTTATTAAGTCCGCCGTAATAGCCGGAAACACCAAATCTCAGATCCTTGTCGGGACATGGCAAGAAGTCCAGTCTGCCTGTCACAGCCGGATCGTGCAGGCTTGCGCGCTCTTTGATCCTGCCGCCGCGAATACCGCTACTACTAAATCCCGATCCGTCAAGACCACCGACAATATAGGCTTGATAGGATAGCGATGGGTTTATGCTGCCGAAAACCCCCAAACCGTCAGATGACCATGTCGAGGGGATAATATGTTTTGCGAATGATGGACGTTCTACACCGTTAAATGTAGTCGGCTCATGTTTCTCGTTGATTATCCCAAGCGGAGTCAGTATGCGGCCCGCACGAACGTTGAACGGATCGGATAGGTGAAAATCAACGTAGGCCTGTTCAATGACGAATTCCCCGCCGGTGCTGCCGTCAGCGGAATCGGATACGAACGCGTGTTCAAGCTCCCATTCGGAGTGGAACTTGATCCAGTCACTGAAATCATAACCGAAATACAGCACCAGGCGATGGAAGTCAATGATGTCGGCTCCGTCGGCTTCCTGAAAATTGACGTGGATATCACCATAGCCGCCGATATGCAGTTTGTCGAATGAATGATCGGCTGTGGCAATGGGTGCTGCGGTTTCGAGAACGGCGACCTTTGTTGTCAGATCGTCAAGCGACTGTTGCCGCTTGTGGTCCTGCACCTGCTTGTGAGCACTCTGATTTTCAAGAGTCTCGACTTTTTGCACCAGGATCTGAACAATTTTTTCGAGCCGGGCGATCTTTTCGTCGGACGTCTCGGCTTGGGCCGCAGGCACTGCGGTCATATTTAGCACCAAAGCCACCGCAAGAGCCGCCGATAAACGGTGATTTCCTGATCGACGAGTTGACGGTCTAACTAAGTTCAAAATCTTCTTCATAACATTTTCCTTTCGTTCAAATAACATTTCATTTCTTTTCCCATAACGTTTCCCGTTCGTTTTCAAAACATTTTCACATCCCCTATACCACATTGGCATAGCAGCATCTCAATTTCATTTTCCATAACATCTTCATTTCTATATCCATCTTCCACATTGGCATCGGAATACACAATTGATAATGAATATCATTATCAATAAGTTTCGACGCCGCTGTTTCTTTTTGCTTTTCATATCTTGTTTTTAGATTTAGGGTTGTAAGAGGTTTTACTTCGGGCTGAAACTCTCCCATTTACGGTTCCCCGACTTTAGGATTTCTTTTCGCCCTAATCCTTATAAAGTAATATTGTTTCAATATGTTTTTCGTCCCAATTGATATTGGTTATCATTATCAATAAGATGTGCTGCTATGCGGCTATTTTTTACTTCATTATTTGTTTTCAGGTTTAGGTTCATCTGTTTTTTTGCTTTGGGGCCGGAACTCTTCGGCTTGCGACTGCCGGTCCTCAGCGGATTCTTTTTCTGCCAGGCTTTTTCTTATTCTGGCATTTCGGACAGATACCTTTTATTTGCAAGCGGTGCCATACCTGTGCATAGCCGTGTTCCTGTACGAGTTTTTCCTGTAGTTTTTCGAGTTTCGGACTAATGATCTCTTTGAGTTGTCCGCATTCGGTGCATATCAGGTGGTCGTGATGGTCGTGTTTGTATTTATGCTCAAACCGTTCAATGCCATCTCCAAAGTCAACTGATGAGCACAGATTGGCTTTGACGAAGAGTTTTACTGTACGCCAGACGGTCGCGTAGCCGATATCCGGATGCTTCTTATGGATGGCTTCGAATAGATCCTGAACGCTTATATGCCGCTCGATCCGCAGAAAGGCGCTGAGGATATACTCCCGCTGCGGGGTACGCCGGAGCCCTTCCTGCCTCAAAAACCGTGAAAACTTCTGTCTTGCATCCATAAACTCGCTCCTAAACGACCAAATTTACACAACCAACATCACACAATAATCTGTTTTCCGACAACAAAAACACCATTTCCAAACATCTTATTGAAATTGATTATCATTATCAATTGAATATTACCAACCTGCCGCGATCTTGTCAAAACTTTTTTTAATATTTTTTTCAACGATAAAAATATTTGAGCAAATAGCCCAATTTGCAGGATGTCAGGGAGGATTTGGGCTATCTATGGCTCCGAACTATTTTCTCGTTCCATACGATATGTATTTGCGGAAAATCGCTTTTCAATGTCTCGCAGTTTCCAACGCAGGTGTGAAAGTGGCATTTGGCCACCTCGATGGCTTTTTCCTGTTCACCTCCTACCATCGGCTCGGCTGTTTCCCGGATGACCCCAAATTTGCCGATCAATCCAAAGAGGTCAGCCCTTCGCGTACGGCATATTTTGTCAATGCGACCATATTATCGATGTTCAGTTTTTTCATTATCTTAAGCCTATGGGTCTCTACCGTCTTGGAGCTGATATGCAATTGTCTTGCTGCCTGTTTGGTGGTAGAGCTTTCAGCAAGAAGCTGCAAGACTTCACGTTCCCGGTTCGTGAGTACGGAAAAGGCCGAATCGTCCTGGCCTGGGGTCTTGCGTACGAAGTTATCAACGATCAATTCGGCCATAGCCGGGCTGAGATACGTTTTGCCGTCCATGACGGTGCGAATGGCGGTTGCCAATTCCTCAAACGCACAGTTTTTCAATAAATAACCCGATGCGCCGGCCTTTAACATTTCAGTTACAAATTTCTTATCTGAATGCATGGATAAAGCAATTACATTAACATATGAAGCCTCTGATTTTATCTGGCGGGTTGCCTCGATCCCATTGAGTCCGGGCATGCCTATATCCATGATCACTACGTCCGGCACTATTTTTCTCGCAAGTTCTACTGCAGTGTGCCCGTCGGCTGCCTGGGCCACAACCTCAATATCTTCCTCATTGTCCAGCAAACTGGTCAGTCCGTCTCTTATGATCTTATGGTCGTCGGCAATTATCGTTCTGATACTCATTTCATAATCTCCTTTTCTTGTCGGTATTTTATCTTTCCAATGGCACCAATAATTTGACTTTTGTTCCTTTACCAGGGTCAGACTGAATGTCAAAGCTTCCATCAAAGTGTGAGAGCCGTTCCCGCACACTCAGCAAGCCGAATCTGTTACGCTTCTTTGATGACGAATGGAGTTTTGATATATCGAAACCTACACCGTCATCTTCGATCTTTATCTGGAAATGGTCGTTACTCCGGGACAAGTCGACATTGACATTGTTCGCACGGGCATGTTTGGCGATATTGACAAGCAATTCACGAACCGACCGATAAAGCAGGATCTGAACCTCATCGCTGATAGGCTTGTCCTGCATACAGGAATCAAAATGGCACTGGAATCCGTGTTCTTCCGAGAACTGTTCTGCCAAATGCTCGACGGCGGCTTCGAGCCCAAAAGTGTAGAGAACCGTCGGGCTAAGGTCAAACGTCAATGTTCGTATCTCGGCTATCGCCTGTTCGATCATTTTCCTGACATGAGCAAGGGGCCTGGCTTGCTTGGGTGAGGCCGATTTTATGAAATTGGCAAGTTCAATAGAAGAAAATGCCAGTATCTGTCCAATAGAATCGTGCAGTCCTGTCGCGATCTTTCGTCGTTCCTTTTCTTCTATCAGCAGCAATTCGGAAGTTAACTGGCGAAGTTGTTTCTGGTCGTCTAAGATCATCCTCTCTGCCTTGATGCGCTCGGTAACTTCGCCCTGAAGATCGGAAACGATCCTCTGCAATTGTGCGGTTCTTTGCTTTACACGGGCTTCGAGTTCCTTGTTTATCTTATCAAGTTCCTTCCGGGCCCGCTGTCTGTCCGTTACATCATGGGCGTAAACATTGACATATTCGGATTCCACAATAGGCGCAAAGACAAGAGAAAATACCCGTCGGCCGCATACGACCTCGGCGCGTTGAGTTTTGTTGGAAGAGAGAGTGTCTCTAACGCATTTTTTCCATTTTGCCGGCACTAATTCACCCTGTTGGCATTGCCATGCCTTCAATAAAGGTGAACTTGCCTTGTTAGTGTAAATGACGAGACCATTTGCCGATATTCGCAGAACCGGGCTGGGGTTTTGATCGGGAAACTTGGCAAGCCTTTCAACCTCTTCCGAGGCCCATTTGCGCTCGCTGATATCTATCGTTGTAGTAGCGATGAATAACGGTTTACCGTCTTCATCCTTTATTGTTATACCATTTACAAGTACAGGGAAGATAGCGCCGTCTTTGCGACAATGCCAACTCTCTTTCGCGCTGAGACTTCCGGTTTTCTTCAGCCGCTGAAATCTCTCCAGGACCTGCGGCAACTGTTCCTTGTTGTGGAACAATGTCATGCTCTGGCCTATCACTTCGTCCACACTATACCCGTGAACCTGGGCAAAATACTTATTGACATACATGTAGATGCCGTCATGATCGCTAATAGCAACGCCGTAATTGGCATTGTCGGCGATCGTTTTAAACTTGCGTATCTCCTCCTCGGCTTCGACCAATGCGTCTTCGGCTTGGTTATACCGGACAAGTCGCCACATATCGTTCATCATGGAAGTAAACGCAAGGATATCGGCTTCATCATAGTCATTTTTCTTATTAGCCACCGCAGCAACCGCAACAATTCGGTCACCTTCAAACACAGGGATGCTCAAGAAACGGTTTATCGGCACATGTCCTTCCGGAACCCCTTTCTTTCCTGGCTTGTAAGCATTGTAATCATTGATTACGATTGGTTTTCGCTGCTTGACCGGCTCGGCCCATAGACCGGCTTGGGCTATCGGAAAATGCATCGGCTTATCCATAACAGCACATTGAGCCATCGTTCCTTTTGACCAACTGTCTACTGTCATTATAGACTCATCTTCAGAAAGAAAACCGATAAAACTGAATTCGCTCTGGGTGATCTCGATGGCTTTGTTACGCACAAAAGCCACAATATCTTTCTGAGGCGCTTTTGCCATTCTGTTCAGTTGAAGTAAAATTTCGAGACGCTTTTCATGAGATTTCAATCTTTCCTCGGCCTGCTTGCGTTCGGTAATATCATAACCGTAAATATTTACATAGTTTGACTCCGGGATCGGAGCAAACGTAAGAGTAAAGGTCTTTGCGCCGCAGTCTGCTTCTATTTGCTGCGGCAATTGCGATTTCAAAGCGGCAAGAACGAACTGGTTCCAGTACTCCGGTAATATCTCTCCCTGCTGACATGACCAGGATTCTAAAAGAGATGCTCCCGCCTTGTTACAGTAGGTAACAATACCGTCACCAGCGGCTCTCAAAACAGGATTTGGGTTTTCGGCTGGGAATCTTGCCAATTCGGCAACCTGTTCTTCGTTTTGTTTTTGCTCGGTAATATCACGGATTATGCCGGTATAAAATTCTTCTTCGCCGCTTTTCCAGCTTGAAAGCGAAAGAGCAAGGGGGAACTCACTGCCGTCTTTTCTTCGTCCGCACAGTTCCAGTGTCCGCCCGATCAGGCAAGCATCCCCTCCCGAACGTATCCTGTCAACCGCAGCCTGATGGGCCTCGGCATACTTTTCAGGCATCAAAATTGTTATGGGCTTGCCGATGATCTCTTCTTCGGTATAGCCGAATATTTTCCTGCCCCCATAGTTCCACGACACAATGTTGCCGTTACTGTCAGCCGAAATTATCGCATCGATAGCCGACTGTGTAACGGAACGATAGCGCTGCTCACTATTGCGGAGAGCCTCTTCTCGCTTTGCCAGTTCCACGCTCTGTTTTACCTGTTCGAGCGCATGGTTGACAACTGAGGGAAGCAAGTCAAGAAACGCTGTGTCCTTGACAATATAGTCAAGCGCGCCAAACTTCATCATCTCAACAATGAAACGCTCACCGCCTTGTGCGCTGACAATAATAAACGGTACACGGATAGCAAGCTGCTCGATCACCTCTTTGCCGGTCATGTCAGGCAGTTTGTGATCGAGTAAGAGCAGGTCCGGCTTGTTGCAACTGAGCCATTTAAGTGTTTCGGTTCCGTCACAGGTTCGGTGTGTACGAAAACCATTCACCCGCAGACGATTTTCTATAAGTGCGGAGACACCATCGTCGTCATCGACTATCAGGATAAAGGCTTGATCTTCCGTGATACCGGTTTGTTTCGATTTGGACCTCATCTTATACCATGCCTTCTTTCAGGACAGTATGGCCAATCAGTTACAATTATATACCCTGCGAACCAAAAACGCAAGAAATATCAGGTTTTTACATAAAAAACGACAAATTCACAGTTTCACGTTTTCTTCCGGCGCCATGTTCTTCGGCATCAAAACAAAACCGCCCTGAACAAGCGACGGAAACAACCCTATTTTGCGCATAGTAGCTATATAGCTTTCATATTTAAGCGGTTTGACAATATACGCATCACAGCCAAAAGCATGGCAAGATTCCATTTCGTGATAGTTTTCAGAGGTTGTCAGCATCACAACCGGCATATCCCGCAGGTGTCGATCTTTGCGTATTGTCTCGAGTACTGCCATGCCATCTACCCTCGGCATATGGATGTCCAGCAGTAAGAGGTATCCTTTGCCGCGATCCGGCTCCAGAGTCTCTTTGTTCTCATAAAGAAAATCCAGCGTGTCCTGCCCGTCGTGTAATCTTATTATCTTGTTGCGTATCCCGAGTTTGCGTAAATAGCGTTTAGTTAACAAAAAATGCCCCTTTTCGTCCTCAGCGATAAGAATCGCAATATCTTTTTTTTGGTCATTTTCTTTCATAGTTCAATATCACAAAACAAAGGCCCAACACGGCTGCCAAATGCAAATCGCGCAAACCCAGCCTGGAAACAATACTAAGCATGGTACATATCGCACCCTCGATCTGCCCGATAGTGCAGTTTTCAGCTTCTGCAAACACATAATCCTTTCCAACACGCTTACATCATACCGTCTTTGCCAATTTGGTAGTATCGGGAAAATCCCTATTTTGGCCCTCGCAAATCCGTAGGGACGGCAAAAGAATTTATCTGATCAGCATAATGGATGTCGTGAATTGAAAATGTGAAAAGTGGGATTCTTGGGTGAAATTTCGAAAAAACAGCTCAGGTTACACGGACACATACTTAGGCATTAGTAATCTTTGTATTTTGCCATCCACGGTTGCCACCCATTGCCAGGCAGAGTATTCATCTGGTCGAAGTTTTTGTGCCACTTTAGCCGCCACAGTTCCTTAATCCCTACATGCCTTGCAGACATATCAACAAAAACGGCATTTATTCCCTTATTATGACGGTCAATGCAGGGGAGTTGTATGGCATCAGTGCTGAAATAGGCATTAGGATATGCCTTCGTTACTGCTGGAGGGTCTGGCGGAGCTGGATCATCTTCATACGGAGCGATCTCAACGTACACGCTGTCTAATGCAATAGGTACAAGACTAGCGCCTTGGGTGGTGATCTTTCTTACCGCATTGGCAGATTCAAGGCCCCAGAAAAAATTAAACCCTGGCGGCGGATCGGCACACCAGTCGTTAAACCCATAGCTGCCGACGGCTCCAGGGTCCCACCAACTTAAAGTACCGGTGAAAGGCCCCCATGCTGAAAACGGGCCGCCATGTACTCTGTTTTCCGGTTCGTTGAGAACTTTAACTGAAGGGCACATCCTCAGGTCTACATCCTCGTAATACGGAATCGTAGCACCGAGTATCCATGCGTCGTACATACTGACACCAGTATTGCCGGAAATACTTTGTGGGAAACTATCGTCATTATCATAGGCATAAAGAGAGTACCATCTAATTATTGTGATTGTACCATTTAATGGGAACATCTGCGCCATCGGTTTGGGCAATCCGCGAAACATGCCCGTCAACCCAGAGAGTGTTTGAATAGCCTCTATCAGGAGATGAATTGCGCCTGCCGTGACGGAAGCATTTCTTCAAAGGATCAAGATAGGCCGCCGAGTTCGGTGAGTATGCTCCCCCTTCTGCAGCATTCTGGTAAAATCTCCATTGAGTAAGATTTATTGATACACTGGGCCCTATGCAAAACATATCACTGTTTGTGCTGTCCAGCAACTGTTCGATATGATCCTGAGCAAAGATAATCGTAGATTGTGATTTTAAACTGCCCGCTTTTAACTCGACACCTCCACTCCAATCCCAATTCATGTAAGTATTCAATCCATAGGCACAGTACTTAAAATAATCCTTGACCTGCTCGATCGGTACTCCATTGTACGGCTCACCTGGCAGCAGCCAGCAATCCACATAACCTACCCTTGCACTCGGACACTCAAACATCTTATGCCTATCGGTATACTGCGCATAAGCAATCCCCCAGTAAGCATAAGGATCGTTAAACTCAAGATCGTTGTCGCCGCTGCCGGTAACCCAGTCTCTCCACATTCCATTATTACGTCCCACGTGATACGTATCATCATTATCTGTAAGATATGCGAAAACACCTATGCCGATACTTCTTAAGTTCGAAGCGCAGCGAATCTGCTCTCCCTTGCCTTTGGCCATTTGCAGTGAGGGCACCATAATAGAAAGAAGAAGAGCGATAATCGCAATTACAACCAGTAACTCTATTAGGGTAAAGCCTCTGTGTTTTCTCACTTTCTTCCCCTTTTGAGAATTCAGTCGGTCACCTTCCTGTCCGAAAAACCTGTATTCCCCGGTTAAACGACCGTAGGACGTATTTTTCAGTACGATATCAGTAATATTACCACATTCATCTTGGAACTGCAAGCTTTTTTCCTCGATCTGCTTTTTTTTTGGGGGGGGCGATCTTTCCGCTGATGCGAATATCGATGTATACGAAACCGATCAGGCATGCCTCTTGCTATAATGCCCCTTTATCTGCTATAATATGTTCGCAGTTGTAAGAAAATGTATTTATTTCTGTAAAAGAGGGACAATGAGGTTTTCGGCATTTACAAAAGTGAAATTTTTGTTGGTTGTTGTGGTTTTAACATTAGTTGCCGTTGCGATATGGTTTGTATGCGTCCGTACCGGCAGCGATCAGGAAATTCGCCATATTATCCTGATAAGCATTGATACCTGCCGGGCCGACCGCCTGAGTTGTTATGGTTTTAATGCAAAAACCACCCCCAATATTGATGCCCTCGCGGAGGAAGGCGTTATTTTTAACCGGGTTGCCGCTCCTGCTCCTTTGACTTTACCTTCTCACAGCTCGATCATGACGGGCACTATACCCCCTTATCACGGCGTCCGGGACAATGACCAGTTCCAGTTGGGTCAATACAATTTAACATTGGCGGAAATCTTGCAGGCCCGGGGCTACACGACCGGAGCAGTCGTCGGTTCGTTTGTTCTCGATTCGCAATTCGGCCTGGACCAGGGATTTGACAGTTACGACGATACGTTTGAGGAGGTGCTGGAGGATCAGCCACAGATCCAGAGACGAGGTGGAGAGGTTACACGACAGGGACTAAAATGGCTGGGCGAGCATAAAGATGAAGATTTCTTTCTGTTTCTGCATTATTTTGATCCCCATGGCGAATATAATGCACCCGAGCCGTTTGCCTCGGACCCCAGATTTGGGGCCTACGCCGCCGAAGTGGCCTATGCCGATCATTGCATTGGCAAGATATTTGACGAACTCAAGAGGCTCAAGCTATATGACGGGGCCCTGATAATTGTCACGTCGGACCATGGAGAGAGCCTGGGAGAACATCAGGAAGAAACCCATAGCTACTTCATTTATCAAAGCACTATACGAGTACCGCTGATCTTCAAACTGCCGGGAAAGAATAAGGGCCGAAGAATAGATGACTTTGTCGGCTTAGTCGATATTATGCCGACCACGCTGGCTTTAACAGGGATCGATATACCCTCGCCTGTTCACGGCCAGGATCTCAGCCGATATTTTCAGCAGGAGCAGTATTCTCAGCAGGATCGCTACATTTACTGTGAATCCTTGAATCCCACAAGGTACGGTTGCGCCGGTTTACGCAGCGTGATCAGCTATCCATGGCAGTATATCCATACTAGTAGGGCGGAACTTTACAACTTGCAGCAGGACCCAAAACAGGAAAATAATGTTATTGCACAAAACACTCAACAAGCCGAAGTCATGAAAAAGCATTTAAAAAATATCCTGTCTCGCCAAAGCCGCGACGATACACGGGCCAGCGTCCTGGAGATTGACGATGAAAGTGTAAAAAAACTGGAATCGCTGGGATACATTTCATCCGGCGAAGTTAATGACAGTTTTGAAACCGTCAGTGACCGGGAGGATCCGAAAGACTTTTTACCGTTATACGAAATTCAACGACAAGTGAAGGATTTTATTCGTGTTAAAATGTACGACAAAGCCAGACAGGGAGCCGTCGAATTAGTAGAAGCCAGACCTGATAATGCCGATTTCCGCCTCCTGTTAGGACAAGTTGCTTTTGAACAGAATGACTTTGCCGAGGCGATAACCCAGTTAAGCAGGAGCGCAAGAATTCGACCCGACGACCATAAAGCATATCTTCGCCTGGGTGAAGTATATTTCAAACAAAACCTGCAGGACCTTGCAATTGCGGAATTCCAAAAAGCAATCAAGCTGAAACCTTCTGTTGATGGCTATCATCGTCTGGCAGAGATCGCTATGAAACAAAAAAAGATAGATGACGCATTATCTTATTACCAGAAAGTTATTGAAATAGATCCAACCGATATCATAGCACATCATAAACTTGGCTTAACCTGTTTATCCCGGGGCCAGGTAAGCAAAGCTGTATATCATTTCGATCAAGTACTTAAAGGCGATAATAATAATTCAAACGATCACGTGTACCTGGCGATCGCACATGCGCAATTAAAGAATTTTGAGCAAGCGGAGAAACATTTTGAAGAAGCGATCCGGATCGATCCCGATAATGCAAATGCACATGGCAGTTACGCTAACACATTGCTCCAGCAGGAGAAACTTGAACTGGCATTAAAACATTTCAAAAATGTCGCCAGGATCAGACCAATGCATTTTCTACCCCAAAGCAATATCGCCATGATCTATTTTCGCATGGGTAAAATGGACCAGGCGATCGAATCCTTACAGCAAGCGATCAATCTGGCAAAAGCAGCAAATCAACCTGAAGTTGTTAAGCAACTCCAGGATCAACTCGCACAATATAAAATTCGCCGGCCCAACCCGTAATACCGATCCGAATAAAAAATGCGATTTAATACGCGGTTAAGTTTCTTTACAATAACACATTAAAACTTTCGCCGCGGAAGTTTATTACCCTATAAGGGTATAATCATTACTGGCGATCAGTTTTATGCTGCTTGTAGAGGTTCAGCCGCGTTTGAATATCGTCCGCTACAGCATTGAGGCCCTTCTGGCGGGAAAGCTTTATAGCCAGCCCAGCCGTTTCGATCGCCGCTTCGAACTGTCCGTTGGCGCTCTGGGCGGCAGCTAAGGTATCCAGAAAATAGGGTTGATAACCATGTGCGGGCGAGAGTTTATTTTTGGAAAGTTCGACCGCCTTTTGAGCATGGATGAGTGCGGATCGTGGATCGTAAAGTTCGGGATCAAGACTGGTGGCCTGGATCCATGCAACCGTGTTATGTTTGACCGCAAGGTTGGGGTTTTGCTTGAGGGCTATTTCATAATGCTCGACGGCTTGTTTCAGTTTGCCCGTTTTATTATAAATATCAGCGGCACCGATACGAGCCGGCAAATTCTCAGGTTCCAATTGCAGTGCTTTGAGATAGTTTTGCAATGCATTTCGGGGGTCATTGATGAGCAGATAATTCTTTGCCAGCCGAAGATACGTCCGGGCGAGGTCGGGCTCAAGTTTTACAAGGGTATTAAGCGTGTCAATGGTTTGGGGATAATTCTGTGCCATGTTATATAGCCGGGCCAGAAGTTTAAGGATGCCGACATTTTCCGGAGACAACGTCAGTCTCTGTTCCACAAGTGCTATCGCTTCATCATAGGATTCCGTTTCTATATAGATGTCGATGAGTTTACTGTAAGCTTCGATGTTATCAGGTTCGAGTTTCAGGATGATCTTCATGTAGCCAACGGCCTGGGGGTAATCCTCAGCGAGGGTGCATGTTTCAGCCAGGTATTTCAAGATGCCAATATCATCGGGTAACAAAGCTAGTTTTTTTTGCATAAGCTCTATATTTTCATCGTATAATTTCAGATCTTCATAGATTTGGGCAAGCATATCATAGCCTGCTATAATATCGGGACGCCGGTCTATTATTCGATCGCAGAGTTCAATAGCTTCATCGAATTTCCCGACATCGACAAATCCCAGTACTTTCTGAAAAGCATTATGGATATTGAGCAGATCTTTTGGGTCCTCTCTCTTTTGGTCGAATGTAACATCGGTATCTACGGCACCTCTGACGTACCCAAGGCTCTCAAGTGCCTTGATCGATTCATCACTTGATATAGTGGCGGCGGCTTGGCTGTTCCGGGATGCGGAATCGAGGACTTGACTGAGTTGGTCCCTCAGAATGCGGGCGAGCTTTGGCTTTTGGCTGATAAGATCGTTTACTTGACGGGGATCTTCGATACGGTTATAAAGTTCGGGCCGTGTCGTCTGAATATAATGCCATTGATCGTTGATGATCCCGAGCAGACCGTTACCCCCATATTTCGTAGCGGTCAGAGACTCGTTGAAAATAAAACGATCGGAGATAGTATGTTTTTTCAGAACAAAATAATCTGAAAGGTCTATACCCTGCACTGACACGGGAATTTCAATGCCGATTTGCCCCAGAACGGTCGGCATAATATCTGTCAGGGAGGTATTGTCAGTGATCCTGGCAGGTTTCGAATGCCCGGCCGGCTTGACGATCAAAGGCACACGCAGGACATTCTGATAGATGAAATAGGAATGGCCGATCTCATCGTGCTCACCTAACAGTTCTGCGTGGTCGCCGGTTATAATGATCAGCGAATTATCGTATTGTCCCAGCGATTTGAGCTTGTCGATGAGCTGACCGACACAATGATCTGCAAATGCTATCTCGCCGTCATAAGCATATCTGAACAGCTTATCATACGGGGGAGGAGGTCTGTAATAAGAATGAGGATCAAAGAAATGAACGAACATAAATTTCTTTTTTGCATAATTTTCGTCAAGCCATTTAAGGGCATGCGTTACCGTTTCATCCCCGGTTCGTTCAGCGACTGTTACGGCCTCTTCTATTTCATTGTCGAACTTGTCATCATAAACATCAAAACCCTGATTAATACCGTATTTTTGGTTGAGCACTTCTGCACTGATAATGCCATAAGTGGTATACCCTTCGGTCTGGAGAATTTCCGGTAAAGTCACAGCCGAATCGGAAAGCACCATCAGGTTGTCATGCACGCCATGTGTGGGAGGTATCACACCGGTCATCATACTTGCGTGAGAAGGCAATGTCATGGGGACATTCGAAAAGCAATTCTCAAATAAAACCGCCCCGTCCGCAAAGGCATCTATATTGGGTGTCGTCTTGTGTCTATAGCCGTAGCAACTCAGATGATCGGCGCGAATGGTGTCAATACTGATAAGAATGATGTTGTCCGGCTCGGCGGAGAGGCGATTACCATTTGACCGGAAAACAGTCAGAACAACGATAGCCACAATGATCAAGGCCGAAATTACAATAAGACGTTTTGATCTCATTAAGCTATTACTCATGATAATTATCATACAGAATTGGCTCTAACTTGTCAACCTGGGCATTTCTTTTTATAATCATGCCAGCCTCTTGCTATAATGCCCCTTTATCTGCTATAATACGTTTACCGCCGGTATAATTACCGCCGCAGGAAAATATATTTAGTTTGTGTGAAAGAGAGACAATGAGGTTTTCAGCATTTACAAAATTGAAATTGTTGCTGGTATTTGTGTTATTGATCGCAATTACCGCAGGCACGGTGTGGTTTGTCAGGGGTCGTGACGGCCGGGGACGACAGCAGAAACCACAGAACATTTTTCTTATCAGTATTGACACCATCCGCGCCGACCGTCTTAGTTGCTACGGCTATAGACACAAGACGACGCCCAATATCGACGCCTTTGCCGGCAATGCCGTTTTATTTGAAAATTGCTTTTCGAATATTCCCTTGACGCTTCCGGCTCATTCGAGCATGTTGACAGGGCTTATTCCCCCTGCACACGGCGTTCAGGACAACCTTGGGATGTCGCTTTCGGATTCGATCCTGACCCTTCCGGAGATATTGCAAGCCGAAGGCTACAGTACCTATGGCATTATCAGCGCAGAAGTGCTGGGCAGCTTTTATGGGCTTAACCAGGGATTCGATGTTTATGACGATACGTTCGACGAAGTAGACAGCGTTCAATTGGTCGTCCAGCGGACCGGAGACGAAACGACGGACCATGCGATAAAATGGCTGGAGGAAAATCAGGACGAAAAGAAATTTATGTTCATTCACTTCTATGATCCCCATTCCGATTATCTTCCGCCTGCTCCGTTTGATAAGCTGTTCCAGGGTCCTTATGACGGCGAGATAGCATTTGTGGATCATTGCATCGGCACGTTCATAGACAAGCTCAAATCGCTGGGGCAATATGACGATTCGCTGATCATCGTTACCGGTGACCATGCCGAACTGCTGGGTGAACATGACGAGCCGGAACACGGATATTTCATCTATCAAAATGTCCTGCGTGTGCCCCTGATCGTCAAACCCGCAGGTCATGTAATGCAAATCCGCGTCGCAGACAATACCACACTAACAGATATTATGCCGACGATCCTGGCCCAGGGTGGGCACGAGATCCCCGAGCCTATACATGGGGTCGATCTTTCAGGTTACTTTGCAGGTTCGGGTTACCATATCACCAAACGCTTTCTTTTCAATGAATGCCTGACCGCCACAAAATACAATGGCAACAGCCTGCTTGGTATCATCAATGACCAATGGCATTACATACAGACTACACGACCAGAACTCTATGATCGCGTGGCCGACCCCGGGGAGTTGAATAATCTTATCTATAAGGAACCTAAGCGGGCCAGATACCTGAAAAAGCAGCTTGCCGATATTCTCGATACATGTGTCTCGGCGGCCAAAGAATCCGACAGCGGCCTCAATTTCGAATCGAGGGAGGCACTTAAGAGTCTCGGCTACGTTGGTGGTAGTGTAGATACCGATGTCGCCTTTGACCAGAAGAGAGAGGACCCCAAAGATCTGATCAGGATACATACCAAGGTTTCAAAAGTCATGGTTCTCACACACGATGAGGATTACGATGAAGCGATCAGCTTGTGCAAGGAAATAATAGCCAAACGTCCCGACATTGCTCCGGTTTACGAAGTTTTTGCCGATATTTATATCAGACTGGAAGAATATGACAAGGCTATTGAACTTGCAAAAAAGAAACTCACCATAGTCCCCGGTGACCTTAACGGTATAAAATACCTCGCCGAAACATACAGGCTTGCTGGCATGTTTCCCGAGGCTATCGGTCAGATCAATATTGTCCTTGAAAAAAATCCCAATGATATGTCGGCATATGACAAACTTGCAGACATCTATATGCAATTGAAGCAATATGACAAGACGATTGAGGTCTTGCAGAAGAAACTTGCCCTTTCGCCCGAAGATATTGCAACTATGAAATATCTCGCTGAAACATATAAGCTTGCCGGCGATTATCCTCAAGCGACCAAATACATCTATCTTGTTATGGAAAAGACTCCCGAGGATCCTGCCGGATACGATCTGCTTGCCGATATTTATTCAAAACAGAAAAAATTCGATAAAGCGATCGAGTCCTTGCAGAAGAAGCTTGCCTTGTTGCCCGGCGATATCAACACATTGAAATTCCTCGCTACTACTTGTTATCTGGCCGGCGATCATTCTCAGGCTGTCAGTACGATCAAAGAAATATTGAAGCAGGCCTCCGACGATGCGCAAACGTATTTGCATCTTGCAAAGAATTACTATCGCCTAAAGGACTACAGCAAGGCTCTGGAGAGCTATCTCAAAGCGTTGAAACTCGATCCGGAGCTGTCGGCAGCTCATATTGGCGCCGGCGAGGCTTACAAAAAAGCAGGCGACCTGAAGCTGGCAGTTGAGCATTATGAAATAGGCCTTAGCAAGCTCGGCGATCTGTTCAATATACACAATACCGTTGGCTGGATTCAGGCGACAAGCAAGGATCCCGAACTGTACGACCCCGAATCCGCTCTTGTACACGCGCAAAAGGCGATCGAGCTTTCAAAAGATGTCGATTCACCTGCATACAAGTTATATCCGTATTTTCTGGATACGCTGGCGGCCGCACAAAGCGCAAACGGAGACTTCGAAGCAGCCATCGAATCAGCCAGCCTTGCAATAAAATTGTGCCGCGAGAAAGAACTCGACTCGGTAGCAGACGAGATACAAAAACATCTTGATCTCTACAAGCAGCGTAAAGTCTACCGTGAATAACATTTGACGGAAGGACAATTGAACATCAAATTATCATTTTTCGCTAAAGGCATTTTACACAAAAGTTTTTGTCTGACGATCTCTGTTTTAGTGTCTATCTTTGTATTGTCCGCAAGAGCAGCCGATACCCGGGATGTGCCCGTTGTACAGTCGCAAAAAATATGGGACAAGGCTCCGCACAGCGCTTTTACGGACTTGATAAGGTTCAAAGGTAAATTCTTCTGCAGTTTTCGCGAAGGCTCCAGTCATTCACCTGGAATGGGTGGCAGCGATGGCACCGCTCGAATTATTGTTTCAGAAGACGCCCGCAAATGGCGGTCGGCAGCTCTGTTAAATAAAGAAGGATTTGACCTGCGAGACCCCAAGCTGTCGATCACACCCGATGGACGCTTGACGGTCATTATGGGCGGCTCTGTTTGGGAAAAAGGCAAATTCATAAAGATGTCACCTCACGTTTGCTTTTCAGATAGTGACGGCGCAAATTTTTCCGCACCTGAACCAGTTATAATTAACAAAGCTATTCGCTCCGATAGGGACTGGCTGTGGCGGGTAAGTTGGCATGGTCGAACAGGATACGGGGTAGTTTATCAGGCACCTGATGGATCAGGGTCCAAAGTCGCTCTGGTCAGTACCAAAGATGGTATCGAGTATGAGCTAGTCGCCAAGCTGGACGTTGACGCCAGCCCAAACGAGGCGACGGTACACATCACAGGCGACGATCAAATGCTGATACTGCTTCGCCGCGAAGAAGCGAACGGCTGCCTCGGTCGCAGCAAGCCGCCTTACACCAAATGGAAGTGGAATGATGTCGGGCAGAAACTCGGCGGCCCCGATCTTATCGAACTGCCGGACAGCCGGTTGATCATTGGTACGAGGGTTTATTCCCGTCAGCAGCATACTGCGTTGTTCCTGACCGATCGCGATGGGCACATGGAAAAACTTTTCAGGCTCCCCAGCAGCGGCGACAACAGTTACCCCGGCATGATCGTTTATCAGGACAAGTTGTGGGTATCGTATTATTCCAGCCACGAGGACAAAACCGCCATCTACCTCGCAAAGATACCTTTAGCGGATATAAAAAAATAATACCAGGCGATCAATGACCTGTGGTATTTAATATTATTTATGGAAAGGATCAGATCATGATGTCAGGTAAATTCCACCATTTTGGCGTTCCGACAACTACAAAGCAGGAAAATGAAACTTATCTCGAAGACTTAAAGCTTCACATCACCAGCCCCGATGACCATCCCTACAAGGTCGAGTTTTTGCGGTTTGAAGAAAGCTCCCCGATGCCCGAGCAGATACGATCGCAGTGCCACGCCGCTTTCGAAGTTGAAAATATCGACGAGGCAATTAAAGGGTATAAAGTTATCTTGGCCCCGCTTGCGGTGTCGCCCGCCCTGAAGATCGCTTTCATAATGGATGACCGGGCCCTGATAGAACTTATGCAGACTACATAACCGCGTACTGTAAAAAAAGTCAATCTGGCTTTGCGGTTGGCTCAAATTTACACTTACCTCAGGCGTGAAATCCGCCGCGACAGAGTGTTAGACCCAGATGTGTCATAAAAAAACCCGGGCAAGCCGTTAAGGCCCACCCGGGATATAAAGTAACTAAACTTTGACAAGTTTAGGCGTTAAAATCAGTAAAATCATTGTTGTCATCCAAAGGTATTGCTTTTTCCGCAGTTTGCGTAGGTGCCGATGTCTTGGCCGCAGATTGCTCACTGGTAGTCCTGGTGTTTCCACCGGCTATATGATGGAATGTATGGTCACTTGTTGAAAGCTGGCGCTCTGTCTGTCTGCTGCGGGATGAACTGCTTGTTGATACATTTGTACTCGCCGCGGAACCGCGAACAAGAACAGTCAATTCCGCAACGATTTGGTTCATTGTCTCGGCCTGAGCACTAAGCTCTTCGGAGGCACTGGCACTTTCCTCGGCGTTGGCTGCGTTCTGTTGCGTTACCTTATCCATCTGGTTGACCGCGGTATTGACCTGATCGATACCCTGAGATTGCTCCTGAGAAGCGGCGGCGATCTCACCTACAAGGTCGCTGGTCTTGCCTATGCCGTCAACGATCTCATCGAGAACCTTGCCGACCTCAGCTGCTATGTCAACTCCGTTCTTGGAGTTCTTGACAGATTCTTCGATCATCTCAGAGGTGGTCTTCGCGGCTTCTGCACTTCTCATAGCAAGGTTACGAACCTCTTCTGCGACAACTGCGAATCCCTTACCGGCTTCACCGGCACGGGCAGCCTCAACAGCCGCATTCAATGCAAGCAGATTCGTCTGGAAAGCGATCTCATCGATAACCTTGATGATCTTGGCTGTTTCATCGGAAGACTTCTGTATCTCCTGAATAGCCGTGTTCATCTTGCCCATAGCCTGGCTGCCGGTATCAGCGGCCTTGCGAGCCTCATCGGATAGTGTGTTAGCCTGTTGAGCGTTGTCGGCATTCTGCTTGGTCATGCTGGCCATCTCTTCAAGACTCGAAGATGTTTCCTCAAGGCCCGCTGCCTGCTCGGTAGCGCCCTCAGCCAACGACTGCGAAGCGCTCGAGACCTGACCCGAAGCAGAAGAAACCTGCTCTGAGCCTTCTGCAAGGCCGGCGATTATTCGGTTGATAGGTTTGGTAATTGATCTTGTTATCGTCCATGCAAGAACTGATACGATCGCGCACGCAATTATGCCTGCTATCATTACGGACAGCCGAAGCGATGTCGCCGCATCAACTATAGATGCCATTGCCTCGTCAAGCTCCTGGACCTGGGTCTCTACAAATGGATCAAGTAAACCGGTCAGAGTTGCGGCGGTATCATCCACTTCGCCCATAAGCTTGTTACCGGAGTCGGATCCGCCTTCGATGTAGGCGTTGGCCATCTTCTTTGCCGTTTCATAATAAGATGCGATCGATGTTTCAAAATCTTCAACTGCTTGCAGCCCCTCGGTATCGTTCTCTTCCTCGAACATCTCTTTAAATTGACCCAGACCGGTAAGAAAAGACTGATAACTCTTTTCCGCCTCATCGAAACCGTCATCAAGACCGTCACGACCGCGTGTCGCCGAGATATCTGTCAGCCACTGCTGAACCTGTACTACATCGAGCTTCATTTGACGGGCAACACCTGCAAAGATCGCACTTTCTTCCTTTGCAAGCAGTGCATTGTCCTTAACTTGATTGGTAACCGTAAAGATAAACGCGCTGATCAATACGATTATCACTATGGGAACCGTAAAACCAACGATCATCTTAGTAGCTAACGCTACACTTCTTTTTGAATTTGCCATTTTTTTTACCTTTCAGTGTTTTTGTTTTCGTTTCTTATTAACTTTATCTACCTATTGCACATTGCCCAGGTCGCCGAGATCTTCGCCTCCCAGTACCTTGTCGATATCCAGCAGGATCTTGACCGTATCACCGATCTTACCCATACCAAGGATAAACTCGGTATTAACGCTCGAACCGAACTCCGGAGAATCCTCGATCTCTTCACCGGCGATATCAAGCACTTCTTGAACATGATCGACAACGATACCCGTCTGGAAATGACGATCGCCGGCATCTATCTCAACAACGATGATACAGCTTTGCTCGGTGATCTCAGCTTCTTCCATACCGAACTTCAAACGAAGATCGACAACAGGAATAACCTGTCCCCGAAGATTTATCACTCCCTTGACGTGCGGCGGTGTCTGCGGCACCGCGGTGATCTCCATATACCCGATGATCTCACGAACCTTCAATATCTCCAAACCGAACTCTTCCTGGCCTAAAGCAAAGGTAAGATATTTGCCCTCCTTGTCGGTTGTCGGCAGATCCACTTGCTTTTGCAGAGCTTCTAACTCAGCCATAATTAATACTCCTACATTAAATATTTACATTACATTTTTACTTTCCAGCCATTACCAGCAGGCAAACAAAATTCAATAAATTGCGGCGACACTTTTAAAAACGCTTAAAGATCTGACAGGAACTTTTAGTTTACATAATCGCCGCTATTTTCCCATTCTGATTACCACCGGCCAAAGCCGAGAAACTATTTTACATCTTACGTTAGAACCTATATCGTAAGAAATTCGCTTGTTTATAACCTATAAATATAATATGTGCTTTATATAGGTGTCTTTTGGTTGTATATGGCCGAAATGATGCCATTTTCAGAGAATAAATAGCGGTGACACACAAGTACCGCGGGTATTCCACAGTGTAAGTTTTTTTTGACAATTATTTACAAGTCCGATAACGCCAATTTTATAGCTCCCTGTCGACATCACATGGCAATTATATGCAACATTTCTATAGAGATAAAAAGGTTCATCCGGTTAGAGCAGACCGGTAAGATACGATAAAAACGGAGATTTAAACTTAGGTATTACGACGCGCAATACCGGGAGGGAAGGGCTAACATATTTCTTTTTTAGCGACCCATCTGACAAGCTCTGCAAATGAATCCGCCTGCATCTTGGTCATCACATTTTTTCTGTGAAATTCTGTTGTTTTCTGGGTTATCTCGAGCTTAAGTGCAATTGTCTTATTTGGATTACCGTCTACTATGAGCTGCAATACCTCTCGTTCACGGTCGGTTAGATTCAAATAACGTCTTTCATATTCCACCTGACCGGAAAGGTTCTTATGGTTTTGCAGATCTTTGGCTATCCCGCGTTCTATACTGTCAAGCAGATCGTTGTCCTTAAATGGCTTTTCAATAAAATCTATCGCACCTGCTTTGGTCGCCTTAACTGCCATATTGATATCGCCATGACCGGTAATGATTATAACCGGCAAGCTCATAGTATCCTTAGCAAGCATCTCCTGTAAGCTAATTCCGCTGATACCCGGCATCCGCACATCCAGCACCAGACAGCCGGGCTTGGAAGGATCGTAACCGTCCAGAAAGTCCTCCGCACTGCCATAACTTTCAACATTACGCCCGCATGACTTTACTAACATACTCACTGCCTGACGTACCGCTTCATCGTCATCTACAATATGAACTACCGGCTCGATCATGAATCTTCCTTTCCATTTATTGGGACAGTAAACTTAAAAGTTGCACCGCTTTCATTGGCCTCTGCCCACAATTTACCACCATGCTTTTCGATGATAGAAGTATTGATAGAGAGCCCGATCCCCATCCCTTCTTCTTTAGTTGTAAAAAACGGTTCGAACATTTGCGACTGGTTAGTGTCGCCAAGGCCCGTACCAGAATCGACAACAGAGACAAGGATCATTTCGTCGACCGTCTCACAGGCATTGATCAGTATCTCACGTTCAATAATATCAATTTGATCCATAGCTTCAAGAGAATTCTGGATCAGGTTTATGATCACCTGCTCAAGCTGAACTCTATTAGCATTTGCCGTCAAGGGCTCATCTGGAACATCTAATTTGATCCTGACTTGTTTTTGTTTGATTTGCCCACGCACAAGACTAACGGAATCATTAATAACCTCGCGTACATCTATTTCAGATGATTTCGTCGGATTCTTGCGAACAAATGCCCGCATGTTCCTGATGATCTCACCGGCCCTGTGTGCCTGTGCCGACACTCTCTGCATACCTTCTAATACGTCTCCTCTTTTAAATCTCTTCGATTCTAACATCCGGACGCTCGCATCGGCAAAACTGGCAATAGCACAAAGGGGCTGGTTAATTTCATGTGCCAAGCCCGAAGCCATCTGTCCCATAGCGCTAAGACGAGCGGCATGAGCAAGCTCTACCTCGTGCTGCCTTTCGGATTCGTGCAATCCCTCTTCCGCCTGTTTGCGACGCGCAAGCTCTTGACCTATCCGCCTGCTGCCATACCCGATCCCACCTACACCTATCACCCATATCAAACCATGCCTGAGGATCAGCGAAACAGCATAAGTTCCGGCGATCGACTTATACGGTTCCAGAGGCACGGAAACACCCTTCTTGGCATTGTCATACTGTAGAAAAATATCCATGACAAGTGATACTCCAATGATCACTGTCCAGAGAATAGCCGTTCCAATTGCGTAGCGTCTGACATTCTCAGGCATAGAACTCGGTAGACCGCTTTTATACTCCTCGATCCTCTTCACTGTCCAGTGAACATAAAAACCGATCCCGACCAGCAGCAGCATTATAAAGGATCGCATCCAGATCTCATTTACGCTTGGCTGCAATATCTGCTGGAGGAAAGTCCCCTCATTAAACAGAAACGCGTGAATAGCCGATTCAAGGAACCAGAACAACACACCAAGTACGATCCCGATAAATGCAAAATTGCCGAAGATCCCCCCGGATTTTCCACCTTTCAAAGCCCTCCGGCCCGAATTGCCTTTGCCCATACTACTCGCCATGAGTTATATCCCGATATCAGCCTCATAAACAGTCTATATTCCAATATCATATCGGACATTCTTATAGAAAAAATGCAGTTTTAATCAAAAAACCAAGGTTTTATCTCTATGGTCCGTAAACCCAATTTTATGATCTAAATTTTAATCCTTGACATATCCCTTATCCGATAGTTAAATTAGGGCAATCGGGTAGTTTGGGTGAATCAATAGAATTACATTTTGAATGTGAGGACAAAAATGGATAAGATGAAGGATTTGTATACGACCGGCGAAGCCGCACAAATATGCAACGTAAGTCAGCAAACGGTGATTCGCTGCTTCGACTCAGGCAGATTAAGCGGCTTCCGCGTACCGGGATCACGTTTTCGCAGAATACCGCGCGACAGCCTGGTCAAATTCATGAAAGAAAATGGCATACCTCTAAATACTTTCGACAGTGGCAAAAAAAGGATTCTCGTTGTTGATGACGACGTTGAGATCGTCGAATTGATGGTCGATGTCCTCGTCCGCGATGGCAGGTTTGATGTCAAAACCGCTTCAAGCGGCTACGACGGCGGCATAATGACCCAGCAGTTCCGCCCGGACTTGATAATTCTCGATTACATGCTGCCCGATGTCAACGGCAATATCGTTTGTCAGACCATCAGACGCAACCCCGATTTTAACGACATGCGGATAATAATCGTCAGCGGCCTGATAAACGAAGACGAGATTCAGGACCTCCTCGATGCCGGTGCCGAAACCTTTATCAAAAAACCCTTTAGCATTTCCGAACTCGTCGATCAGATCGTCACGGTTCTCCAGATGCAATAAAACAGACATCCGCAAGCACCTGGATTTTCGATGAGTACTATTGAGGCTGTGATGAAAAGACTTGTAACAACTTGAAAGAATATAATGGCAAGACCTGCAAATAATACCGCTGTCGCTCGCAAGGTAGAGCTGATCATACGGAAACTCGATTCCCTCTCGACCCTCCCCCAGGTCGCAGCCGGTTTTCTGCCTCATATTACCGGCGCACATACCGACCCATCCGCCCTGACCGATATCATCGAATCCGACCCTGCCCTCACGGCAAAGATACTTTCGCTGGCCCATGCCTGCGGCGTAACTTTTACCTCCCCAAAACCCTCCGTCGCCCAAGCCGTCAGCAAACTTCCGCTGGCAGTCATACGCGACGCCGTTCTCTCGATAAGGGTCTTTCAGGCTTTTGATGTCAACTATGACCCTGACAGCAAGCGGCTCCTTCCGAGAAAGCAATTAGCTTTTCATGCTTTAGCGACCGCTTGTTGCGCAAAGAGTATTGCAAAGATTATTTTAACCGAGCAGGATTGCGATCTCGCATTCTCCGCCGGCCTCCTGCATGACATCGGCAAACTCGCCATCGACGAAGCCATGCCGAAAAGTTTTGAAAAAATCGTCGAATACGCAAAAGCCAATTCCGTTTCAATGGCCGCCGCCGAGCAAAAACATCTCGGCCTCGACCACACAATAATCGGTAAACGTCTCGCCGAAAAATGGGACCTCCCCGAAGAAGTTACCAATGCGATATGGCTCCACCACAGTGATGCCGAAGTTTTACCGGATGACATCCCGGCTGCGAAGATCGCCCGTATAGTTTCATTAGCCGATTCCATTGCTCGTCAGTGCGCAATAGGTCAATCCGGCAGTTGTGATTGCCTTTCTTCGACTGCACAGCTAATGGCAAGCCTCGGCCTCTCTCAGGATCAGCTTGATGAAATTCGCAAGAACCTTGCCCAGCAGGTGTACCACAGGGGTGATCTTCTCGGCTTAAATGACAAAACCGGCCCGGCTTCCTGGTGCGATATGATCTCGCAAACCGCCGCCGACCTTGCCCGCGACAACACCCGCCTTTCCGAAGACAACCGCACCTATGCGGCCAGTTCCTCACACATAGATTTTTTCGAGCAGTTCTTCACCAGCGTCGACCCCAATAACGCTCCGATAGATATCGCCGCCGTCTTTGCCCGTCTCTGGCAAAAGCACTACCAGACCGGCCCGGTTGTCGTTTATCTCTGCGACGATCCCTCCGAGCCGCTCCTCGATGTCGCAACGGTCGATAACTCTTCACAGGTCGACACAGCCGTCGTTACAGTCCCGACCGATACGGACCCGATCCCCGATTCGCTGCGGAAGGAATTCGCGATAATACCAGCTACCGATTGCACAAGCTGGATATTCCAGCAGATCCCTCTGGTCATCGACACCTCAAAGGTTTTCATCGCGCCTCTACTGGCAGGCACCAAAGTCGTAGGCGCTGTCATCTTTGAAAAACGCCTCCCCGGCGGCCTTGACCGGCAGTTGTCAGTATTTTCTCTTACGTCAGCGGTCGCAGCCAATGTCATCGCCCTTTCCCTCGCTTCACAGCGGCAGGGCAGGTTAGCCGAAAGATTCGTCGAGTTGCTCGGCAGGCTCCGCGACACACGCGAAAAGCTCGCAGCGTCAACCGTATTGACCGGCATCGCCGAAATGGCCGCAGGCGCAGGCCACGAGATGAACAATCCGCTATCCGTAATTTCCGGCAGGGTGCAATTGCTCATGGAAAGCGAAGACGACGACAACAAAAAACAAATGCTCAAACAGATCATGGACCGCTCCGACGAAATGTCGCAGATCATCACCGATATGATGAGTTTCGCCAGACCCAAGGATCCCGCCGCCGCTGCGCATCCTATCCAAAAACTCCTCGATGCCGCCGTCAGCCAAACCACTCAGGCCCACGAGCTAACCGCTATGGAGGTTACATACAACGCTATCGACCAGCTCGGCGAAGTCTTCACCGATGCTGACCAGATCGTAACCGCCATCGCAGCGGTACTTTCCAACGCACTTGATTCCTACAAAGGCGGCAGCGGTCCGATTACCATCGACGGCTCCCGCCAGCAGGGCACTGTTACCATCCGAATCAGCGATACCGGTTGCGGCATGGCTCCGGAGACTCTTGAAAAAGCTTTCCAACCCTTCTTCTCCGACAAACTCGCCGGAAGAAAACGCGGAATGGGACTGGCCCTTGCGATGCGCCTGATAGAACTAAATAACGGCTCGATCCAAATCCAAAGCAAACTCGAAGAGGGCACCACCGTAATGATAACACTACCGACAAGTTAGTTTTAAGTTTTGAGTGTTTAGTTTTGAGTTGCCAACATCCCCAGCCATTTATCGGACCGCAGCTAAATTTTAACATCCCCCAAACGCTGCTCTCGCTTCGTCAGATACACCTCCAAAAGATTCCCCCAAGCCCCGTTAAAGCCCCTTATCGCTAATACCGAAGTAAGAGTATTGGCTTTATACAGGGGTATTATATATATTAGGAGCGAACATTGAGTGATCAGCGAAACCAACGGGCACTTAGGGTGATGCGGAAACTTAACAAGATCAGGCACGCCCAAGCCGATAAGATAGACATCCTGTGCAACAATATGGTCGGAGCCCACGCCGATTTCGTAAAGCAGTTGAAGATGCTCAATTTTTCGCTGAACACTTATGAATCGCTTCTGGCTCAGGGCGACCTTACCACTTTGATCGATACCGCTGCCGCCCTCGTAAAGGAAAGCATAGCAGATGCCAACGTCGCGATCTTTATCACTCAGTCCGAAGGTTTCGAACTGCATCTGGTCGACGACAACAGCCCTATCGAAGTTGACGCCGAAAAACTCGAAAACTACTTCACCCCCGAAGTCGTCAAGAACATCTGCAAGTGCAACTGGGTATGCTCCGTCGATGACATGTTCCAGATGGGCCTCGACGGCAACCTTGCCCTGCTAAATAAGATCTCCGCCGCCGCCGTCCCGCTTGGCCGTTTCGGACCGCCCGTCGGTTTCATCCTGATCTATCGCGGAATCGAAAACAAGCTCCGAGTAGACGAACTCGAAAGAATAGCCGTAATAGCCCCGGGCCTATGCGCCGCAATAACAGCATTCCAAACCGCCTCACAAACCGCCTCGAATTAACAAGCCCGGTAGGGATAAAAAATGTACTGGGTACTTTAACTTATCCATTCAGTGTCCAGCCCTTGCGATACTGACGGGTTAGATACTTATTCGCTTCGGCATTGTTTGTGACCAGCCCCTTTGCCGGGTCGTAGTCGAGTTTCTTACCGGCGCGATAGGCCGCCAGACCCAGCATCATCATTTCAGTCATCCTGCCGTTGTAATCGAAATCGCAGGAAGTCTTCAGGTCGCCTTTGCATGCATCGATCCATTCCTTTTGGAAATGTCCCAACGGCGGGATCATTTCATCTTTCTCCCTGCGGTCGTAATAGCTAAAGTCCGCGTCATTACCGAACGGCAGCAGCACCCTCGAATTGAAGTCGGCGATCAAATATCCTTTTGTGCCCTTGAACATGGCTCCGTGACCGATCCTGTTCAGATCGACGTATCCCTTCGGCGATCTGGGCATAGCTCCGCCCTGGTACCATGTCACGCCGATCTCACCGCGCCAGTCGTTTGCCGGTATCGTAAAGGTCGCCTCGAGTTCCACCGGCGTTACTTCCGGGTTATAAGCATCGCCCTTTGCAGCAGCCGACGTTGGAAGATCGGCATCTATCGCGTTCCACACAAGGTCCATCGTATGGGCTCCCATATCGCCGACCTGGCCGGTGCCGAAGTCCCAGTACATGTTCCATTGGAGACAATTCGCTCCAACACCGCCGGAAAAATACCCCGGGTTATAAGGATGCATCGGTGACGGACCTATCCAAAGATCATAGTGCAAGCCATCAGGTGGCGAACCGGCTGCCGGCAGATAACCGGGCTTTCTGAGCTGGCGATTCCCCCATGCATAGCAATGTCTCAACTTGCCGATGGCTCCGTCTTTGATAAGTTCACGAATGCGGTTGAAGTTGGGGTTGGCATGGCGCTGAGTACCGACCTGAGTAGCGATCTTATTCTTTTTCTTCAGGTAAGCGGCTCGGACTATGCGAGCTTCCTGAACTGTACAGGCAACAGGCTTTTCCATATAAACGTGAAGCCCGCGGTTTATCGCCCAGTTGCCGATGAAAGCATGAGTGTGATCCAGAGTGCAGCAAACAACCGCGTCGATACCCTTGTGGTCCAGACATTTGCGCCAGTCGACATATTTTTTTGCTCCGGGAAATCTTTCAGCAGCAAAGCCGAGATGTTTTTCGTTCACATCGCACATTGCGACAATATTTTCACTGGCGATAGAATCCCAGTGGGCAGTTGCACGTCCGTAAACCCCGATCAAAGCGATATTCAGCTTGTTACTCGGCGCGTTTGCACCGAAAAGTGTACCGCTGGGTAAAATGATCAGCCCTGCACCTGCGACTGCACTGGATTTCAAAAAATTCCTCCGATCGATCTTATTTGCCATTGTTACATTCCTTAAATTATATTGGTTTTAAAAGCTGTCACATTCGCGATATGCTTCGATCAATGCCAGTTCGCCTTCTTTGCCTCCTATGCTGTTTCCATGTTCCATGCAGAGCACCCCATCGAATCCTTTTTTGCTGATATGCTTGAAGATATTCTTGAAATTGATCTCGCCGGTCCCCGGTTCTTTTCTGCCCGGGCTGTCGCCGAGATGGAAGGCGGCGATCTCGCTCCACGAACGATCGATATTAGGAATAAGGTTCCCCTCGGTGATCTGCTGGTGATAGATATCGTCGACGATCTTACAGCTTGGGTCGTTGACCGCTTTGCAGATCTGGTACGCCTGCGGCATCTTCGTCAGGAACAGTCCCGGATGGTTATGCGGATTAAGAGGTTCAATGACGATGACCAAGCCGGCTTTGCGGCATATCTCGGCACAGTATTTGAGATTTTCTATGACGTTAGCGGTCTGATAATCCCATTCAAGCCTTTCGTCGTAACGGCCCGGAACGACAAGCACCCATTTGACTCCGGTTCTCTTATGAACTTCCACCCACTTGTTAGCTTTTTTGACAAGATCATCCTTAACTTCGCTTGCGCCCCGGACAAACGACTTCTCGCCAAAATTGGCATAGCCGACAAATGGCCCAAGGTCCATCCCCAACTTCTCAAGCGTCGATGCGATCTTTTTCTGGTGTTCCTCGTGTTTGCCCATCAAGCCGTTGTCAAAGATCGCCCGAAAACCCTGATCGTGCATGAAACGGATCCTGTCAACCGGATCATTGCCTGCAAGATGTCCGAAACTGCCCAAAGACGGCGCGTATTTCAGCTTAAAGGCTTTCGTAGCGGCCTTCGGCGTCTCCTCTGCCGTTGAAGTGGAAATAACACTTTCCATAGCGACACCCGTTGCGATGCCCATACCGATAAACTTTCGTCGATCCATAATAAATCCTCCATCGATTTCAACTTTGGTTAAAATACAAATGTTTAAGATTCTAAACTGCGACCGTCTCAATGGTAGCCGAACCCAAAGGATTGTCAAGATTTAACTTCTGCGGCCATTTCGGCGTTTCACCAGCCTGCGAATTGGACGGATAAATTAAAAATCGAAGAAAATCGGCTGTTTTTACCGATATTTGTGTTGTCAACCGCTGATTTATACCCTATAATCCCGGCAACCAGAAGGATGACTCTATAATTATGCCATATGCTGCCAATATCAAGGAGGTATTAGCTTTGACCGTGCAGGGATCGCAGCTCGTCTTTGACCAGCACCTTGTCGCCCAGGCCCAGTTGCCATTTAGCCCGCTCAAACTCCTCTTATTTGTCCTGTGGATATATCTGTGCATGTATTCTGTGCTCCGCATCGAATACAGCCCGCTCGTCGCCAACAGGTACAAAAACGTTACGAATCTCTTTGCGTTGTTGTTTGGCCCCTTGATACTGTTCGTCCTCATTGTCGCCGATGTCGCCCGAAAAGTTCAGAATGGTGACATCGCCATCGCCGACATCTTCAAGACCGCACTCGGAACGGCTTTCAACATGACAATAATTGACCGTCACAAGCCAAAGGTCGAAAAGAAGATTGAGATCCTTGATACTTCCGGCCGCAGTTTCCTCGAAGTTTATGGAACTCAGGGAGACGACAAGAACCCCGGCAAAAAAATTATGACCCTCACCGAAAGCATAATACTCGATGCCATACATGACAGGGCCAGCGACATCCTCATTGATCCCAAGGACAGTAATGTCTTTACCATAAGGTTCCGCGTCGATGGCGTACTTAGAGTAGCCTGCCAGATCGAATCCCAAAAATGCGTCGCCATCGTAAGCAGTCTCAAAGCAATAGCCGGTATGGACATCGCCGAAAAACGCCGCCCCCAGGATGGAGCATTCATGGCTCGGATACCAGAGGGTAATGTGTATTTCCGCGCAGCAAGCGCAGGGGTACTCGGCGGGGAAAAACTCTCCATAAGGGTACTCAACCAGACTACCGGATTGCTGGCGCTTGAAGACATCGGCATGTCCCAGAAAACACGCATGAAAGTTGCAGATGCCGTGAAACAGCCCTCCGGAATGATCATCCTCTGTGGACCCACCGGAAGCGGCAAGACCACCAGTCTATACGCAATGCTGAACACCATCGACTTTTTCACTCGAAACGTCATTAGCATCGAGGACCCGATAGAGTACGTCCTGCCTAACACAAGTCAGATCGAAGTTAATGTAAAAGCCGAGATAACCTTTGCAAACGCTTTAAGGAGCATCTTGCGACAGGACCCCGATGTCATTTGCGTCGGCGAGATACGCGATAGTGAAACGGCGGATATGGCGCTACAAGCCTCTCAAACCGGCCACCTCGTCCTGGCAACGCTTCACAGCAGTTCCAATATGGCTGCGATCGTACGCCTTATGGATCTAAAGGTCAAGCCGCTTATGATCGCTTCGGCTGTGAGTATGGTCATCTCGCAACGGCTTGTTCGCAGACTCTGCGACAATTGCAAAAGGCACGCCAGCATCGGCGATGAACAGATGAAACAGTTCAAACTCAAGGGGATAGACACCTCAAAGATAATGCAGGCAAACGGCTGTCCGAAGTGCCATGACACCGGATACCTCGGAAGGACCGGCATACACGATGTCATGTTCCTCGACGAGAAGATTAAGATGCATCTTGTAAATGATTCGCTTTCCATTGGCGACATGAAGCAAAGGGGCGATGAAAGCTCGCGCTCCACATTGAAGAAAGAAGGCATCAAAAAGGTTCTGTCAGGAATAACAACCTTTGATGAAGTTAAAAGAGTAACCTCGAATTTAGGATAAATTAAATGCTGGCAATCTTTTCCGTTATCGTTGGGATCGCACTCGCTGTGGTATGCGTAAGGAAGGGCTTCTTCCCGTCATGGGCGATAGTTTTCAATGTGATGGTCGCTGTTTATCTCGCGGTTATGCTTGCACCTTTATGGGTACGGATCGTGGCCGAGCAGGGGGCAGACTCCAGCAGCCGCTACCACATCGTTCTCGCGATATTTGCGACCGCGGGTCTGACCTTTGCCGTCCTGCAGATAATAGCTAGCACCTTTATAACTGGAACGTATGTGGTTGCTTTCCCGAAACTTTTCGATTACATAGCAAGTGCGACTCTTGGTTTTTTAGCCGGCAAGATCGTCGCCAGTTTTCTCATTTTGATCTTGTGCATCACCCCCTTGGCGGCAAAGCCTTCTATGGATAAGTTCAACCTTCGCTCCAAAGAAACCCCAAAGGAACTGACCGCCGTGATCCAAACGTGCAATTTCATGGCATCGGCTTCGCTGCAAGTCTACACCGACAGATCCGAGGACCTCATCAAAGAACTCATAACACCGGCATATTAAAGGTTCATTCGTGAACTGAACCGGCCAATTAGCGTGTCTATACATTAACCGGGCTTTACTTGTGATCTGACTTTTTTTGCGCAAAGGCCACTGAGGTTGTCGACCTCGGCCTTGATCCTGTCGAGTTGGTCGGCAGTGTTGGCTTGGTTGTTCATGTATTTGCCTAACAACGTGTTCAGCTTCTCCCGGTCAATTGGCTTGGCGATGTAATCGTCGCATCCTGCTTCGAGGCATTGTTCCCTGTCGCCTTTTATCGCATTTGCCGTCAGAGCTATGACTGGGGTTGTTATATTATGGTCGCGAAGATGGCGTGTCGCCTCGAATCCGTTCATTTTTGGCATCTGCATGTCCATCAGGATCATATCGAACGGCTGGCTCGTCGCAAGTTCCACGGCCTCTTGACCGTCTTTAGCGATAGTAACTGTAAGGCCGAGCTTTTCGAGAAGCACTTTTGCCAACATCTGATTTGTGAGGTTATCCTCGGCAACGAGAATTGTCCCCGTCAAACCTTTATCGTTTTCCGTCCCGGACGCTTGCTTGTTTATTTGACTGTCAGCGGCTGCTGGCATAACAGGTTCGGACCCGATTTCGATGCCAACCGGAATGACCACAGAAAATACCGAGCCTTTGCCTTCATCGCTGGTCAGAGATATCTCTCCACCGAGCAGATCG
>SDBV01000236.1_pt1 | contig 75722 bp, 65 predicted proteins | sample 2277081 | NCBI WGS metagenome assembly SDBV01 (sample SAMN10402039, study PRJNA504765) | marine sediment metagenome | isolation source: marine sediment core GS10_PC15, 223 cmbsf | place: Arctic Ocean: Southern Knipovich Ridge | collected 2010
CGTGGATAACGTCACCGGACTGATGTGGCAAGGCTGCGCGCGGGGGCTGACGGGAGACACGTGCGGCACGGGCGGCGCCACGACGAGTACCTGGGCCGTCGCGCTCTCGGACTGCGACAGCCTGAGCTGGGGCGGCCACACCGACTGGCGCCTGCCGAACGGAAAAGAGCTGCGGAGCATCGTGGACAACCACGCGTATAATCCATCCATCGACGCGACCGCGTTCCCGGCCACGCCGAGCGACTACTTCTGGTCGTCGTCGTCCTGCGCCGGCAGTGTGTCCTGCACGTGGGGCGTGTACTTCGACGACAGCAACGTGAACGATATCGTCAAGAGCGATCCATATGATGTTCGTTGTATTCGCGGCGGACCGTGAGATTGGCAATTGGGTAATTGGGGAGTCTGTGGAGGCAACGGGCGAAGTGAGCGGCGGGCCAGTCCACGCCCTCCTCGATCCCACAGCCCAACGAGGCTCCCGTCGGTGAAGTTCGGGCGGAGGAGGGTGGGGGATGGTTTTGGGGATGAGGAGGGGTTGGGGTAGTAGAGCGTTGTCGAGGGTGGAATCACTCAGGTCCGAAAAAGACAGGGTAGGTAACCCGATTGGCTTGTTTCGCCATTTGATACTTGTGCTGTTCATGTGCTGTTGGCTTGTTACTTTGGATGGTTCAAGACGGTGTCAAACGGTTTTGGAGTCCGCGATGGAAAACTCTCTCGTTCAGTGATACCGGGCGTTAGCGAGGTTAAAGCTGCGTAATCGCAGTGTTTTACCGATACCACTTCTCGATTTTCGAATCCCTATCTCTCCGCCGCAGAATCAGGCCCTTCCGGGAAACCGGGAGGGCTTTTTTCTTTTGTAGTTTCAACTGTTTCCTCGTGACGACATTTTTTCCTCGCCGCTCTCTTTTTTTACTTCGCCCCCTGATGTGCCGCTCATGTGCCGCAAATTTTCAAGAAGGTTCACATATTCACGCTTCACATCTGGGCTCAGGTGAGCGTACCTCATCGTCATCTCGATGGTGCTGTAAGGGAGTCGAGAGGAACGGGAGCTAGTCTTCGACGGTACCGGGCGTGGAGGCGTCGACATCCCACTCGAAGTTGTCGAGCAGCACGACCGAGTCGTAGTACCCGTCACCCACATCCCAGATGGCAAACCGCATGGTGATGATCTCGCCCGGGTCCACGTTGCCTGCGGTGGACAACCAGCTGGTCCCTCCGCCAAGCAGGTTGCTCGATCCGCACCATCCCACATCTCCAGGGAACGCCGCCGGCGGGTTGACCGTGTCGAAGCCGGTTCCGCTGAGCTCGGTTGTAGATACACACGTCGAGCAGGTGCCTGCCACGGTTCCGGAGTTGCATCCGGTGGGTCCATTCAGGCATTGCTTGAACAGCCCGGTGTTGGCGTAGGCCAGGTTCACGCCGATGGGATATGTCGTGCCGCCCGACGGGGGAGGATCGTAGAAGGCGAGGTTCTTGTCGCTCGGGTTGGCCGGAGAACCGGACCAGGTGGAGTCGAGCAAGGCCACGAAGAAGTCGTTCCACTGGCTGCACACGTACTCCGGATACTCACTGGAGTAGAAGTACATGTTGAAACTGAAAGACTGCGCGTTGGTGGGTACTCGAACCCGCAGGCGGAGCATGATCGGATCGTAGGCAGAGTAGCTGCCGTTCATGGGATCGGGACAACCCGTGTAGTTCGGGAACGCGCCTCCGTTGGCCGCGAGCCAGTCGGACGGCGCAGCACTGGACGTGCCGTGCACCACACCACCCTGGAAGGCCGCGTACGGGGGGCTGGAATCGCCCGTGTCCGCCGCGTGCCCGGTGGAAAGGACAACCAGGCTATTTCCCCCCTGGGGGCTCACGTTGTTGCCGAACCCGGTGCGAATCGATCTGGCGTTGGAGTTGGGGGTGCCGCTGCCGCTGGGGTAGAGCAGCTCCGAACTCACGACGCCCCATGTGCGGTCTGCGAGGCTTGCCGGGAACTCCAGGGTTGTCTGGCACAGGTCCATCGCATATGCGTAATGCAGGGCCGTGCTGGAGCTCGAGGAAAGGCCACTGTCGCACAAGCTCAGTGGATTGTCCGTTGTTCCGTCGCAGTCGTCGTCAACCCCGTTGGCGGCGAACTCGAAAGCTCCCGGGTTGATGAGTGACGGTATGCCCCCGCAGGGGCCGATGGTGTCGCAACAGTCGCCGTCGCAGGTGCCCCAGAGATCACCGTCCAGGTTGACCCCGTTGTCTGCGGTCCCATCGCAATCATTGTCTATACCATCGCTGCAGTTCCCCCCGATCATACCCTCGTCCGTGGGAAGAACGTCTCCGATGCAGCCCCAGTAGCCCGTGCCCGTGGCGTTGCACTCCTGGGTTCCCTCTGCGGCAGGACAGGTTCCACCGACCAGCAGGTCTGCCGGGTTACCGGTGTAGCAGGAGATGGTCGACCCCGGCACACAAGAGCAGGTGCTCGTCTCCTCGCATCCGGTGTCGTCCAACAGATCGCAGTTGTAGTATCCGGGATCGCAGTCAACTATCTCGCAGACACCAGCGTTGCATTCGGCTGTCGCGTCGCTGAGATTGCATTGATAATCGCACGATCCGCAGTTGTCGAGGTCGTTTTGCGTGTCGAAACACTCGACATCGCAACATTCGAGCCCGCCGCCGCAAACGTGAACAGAGTCGCCCTCTTCGCACTCCACGCAAAGGCCGGTGGATGTCTGGCAGTAGGGAGTGTCCGGTGTGGGTGCGCAGTCGGGATCGGAAGTGCAGCCGGTGTCGGTGTCGGAATCAGTGTCGGCGTCGGTGTCGATATCCGTGTCAGTGTCGGTATCCGTGTCGGTACCTGAGTCACTCCCGTCGTTGCCTCCGGAGACGCTACCGCCGGCGCACCCGAACGCCACAAGAGCTACTGTGAGAAGAAAGATAGGCCATGTATCGCTTCTGTCTATGGATAACATTTTTTCCTCCAATGCTTCTCATATTGTAAAAGATGAAGAGGGTCCGTGGGGTTTTTTTTGTGTCGTGCGCATAATCCGTATATAGCTGCGCATAATCCGTATATAGCAGGGACTTAGGTTTTGAGCCAACGCGTTGTCGGAGAAGGCTGAAAGCCAGTCAACTAAATAGAGTTTTTCGACCTCTTTTCCGGTTGTTTTGAGTCATAATGTAGAGAGAAAGCGAGGTTCGTACATGAGTTTTACTTTTAGATTAGGTTTGATTTTTGCCCTGGCAACGCTTCTGTTCGCAGGTGAAGCTGTGGCCCAGAACTGGCCCCTGGATTCGGAGTGGATTCCCATCACCTCGGGAGGGCTGGGCGTATCGGATCCCTGTGATGACTCGCAAGGGCCCAGGGACCTCGTTGGAACCAGTGCGGATCCCGCTGCGTTTATTTATTTCGATTTCACCACGTCCGGGCCCGGGGCGGACTACATGTTTGTGAGAATGCGGGTCGATGACGATCCCGCTCAGTCCGGCGGGCTGGCCCCCTTCGCTTGGGCAGTTGAGTTCGATACCGATTCGAATCTCGACACATACGAGTACATTGCCATGGCCAACGGCATCGTTAACCCGGACATGGTTACCCTCGAAAAGAACACCGTACAATCCTCATTGGGGGACCCTTCGGATCCCGCCGAGGTGGAGCTGGGTTCGTGGTTATGGTCCGACAACGGCAGGATTATGGACGCTACGTCCAACCTGTGCGGCACGCCGGACTTCTTCATCGACTTCTTCTTCCCCATGCAGCTGCTCTACGATGACGGACTGGCGCCCGGCTCTTCATTTGTGTTGATCTTCGGCAGCTCGCAGAACGCACACTCCATCACCGATGACATCATCAATAACGATGGCGGCACGGATCCCTTCACCCTCGGCGAAGGGGCCACCGATCCCATAATCCCGGGCGGCCCGGACTCAGACGGAGACGGAATCTCCGATGACGACGAAGCGACGTACGGGACCGACCCGTTCGATGACGACACCGACGACGACGGTATCCTGGACGGCACGGAGATCGTTCTGGGAACGGACCCGACCAACCCCGACACCGACGGGGACGGCATCCTGGACGGTACCGAGATCGGGCTCACCGAGCCCCAGGGAGATGACACGGACAGCGGCAGTTTCGTCCCGGACGCGGATCCCGAGACCACCACGGATCCGACGGACCCGGACACTGACGACGGGGGCGTCCCCGACGGTTGGGAGGACACAAACCACAACGGCGCGGTCGACGAGGGTGAGACGGATCCTCTGAATCCCGATGACGACGAGATCATCGACACGGACGACGACGGCATCCCCGATTTCGATGATAACTGCCCGAATGTTTACAACCCGGGTCAGGAAGACACGGACGGGGACGGTGTGGGGGACGCATGCGACGATGACAGCGACGATGACGATGACAGCGACGGTGATGACAGCGACGACGACGGCACCCCCGACTTCGACGACAACTGCCCGGGTGTTTACAACCCGGGTCAGGAAGACACGGACGGGGACGGAATCGGGGACGCGTGCGACTCCTCGTCCGGCGCGGTTGGAGCGTCAGGATCGGGCGCGCTGCCCGGGTGCTCGATTGGCGGGAGTCCGGGGAGGGAGGTTCGTGGAGTCGGCCTCCTTCGTGTGGTGCTCTCGTTGCTGGGGTTCCTTATATGAGGTGGTTATCGCCGCTTATCGCGGCAATGGCCTTGCTCGCGTTCGTCACCGGGGCCCAGGCTCAGGGCCAGCGAGCATTCAGCATCCAGAATTTTCAGGCGGCTCCCGGATACGGCAGCTTCTTCACGGTGGAGGGTGCCTCCGTCCCCGACGGCCTGGCGATTCGCGTCGGCGGATTTGCCAACTACCAGTACCAGCCTCTCATGGTGCGCGGTTGCGAGCGTGTGGAGGGTGGCGACTGCGTCGAGTGGTCAGACGGAGGGACGGCCCTGGTGGCTCACCACCTGACCCTGGAGCCCCTCGGGGCCATTTCCATGTACGGACTTCTCGAGGTGGGGCTCGCCCTGCCGATCGTCTTGTACCAGGAGGGCGAGGATGCGCGGGTCGCCGGTGGGCCCGACGTGGTGGAGGCACCGAGCAACCACGCCGGAATTTCGGATATCAGGCTTCATATCAAGTTGGATCTGCTGAGCGGGGTGTTCGGCTATGAGGGCGACACCTTCGGCCTGGCGCTGATTCCGGTGATCACCTTTCCGGTGGGCAACGCGGCGGTGGGCAACTCGTTCATGGGAGACACTTCTATCACGGTTCACCCAAAACTCTCCTTCGGGGCGCGGTTGGGACGCGTGAGGTTGGGGGCCAACGCGGGCTACATCTGGAGGAAAGAGCAAGAGTTTCTGCTGGCGGATGTCGGCCCGAGGATTTCGTACGGAGCCGCCGCCGGGTTTCAGGTCAATCGATCCTGGGAGCTTTTGCTGGAGATGTTCGGACAGTCTTCGGTGGACGCGGACCCGGTCTCCAGCCCCCTGGAGGCGGACGCGGGAGCAAAGTACAGCTTCGATAACGGCCTGGCAGTGACGGCGGGCATGGGCGCGGGCATCATCGGGGGGGTCGGCACGCCGACGGTGAGGGCTTTCGCCGGGTTGATGTGGTCGCCGGTTCTCGAGACCGACAAGGATGGGGACCGGGTGCTCGATAAGGACGACAAGTGCCCCGAGGTGCCCGAGGACAGGGACGGTTTCGAAGACAAGGACGGGTGTCCGGACGACGACAACGACAAGGACGGGATTCCCGATTCAAAAGACAAGTGCCCGGATGACCCGGAGGATGTGGATGGGCATGAGGATGAGGACGGGTGCCCGGACGACGATCGAGATGGCGACGGCATCCCGGACGCGCAGGACAAGTGCCCCGAAGAGGCCGAAGACGATGACGATTTCGAGGACGACGACGGTTGCCCCGAAGGCGACAACGACAAGGACGGGATCCCGGATTCCGATGACAAATGCCCCGAGGAGCCCGAGGACAAGGACGGTTTCGAGGACGAGGACGGGTGTCCTGATGAGGATAACGACAAGGACCGGATCAATGATTCGGAAGACAAGTGTCCTGACGAGAAGGAGATATACAACGGGTTTGAGGATCAAGACGGGTGTCCGGACGAGGGCGACGAACTGGTGAAGGTGCGCGGCGCCAAGATCGAGTTGATGCAAAAGATCAACTTCAAGACCAACTCCGACAAGATCGTCAAGAAGCAGTCCTTCAGTATCCTTGACGTGGTGGCCAAGGTGTTCGAGCGCAACCCGAAGATGGAGATGAGGATAGAGGGGCACACCGACTCGAAAGGCAAGCGGGATCACAACGTGGATCTGTCGCAAAGAAGGGCGGACGCGGTGAAGAGCTACCTGGTGAAGAAGGGCATCGACGAGAAACGCCTGGAGGCCATTGGCCACGGTCCTGATAAGCCGATTGAGGACAACAAGACCAAGAAGGGCCGAGCCGCCAACAGGAGGGTCGAGTTCCACATCACTAACGATTAGGTGTCCGCTCCGGTTACCAGATGAGAGGCACAATCCTCCAGCGGACCCGCGCTCGATAGTTCCTGTACCCCTCTGTGCGCTCCAGGGTGCTACAGAGCTACATGGAAGAGTACTCGTGCTCGATGACAATGTCTGGATACCGGATCATTCTTTGAAGGAAATCCTGTTTGCCGGGCCGGTGTCATTTCGGGGAAAATCAGGCTTCTAACGGCGTCTTCGAGTACCTCTCGCTGCTGGCCGCCTTGCCGCCTCCGAGCCACAGGTAGATGACCGGAACGACCAGCAGGGTGATGATCATGGCCACCGTCAGACCGCCGATGATCACCCGTGCCAGGGGGCTCCACGACTCGGCGCCCGTGCCGATCTCCAGGGCCATGGGGCTCATGGCCAGCACCGTGGTGAGGGTTGTCATGAGGATGGGGCGGACTCGCCGCCGGCCGGCCAGCCGTACCGCCTCGATTCGGTCCATCCCCTGGCCGCACAGCTGGTTCGCGTAGTCCACCAGGACAATCGAATTATTCACAACAATACCCACCAGCACCACCAATCCGATCGCGGAGGTTATCGACAGGGCGGTGCCGGTGCTGAACAGGGCGATCCCCACGCCGGTCATCCCAAGGGGGATGGTGAGCCCGATCACGAACGGGGTGCGCAACGACTCGAAGAGGGAAGCCATGACCATGTACACCAGGAGCAGGGACGCGATGAACGCAAGCCCCAGGAAGAAGAACGACTCCTGCATGTCCTGCGCCGCGCCTCCTATGGTGTGTGTGAAGCCCTCGGGGAACCGGTACGACGCCAGCTTCTCATTGACGCCGTCGGTGAGCTTCCCCAGTTGTCCCGGCGGAGAGTTGGCCGAGACCGTGACCACACGCTCCTGATCTTCTCGAGTGATCTTCGCGGGGCCCGCTCGCTCGGTTATTGTGGCGATGCTCCGAAGGATGACCCGGCCCGCCACCGGGGACAAAATGGTCAGGTCACCCAGATTCTTGGGATCCTTTCTGAACGATCGGGGAGCGCGAATACGGATGTTGTACTCCTGGCCCTCCTCCCGGAAGATGGTTGCAATTGTGCCCTGGAAGAAGGCGGAAATGGTGGATGTTACTTCCGCCGCAGTGAGTCCCAGCCGGGCCATTCGCTGCCGATCGTAGTACACGTGTAACTCGGGCCGCGCGTCCTCCAGGCTGAATATCACGTCCCGGGCGCCCTCTACTTCCTCCACCAGCCGCTTCACCTCCATGCCGGCGTTTCGGGCAACCTCCAGGTCGTGGCCTCGGATCTTCACCACCAGGTCCCCCTGCTCCCCGCTCATGTCCATGGGGTTGAAGACTTTGGTGTCAAGGCCCGGGATATCGGCCAGAAGATCCCTGACTTGCTCCTCTATCTGCCACTGGCGGCGTTCCCTCTGGCCGAGGGGGGTCAGCCTCGCCCGCAGCAAGCCCGCGTGCTTGCCGTCGGAGAAGATGGCCGCAAACCCCTCGCCGACGCCCAGATCGGCGGCCAGGAGCTCAACTTCCGGCACGTTGTCCAGGATCAGGTCTTCCGCCTTCCGAACCAGCTTGTCCAGGTGCTCCACGGAGCTCCCCACCTGCGCTTTCACCGTGAACAGGGCTATACCGCTGTCGTCCTTGGGGAGGAACTCGCTGTTGCCACGATGGTAGTTTCAGGCGATAAAACCGATGCTGCAGAACAGGGCCAGCCAGGCTACTATGAAAGTTGTCTTGCGCCAGTTCAAAGTCTTGCCCTGCACCCAGGCGTAGGCCCCGGCGAGTCGGGACGCCTCCACCTTCTTGCCCTTCTTGATGAAGACCGACGCGGCCAAGGGGATGAGGGTTATGGCCACGACGAACGAGGCGCCCACCGATATGCAGATAGTCAAAGCCATATCCCTGAACATGGCTCCCGCCAGACCGGGCACGAACAGGATGGGGACGAACACGGCGATGGTTGTGAGGGTCGAACCGAAGATGGCGGTGGCCACCTCGGAGGCCCCGTCGATGGCGGCTCGCGACGAATCCTTGCCCATCTCCAGATGTCGATAAATATTCTCGAGCACGACAATGGAGCTGTCCACCAGCATTCCAACAGCGAGCGCAAGCCCCGCCATGGAGATGATGTTGAGGGTCAGATCGACCAGGTGCATGGCGGAGAAAGTGACGAGAATAGACAGGGGGATGGCCACCCCGACGATCAACGCGGCGCGCAGGGAGCGCAGGAACACCAGCAGCACCATCACCGCCATGGCGATGGCCAGAAGCCCGGTCGTGGACAGGTTCCCGAGGGCCATGTTGATGAAGTCGCCCTGGTTGAAAACTATATCCAGTTGCACCCCCTTCGGGAGTGACTCCACGATATCGGGGAGGACCTTTTCCACCGCCTCCACCGACTGGACAGTGTTGGCGCCCGACTGCTTGCGCACCATGAGCATGATGGCCTGCTTGCGGTTCGCCCTGATCACCCGGGTCTCCTCCGCAACCGTGTCCTTCAGGGTGGCCACGTCGCGCAGCCGCATGGGCACGTGACCCGCGACCCCGACGACGATGTCCCCTATCTCTTCCACGGTCTGGAATGTGCCGTGGGGCTGGATGCTCAACTCCCGCTGACCCTGGCCCACTTCGCCGCCGGGGATGTCGACGTTCTCCATCCGCAGGGCGCCCACAAGCTGGTTCACCGATACCCCCGCCGCGGCAAGCTTGTCGGGCATGATCTCGACGTGAATTTCTCGTTCCACTCCGCCGAGGGTCTCTGCCGAAGCGACCCCCTTGACCCGCTCGAGCATGGGCTCGATGTGTTCTTTGGAGATCTCCCTCAGGCGGGCCTGGTCGTATGGCCCCGAAATACCGAGAAAGATGATGGGCTGCATGGAGGGATCGAAGGCGAACGTGATCGGTTCCCTGGCGTCGTCGGGGAGAATTTCCCTGTAGAAGTTGATGTTCCGCCTGATGTCGGTCTGGGCCTGATCCAGGTCGGTGTTCCACTCGAATTCCGCGAAGATCATCGAGGCGCCGGCCTTGGACTCGGAGTTGATGTGCTTGACCCCCTCGACCGAGGCGCACGCCTCCTCGATGGGGCGTGTTATCAGCTGCTCGATGTCCTCGGGGGACGCGCCCGTGTAGGTGGTGATGACGCCGATAAGCGGAAACGTGATGTCCGGGTACATGTCGAGCTTCAACCCGCCCAGGAAAAAGACCCCCGTTCCGACAACTGCCAGGTAGATCATCAGAAACGTGACGCGGAACTGGACCGCAAGGGCAGCGAACCGTCTCATCAAGCCGGTCCTGCGTCAGTGGCCGGGCCGGTGGGTTTTTCGACGGCGACCAGTTTCACCGGATCACCGTCCGCCAGCAGGTGCTGCCCCTTTACCACGAGTTGATCTCCCGCCTTCAGACCGTCGAGCACCTCCACCCGATTCCCGTCCTCGAGACCGATGATCACTTCCCGTTCGTGAGCCACGCCTCCCTCCACCACGATCCCTCGGAAGATCTGTTCTTCTCCCCGGCGCTTCGGAGTGACTGTCAGGGCGTCCTTCGGTGCCCACACGACGTTTCCGTGCCGCTCCACCTCCAATTCCACCCTCGCGAGCATTCCGGGCTTCAGCTTGTGATCCGCGTTGTCCAGGTCGATCTCCATGGTAGCGGTGCGGCTCAACCTGTCGAGCACCGGGCTGACACGGGAGACGGCCGCGTGCTCGATCGCCTGGCCCCTGGCGGCCACGCGGAAAGAGACCGGCTGCCCGGGCTCCACGCTGGGCAGATCGCTCTCCGGGATGCGAACCTTGATCTTCACTCGATCCATGTCCACCACGGTGCAAACGGGAATCTGCGGGACCGACATGTCCCCGACCTCCACGAAGACCTGTCCGATCACGCCGTCGATGGGGGCCCTTACGATCGCGTCCCCCTTCATCTGCTTCGCCTGGCCGAGGGTCGCCTCCAGCTGTCTCACCTGGGCTTGCGCCCCCGCCACCTGGCTCTCTATGGAAAGTATCTGGGAACTGGTGACCGCTCCCGACTTCTCCAGTTTCCTGAATCGCTCCAGTTGATCCTTCAGCCCGTCCCGGTGGGCTCGAACGGCGTCGAGCCCGCCCGCGGCCTGGTGCACACCCTGGGAGAGCTGCTTCGATCGGATAACCGCCAGGACTTCACCCCGCTTGACTCGTTCCCCCTCCCGGGCGGAAAGGGAGATGATCCGATCGGGGATGGGGGCGAAGACCTTGATCTCGGACTTCCCCTCGATGTCCCCGGTGTATCCGAATCGGCGGATGATGGTCCCGGTTTCGATGGTGGTCACCTCGACTGGTACCACTCTGTTTTCTTCCTCATCCACGGAGGCCTCGCAGGCCGGAACGATGGCTGCCAGAAGGACTGCAACAATGAGGACAGGAGTTGGATTGGAGTCGGCTGCAATTGAAATTGAGGTTTTCATGGCAGCCGTAGTCTAATGTTTTGTTTCACGATGGACCAGTCAAAACGAGCCCTTCAATCCAGCCGCCACCGGGCGTCGTTTTTCCTGAAAGCTGGCGAAATGTGCATACGGAATGTATCGTGCCTTCGTCATGAACACTTTGAAACTCACAGTGCCGGACTTCGCCGCGCAACGCTTTCCTTCATGTTATGGAGACAATCAACATGCAAGAAGGCGGTCCCACCGTGCTATTTGCCGATTCTGCGATCGTCTTTCTCCGACACCATTCCAGGGATTGATGATATTATGATATATTATGGGAAGCGGAGGTTTCGCAAATGGAAAAAGCAACTTGTTTCTTGGTGGTCATATTGGTTGTATTCCCGACGCTGGGTCTCTCTCCTACCGGCTGCAGCAAAGGCACTTTCGACGACGGCCTTCCCTCAGATTCGGACACGGACACGGACTCGGACACGGACTCGGACTCGGACACCGACTCGGACACCGACACCGACACGGATACGGACGGAGATGCGGACTGTACGCTCGATGTCCTGGAGCCATTCGACGCGGCAGACCTGCCCATGGGATGGGAGATTGAAAATTTCGATGGCGACGCCTACGGCTATATCTGGTCCTGGGCCGATACCGACAACACCACCGGTGGGGCAGACGGGTTCTGGTGGATCAACGGAGCGTTCGGATCCGATTTCAATGATCGATTTATCACCGGCAGTTACACAAGGGGCGATTGCACCAACATCCTGTTGTCCTTCAACCACTACTTTTCCAATAATGGCACGGACGATTTCGGGTTTGTGGAGATCGAGGTCGACGGCGGCAACTGGCTGACCGTGGCTACCTTCAACAATTCCAGTAACGGTGCGCAGGACGTGGACATCTCATCGTATCTGCCGAGTCCGGACTCCGAGTTCAGGATTCGGTTCCGCTACATCGGCTTCGACGATCTTCACTGGAAGATCGACGACTTCAGTCTGACCGCCACGCCCTGATCCCGGAGATCCTTTTCCGGCAACGGCTTATCTGTCACACTCTGATATCATAATGCAGGATTTGAACGACTCTCCATCGAATACCAGCTCAATCAGGCGATCCTGGTTAATGTCCGGCATCGCAATCGCGGTGGCCGGAGTGCTCGCCTTCACCGGCATCACCAACAACAAGTTGTGGGACGACGAGGCCAACACGGCCATCTTCGCGCAGAACCTCCTGGAAACCGGACAGTTGATCGCCTGGAACGGCACGAATCTCATCGGATTTCGAGACGGCGCCGAGCTCGATGAGGACCTGGTCAACGTATTCATGCCGCCGCTCCAGTACTGGCTGGCGGCCGTCGGCATCGCCCTCTTCGGGGGGGACGAGCTGGGGTTACGGGCGCTGTTCGTCCTCGCGGGGTTGCTCTGTATGATCGCGCTGGCGCTGTTTGCACGGGGCATGCTCGGCGATCGGTTTCCCTGGTACCTTCCCCTGTGGCTGACGGCCCTCGCCCCGGCGTTTCTGCTCTATATCAGAAATTGTCGCTATTACTCGCCCGGCGCTGCCCTGAGCATCGGCCTGCTGGCATGCCTGGCCGGCAGGATCCATACCGGGCGGGGGGTTTTCTTGCGCGCATTCATTGCCGCGGTTCTCTCGATGCTGTTGATGTTCACCAACTACTTCAACGCGGCGGGAGCCCTGGTGGCCCTGCCGTTCTTGTTGCTTTTCAAGACTCACAGGACAAGGCGTCACCTGATCATCGGCGGCGCGGCGTATCTTTGCGCGGGTGTCGCCGGCGTATACATGCTCATGACCCACAACCCCTTCGCCTCATCCGTTCCGAGACCCGATGAGATGGAAGGGATCGAAAGAATCGCTACATTGTTCTGGTGGAATCTGCGCGATATCGGGACGTTCGAGTTCTTTCCCGTGATCCTGCTGCCGGTCCTCGCGCTGCCGTTTCTGGTAAAAAGGTTATCGAGCCTTGTTGGCGAAGCGAAGATCGGCCTGGCGGTGGTGGGGATGATGCTGGCCTCGGTGATCGTCACTACGCTGTTTTCCCCCCAGTCCATGAGCCGATCCCTGGTCGCCGACATGAGATATCTGGTTCCGTTGATTCCCCTTGGCACAGTCGTGACCGCGGTCATTCTTCGAATTCTGTGGCGGCTGGCCCGCCCCATGGCCGCCGGCGTGCTCTGCCTGGTGATCTTTTCCAACATTCCCCATCTGGGCTTCTGTGGAACCTACAACGCCTACCTGCCGCCGAGGGGAATGGAGTGCACCTTGTGTCAGTACGTGGGCGAGGTGATCACCGACCGTACAACCAACACCGAAGCCATCATCGACTACATAGACAAGCTCCCGGAAGACAAAGTGCTGTTGGTGGTTCCCCCGTTCATGGGCTATTCGCCCATGTACTACCTGCCCGACCGCAGATTCTGCTGTCAGCTCCTGGAGGACCATCCCCTGAGTGACGAGCTTCGCAAAGAGCTCCCGGACTACGTGTTCTGGGAAAGGGCGCACAAACATCTGGATATGGCACTCATAGCCGCCATGCCGCCCGCGTCGAAAGAGGGGCCACTTGCTATACGTGGAGTGAACATGGGTTACTACCACTATGTCGATGTGCTGGACGTACCGGCCAGGGATTGCTCGAGGCCGGAGATCCCGTGGCACTCGTTCGACGGCAAGAACGTGAAGACGAAACGGCACCATCGGTTCTTCGTCGTGAGGCTGGAGAGGTGACCATGGGCAGGCACCACGACAACCTGGCCGAACATCTGGGCGAATGAAGGACAACCGGAAAAACACCGAGGAGCACCGGGATCTTTTCGAGCGAAGGTGGGTCCGCGTGGGCCTTTTCATTGTCGTTCCGGCAATGATCTTTGCCCTGGTTTGCGTTGGGATTCGCGTCTCCCAATATGGGATCGACCACACAATCGTCGTGCTGGGACAGCGGCAACTTCTCGCCGATTCTCCCGCCGCCATCAGGGTTACTCTGATAGCCGACGGTGAGGGCTTCTTCCAGCCGGAGCGGATCACCGGGCACCTGGTTCGAGGAGAGGAACGACACCTGCTGTTCGACGGGGCAGTTCACGACGCCGGGTACGCCCTGGCCCGCAATTTCAAGGTGCCGCAGATATCGGAGGGACCGGCGATACTGGAGCTGGACATCCGGTTCGACGAGAAACGGCGTATAGTTCGCGCGAACGTGGAGGTGGCGGCCGAGCCGCCCGGAGAGGGTCTCACGGTTCCTTCCGACGTCAAGCTCTACGATATGAAGATACGGGTCGGCACGGACGGCGACTTCGCCCAGGCGCTCACCGAGGATCGGGGCGCGCCCACCGGGCTCTCATCGGTGGTCTTCCTTCGAACGGCGGATTCGACCGGAGGGCCCGTGAGCATTCCGCTGGAGCTGGGTATCCCGGGTGCCGGCTTGTCATCGGAAATGACCCTGGAAGAGCACAGGACCGACAATCTCGGTCTGACCGCGCTGATGGTCAAGCCCGTGGACCTGGATTATCCCATCAAGGTTGGTGAGGCGTATCTGTTTCCCAGGGTCGTGTACGGCGGGCTCAACGCGATGGTGCACAACCCCATAGCCTCGCGGAACGAAGCCGTGAAGGTCAACGTGAAGCAGATCACCAGGGGCGGCCCCATCTACGCCGATCTCTTTCATCGCGGCCGGTGGATCCACGCATCGTCGGACTGGGTGAGCGGCGACGGCTCGGCCCGGCTGACTTTTCGGCCTCGGGTCACGGGTCCGGTTCGCCTGCAGCTGACGAACTCTGCTCTGGGACCGGGCAGATCGGTGGCGGTGAGGCATCTGTACATTCTCGACGAGGACGAAGATTTCAATGACGGCCTGCGGGCCGTGCTCGGGATGCTCAGGGGAGAGGACGACGGACCCTGGGCGAGGGCGGTTCTCTCCAGGCCTCTCGAAAGCGGCGTCGGGTTCGATCGCAGGCTCCTCGCGGCGTTTTCCCTCTCCAGGTTGTACGCCGGTCATCACACCGTGGAACGTCTCATCAACAGCCGCTCGGAGGACGACGAGGAACTCTCGGAGTTCAAGACCGCGATCCAGAGGGCCGTGATGTTGATCATTCTGCTTCTGGGGATCGCGGTGGCGGTGGTGATAGGCCTGATCTCCTCTGGCGCACGACGAAGGCAGGAGCGGATCACAATGATGATCCTTAACAACTGTGAAGGGGACGATCCTTCACCCGGCGACGGAGCCGGACCCTCGAGGGGTTCGAGGGCTCGAACCGTCTTGCAGGGATTGGCGCTCCTCCTCATTATTGTGGGCGCTTTCGCGTCCATTGCAATCCTCATCGACACCATGACTTGGGGCAACTGATGCGGGGCCGGCTATTTTGATGAAATGTTTTGGACCCTTTCATAATGTTCGAGGCACCTGTATGATAATCAAGTTCATGAACAATGGAGATAATCGATGAGAACCATGTACTGCCTGATGCTGATAGGAGCTTTTCTTGTGGTGTCCCCCTTTGCAGGGGCCGACTCGGAGGGTGAGAAGATCGCGAAGATCCGTGCCGAGATCGATGTGGCCGGATTGAGCTGGACCGCGGGAAAAACCTCCATGACGGCGCTTACCGAGGAGGAGTTTCGCGCGCGATTGATCCCCCTCGACCAATACGCAAAGATGATGGAGCAAGCCCGGGCCACGCTGCCCACACAGGGCCCCTGGCCACGGGATTTTGCTCCGGATTCTCCCATGCCGCCCCCCGATGACGATGTCTTCGACTGGTCAAACGTGGGCGGCGAGGACTGGACCAGCCCGATCAAGGACCAGGGGCAGTGCGGATCCTGCACCATCTTCGCGGGAGTGGCGGCCATCGAAGGCGCCATCAACGTTTCGGCGCAGGATCCGGATCTGGACTGGGATCTGTCCGAGCAGAACCTGCTGGATTGTACGAATGTCACCTGCGAAAGCGGTGGGATGGGGCCCAACACGGCGTTGAACTACGCCGCCATTCGGGGAGTTCCGGACGACCTGTGTCACCCCTATACCCAGTCCGACGGAGACTGCTTTGACGACGCCTGCGAGGACGCGTTGGAGCGAAGCCTCAAGGCGTCCGAGTGGGACTGGGTGGCGGGTGGAAATCCAACGTCCACGCCGACGGTGCAGCAGATAAAGAACGCGCTCAGCTACGGCCCGGTTGGAACCTCCATGATGGTATACGCGGACCTCATGGCGTACTCGGGGGGTGTTTACGAGGTCGGCCCAAGCTCGGCGGAGCTTGGGGGACACTCAATCGCCATCGTCGGCTGGAACGACGTCAACGACAGCTGGTACGTCAAGAACAGCTGGGGGCCGCTGTGGGGGAACGACGGCTTCTTCGAGATCAAGCGGGGCGAGTCCGGAATCGGGGAGGCCATGACTTCGTGGATCACTATCGATCCGGTGGACGTGCCCGGATCGTTCGAGATCCAGCCCGATCAGATCGTTGCGACCGTGGACTGGACAGTGGACGCCCCCCCCACCAAGACCATTACCATCCAGCGTTCCGCAGGTTCCGGAGAGGTTCCTTTCAAGATCTCCATCCCTGAAGACATCGCCTGGCTGAGCGTCGATCCCGCACAGGGAACCCTCGGCGACGATTCGGAGGTTCAGGTGACGTTCACATTCGACAAGGCCGGATGGGACCCCGCCGACGGGTCCGGGGTAGACGCCGAACTGGTGGTTCTCGGACCGCCGGGGTTTGCCAGGGCGCTGTCCGTCAACATGACAGTCATCGGATACAACGCGGGCGACGATGCGGACGCGGGAGCCGATAGCGGCACCGGCTCAGACTCGGATTCGGATTCCTGCAACTGCGGGACGGTCGGGAGCACCGGTTCTCAAGGCGGCCTGCTGGCCCTGGTGTTTACAGCGATTTAGTTGCACGCCCCGTAATGAACGGTGCCGTTCCATGATCTGACGGTGCTCGTCAGGTTGAACGGGTAGGCGCCGCCGTGGCCGAAGTTGAACCATAGATCGCTGTTTGTCACGATAAGGTCGCCGGTGGTGTAGGCCATGGATGTGCCCTGAGTTGTGACGTAGAAACCGTATGTCTGGCCCGCCGTCATGATCAGGTTGATGTCCACCGGTACCGGTGTGCCCGACCCCGTACCCGAGCTGGTTATCGGTACGGAGCCGCCAAGGATCCAGCCCGTCGAGGAGGTATTGTAACCCACGTACGATCCGGGGCGGTAATGGATCTCGATCACGTGGTTTCCCGACACCGCGTTGACGTCGAAAGTGTGGACGATGATGTCGTTTGTCGCGGTGATGTCGAACATGTTGCCGTGAAAGAGATTCGACCCGGCATAGGTCGTTGTTATGGAGACGGCCGTGCACTCCAGCTGGCAGTTGACGTCGCATCCGTCACCATTCGCCGGCGGGCCGTCGTCACATTGTTCTCCCGCGGTCGTGTTGACGGTCCAGTCGCCGCACTCGGCCGTGGTGCAGTCGTCGTCGCAGGTGGCTGACTCGTCGGAGTCGTCGCAATCCTCTCCCGCGGTGGTGTTGGTGTTTCCGTCGCCGCAAGAGACGACAGTGCAGTCGTCGTCGCAGGTGGCGGACTCGCCGGAGTCGTCGCAATCCTCTCCCGCGGTGGTGTTGGTGTTTCCGTCGCCGCAAGAGACGAAAGTGCAGTCGTCGTCGCAGGTGGCGGACTCGCCGGAGTCGTCGCAATCTTCTCCCGCGGTGGTGTTGGTGTTTCCGTCGCCGCAAGAGACGACAGTGCAGTCGTCGTCGCAGGTGGCGGACTCACCGGAGTCGTCGCAATCCTCGGTTCCCGTGGCCGAGCCGTCCCCGCAGACATCCGTATCCGTGTCCGTATCCGTGTCCGTGTCTGTATCCGTGTCCGTGTCTGTATCCGTGTCCGTGTCTGTATCAGTATCCGTGTCTGTGTCCGTATCCGTGCCGGTGTCGGGGCCTGCATCCTCGCCGGCATCCGAGTTCGTGCCGGAATCACCCGAATTGTCGTTGATTTCAATCGTTGCACATCCGGCAAGACAAGGAAGCACTATTACCAGCCAGAGAAAAATCGCCCGCACAACAGTGCCTTTTCCTTCAGGTAAAAGGATTCAATTGAATCCAATAATCATTTTAACACAAACGGTGGGATGGATGGAGTAACCGAACCTAAGTTTCCCAAACAAAAAAGGCGGAAAGGGAGTAATATTAACCGAAGTGCTCGAAATTTGCTCAGCCGAAACGGAGGGGGCGATGAAGAAGACGTTTAACCCCATCCCAGCCCCTCCTCCGCCAAGGCTATGGCGGGCAGGCTTCCCCTGCGAGGGGAAGGGGAAGATGTTGGAAACCCACTTTTTACTGTTTGGCTTTACGCTCATGTGCGCAATCGCGATCGGATCCTGTAAGCACGTAGAAGGCCTGGCTGACGGTGGCGCGGACGGTGATTCGGACGGCGATTCGGACAGTGATTCAGACAGCGATAGCGATAGCGATACGGGCCCCTTCGGCGGTATGGAGGGCGTGGACATGCTGGTTGTCGTGGACAACTCCGGGTCCATGGCGGAGGAGCAGGAGATCCTGGCCACCGCATTCTTCCCCCTGGTGAATTCGCTGATCCATCCGCTCCCGGGCTGGCCGTACCCCAGTGCGGACGACATTCGCATAGCCGTCGTCACCTCGGACATGGGACTGTCCTGGGGCGGAGTTCCCTACACTGAGGGCGACGGATGGCCGGGAACAAACCCGTGCTCCGCTTCGGGCGACAACGGCCTGTTTCAGACATACGGCAGCGGCTCAACCATTAACATCGAGCACGACGTGATCCCGTGCGACGGCTCCAATGCCCAGTGCCCCACCGGCTGGACCTGCAGCGAAACCGATCCAGGTGATATCGGTACCTGCCAGGCCCCCGGCGGAAACGGCGCCAACCAGTCTTGCCCGGACATGAACTTCACCTGGTCCGAAACCATGCCGGAAGACCCCAACGAGGACATGGCGTTCGAGGTGGCGTGCCTGGCGGATCAGGGGACCAGCGGTTGCGGGTTCGAGCAACAGCTTCAGTCCGCCGCGGCGGCGTTGAGCCGACCCGACCAGGAAGCCTTCGTTCGAGAAGAAGCCCTTCTGGTAATCCTGGTGGTCAGCGACGAGGGCGACTGTTCCATGGAGGACGGCCCGGCCATGTTCGCCTCCGACGAGATCCAGGATGATGGCGCCATATCCAAGATGAACCTCGCTTGCGGATTACATCCAGAATTCCTGTACGATATTGAGCACTATTTCAATGCGTACGCCGGGGTAAAAACCGCTCCCAACAGCGTGGTCTTCGCGGCCATCGTCGGGGTGCCCGAGGTGGATGATTGTCAGGGCACCGGAGACACCCTGGGCGATTGCCTCGATCATCCGGACATGAAACTGGTCCCGGTGATCAAGAACAAAACCGGCACCGACACCTGGTACTTCGAGAACGCGTGTACCAATGGCACCGTGACCGAGGCCATGCCGGGACGTCGCTACGTCAAGCTGGCCAACGAAGAGTTTGGGGGGTTGGGTTACATCTATTCCATTTGCAACCCTGACTGGACCCCCGCCATGGAGGAGATCGCTCGTCTCATCGCCGCCTCACAGGTGTAAATCAACCCTGACCTACTTCGCCGTCTGGAAGATGAAGGGATAGCTGACGACGATCGCGCCGCCGCCCGTTGACGGGAAGGTGAGCCTCTTGATCGTCTTGAGGAGACACGCCTCCAGCTTCGGACTTGAAATAGTCGACTCGGCGATGGCCGCCGCGGTGGACGCGGGGATGAAAAGTTCCCTGAAAAAAGAGCGAAGAAACGGATCGAGCTAGCGAATGCCCAGCAGGATGAGGATCAGTTTGGTCAGCGTGAATCCTTTGACGTTTGGGCTGATACCCACGGCGGCGCAGCCGCAACCGCTGTCGTCGGAGCCGGTTCCCGCGTCCGCGCCGGGGGACACGCACTGTGCCGCACCCGCGACGACTTCGCATATCATTCCCTTGGCATCGCAATGCTCCCAGTTGACCCATGTGCCGCCCACGCAGTGCTGGACCGTATCGTCCAGACATCGCGTAGCGTCGTTTTCACAGTCACCGGGACCGGGACCGCTGTCGGGACCGGTGTCCGTATCGGTATCGGTGTCCGTATCGGTATCCGTATCCGTATCGGTGTCAGTATCGGTGTCAGTGTCAGTGCTGCCGTCGGAGCCGGCATCGCGGGTGTCACCGTCCCCGCCGGGGGCCGATATCGCAACAGCGCACATCATCGACAAAAGAACACTCACAAGAACCGTCATCGCCATCTTTTTCACGGTGGACTCCTTTTTGGCCGGTGCAGGCCTGACAGGAACGGTGTTTTTCAGCGAACATGCATTAGTAATGGATTTTGGAGCACTATTAAAGCTTTTCTTGTGCAAAAGGACAATTCCAGTGACAATTCTGTTTCGCCGATCCTGACCTGCATAATTCGCCAGCCTGAAGGGATCCCGTGTTGGACGATAATCGAAGTTTCTGGTAACTATCCCGACCATGGAAGGTTTGAACGAGCTTCGCGAGATAAAAAAGGAGATCATCGAGACCAGGGGTCTGATCATCAAGTCCAACAATCTGGCGAACAGCCTGAGCGCCGAGGCTCGAAGTATCGCCAGGCGACAGGCCTCGTATGAGAGACACATCTCGCTCAATTCCGTCGTAATGTACGTGATCGTCGCGATCTTGTGCTGGGCCGGTGTGCAGCTTGCCTACAACTACCGCCAGTCTTCTATCGAGGAGTCTCTGGATGCGGCCCGGGAAGAGGCCGACAAGGCCAAGAAGGAGCTCACCGAGCTGAAGAAGAGCCTGGGCAAAAGTACAAAAGGCGGCGGCGAGGATCTTCTGCAGTTATACGAACTCATCCACGATGGGCAGCATCAGGAGGCCATAGATGCCTTCGAGGTACTCGCCGTCGATACCATCTCCCCCCTCGAAAAAAAGCTCCTGACGGATCAGATAGAGGAGTTCCGTGGCGATCTATCGATGCAGCACTACTCCAAGGGCCTGGATCTCGTTTCGGAGCAGAAATACCCCGAGGCGGTGCAGGAGTTTCGCCAGTCCCTTAGGTTCAAGGAGAACGCGGGTCACGCCAAGGCTTCCAAGATCCAGCTGGCCAACGCGCTTCGACTGCAGGGCAAGCCACGGGAGGCCATCGCCGTGCTACAGCGGCTGATCGAGGAGCACCTGGATCGCAATCTCTCCGACGATGCATACTGGTATCTCGCCTTGAGCCACCAGGAGGCGCACCAGAAGGACGAGGCCCGCTCCGTACTCAAGGCCCTCATGAGGCAGTTCCCCGACAGCCAGTATTACCGCGCTGCACGCATCAAGGCCGCGGACATTCAGATTCACATGTACTCGCCGGGGAGTGACTGACCCCATCCCGGCCCTGCTCCGCTCGCCAGCGAGCTACAGCAGGGTGGCACGATGATGGCGGCCTGCTTTAAAAGAGTTTCTTGAAGAGCAGCACGGGCGATCGCCCCAGCATCCCCAAAAACATCCGAAAGCTCAACCAGGTGAACGCCAGGTTGTCCTTTTTCATGTCAAAATGAGTGACCCGGTTTTCCCCGTTGGGATAACTCACGTTTACAAACGTGTGGCCGATCTTCATGCCCGCCCAGGAGGCCCTGACCAGCACCTCCATCTCGTAGGTGAAACCCTTCTCCTTGCAGTTGAGCCCGAGGGTCTCTTCTATTGGATAGATGCGAAAACCGCACTGGGTGTCCATGCAGCGCTGCCAGCCGTTGACGGTGGCCCAGAAGTTGGAGATGGACCGCCCCCTCCTGCTCGATGCGGGGATCTCGCTGTTCTCCATTCTGCGAACGCCCACCCATATGCGATCCGGCGCCTCCGCGGCGGCGTCGATCAGGCGGGGTATCTCCTCGGGGAGGTGCTGGCCGTCCGCGTCCACCACTACGACGTGGGTATAACCGAGCTCCAGCACATGGGTGAACCCGGTATGGATGGCGTTCCCCTTGCCCGTGTTCGACTCGATGCGGATCACCTTGGCGCCTGCCCGCTGTGCCGCATCGCCGCTGCCGTCGGTGGAGCCGTCACAGACAACGAACACGTCCGGTTCGAGAACGGCGCGACAGCGTTCGACAACCCCGGAGATTGTATCGATGTTATTGTAAACTGGTATCAGCGCGCAGATTTTCATTCGAGTGTCCGATTCTTGAAGATGGCACGAATCATCCGGTCAATGGGGTTCTTGGGATTGAAGTCTCCAAATCGCCGTTTCCTGAAAATATATTCGGAAGTGAGAAATATTCCAAGGTAGGCATAGCTCACCGGTCCAACAAGAACCGCCCACAGGCCCTTGGATTCAACGAATGCGGCCGCCAGCACGAGGGCGGAGTTGCCCGCGAAGACCAGGAGCCAGATCTTTGTAAGGGCGAGACAGTACCTGACGTGGTCCGGTGGAAGATCGGGTCGTTTGAGCCTGGCAAAACGCTCGATGATGGGTGTGGAGCGCAGGGAAAAAGCGAACTGGGCGAAGAACACGAGGGAGATCAAAAAAGGCGTGAAACGAAGAAAGATCTCGGAGTTGGAGATCCCGGCGCCGCCGATGAGCCCTCCTGTGGCGGCGATCTGAATTATCACGGGAACAGAGGTTTCCTTTGACGCGAAGATAGCCGTGACGAACCGTCGCCCCAGGAGGACAAGCAGCAGGATCGCGGTCCAGCGGACGTTCAGGTACGTGAGCCCGAAGAAGACGATGACCGGATAGAGCGCAAGCACGATCCCGTCGAAGACTGCACCCATGGATGATTTCTACTTGGAGCGGTTCTCGGAAACGAACTTTGCAAGGGAGTTTATAGAAACAAAAGCTGCCTTGGCGGTGTCCGAATCCGAGATGTTGATTCCGTAGTTGGTCTCCAGGGCGACGGAGAGCTCCAGCGCGTCAATGGAGTCCAGACCCAGACCTTCGACAAACAGCGGCTGGTCGTCCTTGATCTCGTCCGGATCCACGTCTTCCAGATTGGCGGCTTTGATGATCATTTCTTTCAATTCGAGTTTCAGTTTGTCCATCGCCAATTCTCCGAAACGTCGGTCTATCCGACCGTGGCCGGATTGACTTTTACGGCCCGGATAAGTAGCACCATAATATCGTTAAGGCAACCGCTTGGAGTCGGCCGTCTTGGAAGAAGATCAGGTATGAAAGCTCTAGTCACCGGGGCTGGTACTGGGCTCGGTCGCGCGATTGCCAGGAGGCTCGCCGCCGACGGATACGAAACATGGATACACTACCGCTCATCGAAGGATGAGGCCTGCGCGCTTCTCACGGAAGTAGAGGAAGCCGGAGGGAAGGGCAGACTGGTTTGCTTCGATGTGTCCGACGAGGACGAGGTGAGCCGGATTCTCGCGCCGATGCTCTCCGAGCACGGTCCCCTCGACGTGCTTGTCAACAACGCGGGTGTGACGGCTAACAGCTACATGATGATGCAGCCGGCCAGGGAGTGGAACCAGGTGATGTCGGTAAATCTGGGAGGGTTCTTTCTAGTCACCCGTGCCTGCCTGAAGGGAATGATCAGCGAGAAATCCGGCAGGATCGTGAACGTGGGATCCCTCGCCGGGGAGCGCGGAAACATCGGTCAGGTGGCGTACGCCGCGAGCAAGGCCGGGCTGGCCGGGGCGACCCGGGCGCTGGCCCTCGAGGTGGCCCGCTGGAACATCCTCGTCAACGCGGTCTCCCCCGGCCCCCTGGATGTCGGGATGGCCGCCGATCTCGACCTGAGCAAGATCGAGCCGCAGATCCCGCTGGGCAGGGTCGGCCGGGCGAAGGAGGTCGCTGGCGTCGTTTCGTTCCTGTGTTCGGAAGACTCCGCGTACATGACGGGGCAGGTGATCTCCGTCAACGGCGGCATGGGGCTGTAAGCCGATGGATCCCTTGAGCCTGCTGGAACTGCGAAAAGATCCACGCTCGCCCGTGATCGTGACCGGGGAGGCGACGTATACCCGCGGGGATGTTCTATCCCGGGCATCGTTCATGGCCGGGCGGATCCGGGAAAGCGGCGCCCACGGCGCACCGGTGATCGTCAACCTGGATGCGGGTGTCGGTTTTGCGGCGGGGCTGGTGGGGTGCTGGCTCGCCGGATCCGTGCCGGTGCTCCTCGACCCGCTGGTACGGCACGAGTTGGATCGGGCGGTCGACGAGACAGGAGCCGGGGCGGTCATCCGCGGTCCTGGATCTCAGGGTATGGAGATCGTCACAAAGGTCCCGGTCATCACCCCGGATTGCGGAACCGCGCCCCTCAAGGACGATTCCGCGCAAATCGAGGACGACGCTCCGCTGTTGTATCTTTTTACATCCGGGAGCACGGGCGCGCCGGCCCTTGTGCCCAAGACCTTCGAAAACCTGAACGTGGAATACGAATTCCTGTCAAACCTGTTGCATTCACCTCATCGGGTGGCCACCCTTGTGCCCTGGTGCCATATCTTCGGGTTCATCCTTTCCTTCTTGCTTCCCGTCCGCAAAGGAGGCGTGTGCGACCTGACCGCCGGCATCTCCCCGAGGATCGTCCTGGAGCGCGCCGCAGCCGGAATGCTGGACCTCGTGGTTGCGGTTCCAGCCATTTACCGGGTCATGATCCGGCTCCTGGAAAAGGGACAGCCCGCGCCCTCGCGGATGGATTGTCGCTTCGTCAGTTCCGGGGCCGACCTCCCGGGGCGGTTGCGATCGCGCTTCGAGGATCTCACCGGTTGTTCCATCGTCGATCTTTACGGTTCGACGGAGGCGGGCGGTGTCGCCTACAGGGAAGACGACGGCCCGTGGTTGTACCAGCCTCACGTGGAGAGTCGGATCCTGGATGGCGGCCATCTGGAAGTGAAATCCCCGGCGGTGTCGGTTGTCTCGAGGGAAGAATTTTATCGGCTCGGAGATCTGGTGCGGTCGGTGCCGGGCGGGTTCGTCCTCGACGGCCGAGCCGACGACGTGGTCAAGATCGGCGGTCGCAGGATTTCCCTGGACGAGATTGCCCGCGAGGTGGAAAGCTGCCCCGGTGTCGAGCGGGCCGCTGTGCTCGCCAGGCCGGTGAGGGGAGAGCTGCGGATAACGGCCTGCGTGGAATCTTCGGGCCGGCGCGTTACCGCGCAGGAGATAAAGACCTTCGTGCGAGGCAGGATGGCCGACCACAATGTGCCCTGTGTAGTATATGAGCTGGAACGATTCCCGACCACCGCGGCCGGCAAGGTCGATCGCCGGGAGTTGAACCGGTTGATCGACGAAGGAGAGGTGTAATTGAGGGTTCTGGTCATCAGCGGTTCGACGGCGACCCTGCCGGATCCGGTGTACCCGCTCGGCCCGGCCATCGTCGCCACGGCCGTTCGAGAGGCCGGACATGAGGTTTCCTGGTTCGATGTGCTGCGTCACGATGATCCGTCGATGACTCTGCGCTCTTTGATACTGGATGTGGAGCCCCAGGCCGTGCTCCTGTCCATTCGGAATATCGACAACGCCGCGTTTCCCGGAGTGAACAAACACTTCGAGGAGCACCTGGACATCGCGCGGATTTGCACGGCCGAGACCGATGCCCCACTAATCCTGGGCGGCTCGGGGTTCTCCCTCATGCCCGAGGCTTTCATCGAATACCTTGGGGGCGACCACGGAGTGGTTGGCGAGGGTGAGAACGCGGTCGTTGAGCTGCTCACCCGACTCGAAGAGGGTGTCACACCGGAAACCTACATTCACGCCCCACGAGTAGCGCCTCCGTTTCTGGCACCCGACAGGGATATTTTCGACGCGGACTGGTATTATGCCAACGGCGGACTGGCCAACATGCAAACCCAGCGCGGATGTCAGCTCAAGTGCATCTACTGCACATACCCGTTGCTGGAGGGACACAAGGTACGCGCGACGGATCCTGTGGCCGTTGTTGACGAGATGGAATCCATCAAGGCCGCCGGAATAGATCACGTATTCATTGTCGACGCGGTCTTCAACCGGCCCGAATCCCACGCGGCGCGGATCTGCGAGGAGATCATCCGGCGGGGCCTGAAGATGTCCCTCACCGGGTACTTCGTGCCAAACGGCGATCTACCCGAGTTTCCGTCCCTTCTCAAAAAGGCGGGATTCGATGCGGTGGAGCTGGGAACCGACTCCCTGAGTGATCCGGTGCTCGAGCGGTTGCGCAAGGGCTTCACGGTATCGGGCGCAATGGAGTTTTCACGTCGGCTGCAGGCCGCTGGTATCAAACAGTGCCACAACCTGATTTTCGGCGGCCCCGGAGAGACAATGGAAACCATGGAGGAATCCGTGGCCAACATGGACGTCATCGATCCCACCGCCATGATAGCGACCATCGGCCTGCGGGTTTTCAGGGGAACCGACATGTGGAAAATCGGCGGGGGAGAGGACTCCGTGGATCCCTCCGATCCAACCAGCCTGCTCGAGCCGCTGTTCTTCGTCGAGGAGGCGGTGGCCGACACCATCGTGGAGCGTGTTGGGAGGTGGGTGGAAGATCGTGAGAACTGGTTGTGTTTCGGCCTCAACCGCCGGGTCAACCCGCGCTATCTGGCAAGACTTCGCAAGCGACACAAGGGCCTACTCTGGACGATTTACGGGGAGTGATTCATTCATGCACCATCCGCTTGTTTTTAATGACTGTTCCCAAAAGTTTGACAATAATCGCCACTTTTGTTACGGGTCATCTCCTTTTTTAGCACTTATAAAACCCGCATACACTATCAACACAGTGGAGGTATACATGTCTCAAAAAATTATGTGGACGAAAACCGATGAGGCGCCGGCACTGGCAACGTATTCTTTACTCCCAATTGTCCAGGCATTTACGAAGGGATCCGGTTTTGAAATTGAACCAAAGGATATCTCTCTTGCCGGAAGAATTATCGCGAACTTTCCCGACAACCTGACTGAGAGTCAAAAAATACCTGATGAACTGACCGCGCTGGGTGAGCTTGCAATGTTGCCGGAGGCCAATATTATCAAACTGCCAAATATCAGTGCATCTATCCCACAGTTGAAAGCTGCAATCAAGGAATTGAAGAGCAAGGGCTTCGACCTCCCGGACTATCCGGAGGATCCGAAAACCGACGAAGAAAAGGCAATTAAGACCAGGTATTCCGTGGTACTGGGAAGCGCCGTAAACCCAGTTCTAAGAGAAGGAAACTCTGATCGTAGAGCGGCAGTCGCGGTAAAGCAGTATGCAATGAAGAACCCCCACAAGATGGGTGCATGGAGCCCTGACTCAAAGACACATGTCGCAACGATGAGCAGTGGAGACTTCTGTTCCAACGAGAAGTCGGTCACGATGGCTGCGGCAACGGACGCGAAGATCGAGTTTGTTGGTCAGGACGGCAAGGTCACTGTTTTGAAGGAAAAATTGCCGCTTCAAGCCGGTGAGGTCATTGATGCCACCTTCATGAGCAAAAAGGCCCTGGAAAAATTCCTTGGGGAGCAGATAGAAGACGCAAAAAAGCAAGGCGTGCTGTTTTCTTTGCACATGAAAGCCACAATGATGAAGGTGTCTGACCCAAAGATTTTCGGTCATGCCGTGAAGGTTTTCTATAGAAACGTCATTGAGAAACATGTTGATGTTATCAAAGAGCTTGGCGTTGATTTCAACAATGGCCTGGGCGACCTTTACAACAAGATAGCAAGCCTGCCGGAAGAAAAAAGAGCGGAGATCGAAGCGGATATCCAGGAGGTCTATAAGAATCGCCCTGGCCTCGCCATGGTGAACTCGGACAAGGGGATCACAAACCTGCATGTGCCCAGTGATGTTATTATCGACGCGTCCATGCCTCCCATGATTCGTGATTCAGGGAAGATGTGGGGGCCTGACGGCAAGCGGCACGATGCAAAGGCGGTAATCCCCGACCACAGTTATGCAAGCCTGTACCAGGAAACCATAAATAATTGCATTAAACATGGCGCTCTTGATCCCTCCACAATGGGGACTGTTCCCAACGTAGGCCTTATGGCGAAAAAGGCGGAGGAGTACGGGTCCCACGACAAGACATTCGAGTCGCCGGGAGACGGAACGATTCGCATTGTAGACGCTTCAGGGAACGCCATCCACGAACATAAAGTGGAAGAGGGGGACATCTGGCGCGCGTGCCAGGTAAAAGACGCGCCCATACAGGATTGGGTGAAACTGGCTGTTACCAGGGCGAGAGCGACTGGGGTGCCCGCTGTTTTCTGGCTTGACAAGACCAGGCCTCACGACGCGCAACTCATTGAAAAAGTGAATAAATATTTGAAAAATCACGATACCGACGGCCTGGAGATTCATACCATGCCCGTGGCGGAAGCAACCAGATTCTCAGTTGAAAGAATGAGAGAGGGTAAAGACAGTATTACTGTGACCGGCAACGTATTGCGTGACTATAATACGGACCTTTTCCCGATTCTTGAATTGAATACCAGCGCAAAAATGCTCTCCATAGTGCCTCTCATGAACGGCGGCGGACTCTTCGAGACAGGCGCGGGCGGCTCGGCTCCAAAACATGTCCAGCAGTTTCTTGAAGAAGGGCATCTGAGGTGGGACTCCCTAGGTGAATTTCTGGCCCTTGCGGAATCACTGGAACATCTGGGCAATACCACCGGCAATGAAAAAGCCAAAATCTTTGCCAGGACCCTCGGCGAGGCAAATTGCAAGTTCCTGGAAAATAAAAAATCGCCATCCCGTAAGGTCAATGAGCTGGACAATCGAGGGAGCCATTTCTACCTCGCGTGGTACTGGGCACAGGCGCTGGCCGAGCAGACCGAGGATAAATCGCTTCAGGCGCGTTTTTCCAAGCTGGCGAAGGAGCTTGGAGATAATGAGGCCAAGATTGTCGATGAACTGATTGCGGCCCAGGGAAGTCCTGTTGATATCGGAGGCTATTACTACCCGGATCAGGAAAAGACTGCAAAAGCAACTCATCCCAGCGCAACCTTCAATGCGGCACTGGACGCCCTTCAATAAGGGCTGGCAAAGAAAAAGGGGCTGCTATTCGACAATCGGGTTGATTCTTCCCATGCCCATGCCGCCGGCATAGGCATAAGAGTCCCATTCATCCCACCCAACAACGATTACCGCCAGGCCGTTGGCCTCCACAGAGCTTCTCAGGGTGTGGATCCCGTCGGCGACAATCACCCTGGCAACCTCGTATCCCGAGCCGGCGACATCGATGAACTGGGCGTCGGGTATTGCAATGTCGTCGAGAAGCACTTCGCTGCCGGCCACCCGCGTGATTATCAGCGCGTCGTTGATCCATGTGCCCGGCACGAGCACCACGTACCGCGGTAGAAACTGCTCCGTGGGACTGGTATACACCATGGCGGGGTCTCCTACGCCGCCGCAATCGGCGTTCTCCGAGCCGATCATGTACTGCATGACGCCGATGGGCTTGTCGGAGCTGATGAAGAAGTCGCCCGGATCGTTAATAGGTCCGTTCACGTAGAACTCCACCATCTGGCCCTGCGCGAGAGTCTGCTGGGAGAACGGCAGTCCCTGGATGGTCGGAGAGGCCGAGAGCGTGACGGCGGTGTTGGCCTCGCTGGCGTATATCTGCCAGAGGACCAGCTCCGCATTGGCGGCAACACTCCTGACGGGCATGCGCGCCGCCACGAATTCCTTGCCCCAAAAGAGGAGACCGGGCATCTGCTCTTCGAGATGGTCGCAGGCATAGATTTCGAACGGAATAAATGCGCACTCCTGACCGGAGAAGACGGCTATGGGGTGATCGGCGTTCGAGGTTATTCTGGATCCGGTCATGGAGTCGCCGGGGCCGTTGGTTTGGACTTCGAGCACGTCGCCCTCGTCAAGGTTGACCGTGAACGGGGCGGTCGAGGCGGGGACCACACCACCCGCCAGCGGGACCACGGACGGTTCGACGGTCAGGGTGGTTCCATCTTCCACCGCGATCACCGTGAAATAGGCGCGCATGTCGCCGTCGCAAATGGAGCTGCAACTCTGCTGCCAGCCGATAACGTCGTAGGTCTCGCTCAGAGAAGGCTTGGGAATCAGCATCGACGCATCGGACAGGTAGGAGGACGCGCCGTCCACCGGATTGAACTGATAGGCGATGATGGGCACGTCCGATTCGACCTTGTACGAACCCTTGGGCATCACGCCGGATCCGTCCATGTGGTAGTCCTCCAGGGGAAAGGTGTACAGATCCATGGGAGCCACGTCGGCGGTGCTGTGAACGTCCCAACCGCTCGTGGCCGCATTGCCCTTGTGCACAATGACGTGCGCGGTGTCGTTTTGGTTGACATTGGAGACTGCCACCGCGTACTGCTGGGCTTCCTCGCTGTCGTGGGAATCGAGATCGATGGCGTAGAACAGACACCCAACGGTGGTTGTGGCCTGCGCCGCCTGGGCGCACGTCTCCGGGATCACCGGTCCGGTATATGCCGTGTCCGTATCGGAATCGGAATCAGAATCGGTGTCCGAATCGGTGTCGGAATCGGAGTCCGAATCGGAATCTGAATCGGAATCGCTGCTGGTGTTATAGTCTTTGTCACCCTCACAGGCGATCCCCGAAAGAGTTAGCCAGCCGACCGGAAGCAAAATCGTCAAGATTGAGATGCGTTTCATTTGGTCAGTCCTTTTGCTTGTTATGTTTACTTCGTGCATATGCATCTGTTATTTGGATGTCGAATAATGTTCAAAACAACGATAGTTTTCACTGTTGGAATAAATAGTACCACATAAATTCATTCAACATGTGAAATCGAAACGATTTTTGAATTGTGCTCGGATGCTATTGCATCGATGCGGGGCCGGCGTCGGCGCGAGGGCCCCACACAATGAGTCTGTCCCCTCCAAAAATGGAATAACCGTCCGAGCGGTTCCAAACGCGATTATCCGAACGAACGACACCTTTGCGGAGTGCCCGCAGCGGGAGTTTCCAATCCGAGATGGTCTTCCGGGGCACTCGCTGCGGGATCGTCCGGCCGCTCGATGACGCTCCGGAGCGCCCGGAACGGGATTTTCCAATCTGAAATGGTCTTCCGAAGCGTTCGCGGCGCGATTATCCGGCCGATCGATGCCGGTCCGGGCCGCTCCGAACGCGATTTCAAAATCCGAAATGCTCTTCCGGGGCATTCGCGGCGGGATCGTCCGGCCGATCGATGACGCTCCGGAGTGCCCCGGACGGGAGTTCAAAGCCGGAAACAGCCTTGAGGAACTGCTCCGTGCGCGATCTCAAAACCGGAAATCCCCCTCCGGAGCGGCTCGCGACGCGATTTCAGAATTCAAGACGGCGTTCAGGGGCCGTGGCACGGCGATCTCAACCCGGAAAATCGCCACGGGAAGTGTTCGCGACGGGAGTTCAAAATCTGAAATAGCGATCCGGAGTGCTCCCGGCGCTGTTTGAGGCATGTTTTTCCAGCAGGGCTGCAATCAGCCCCTCGAAACGGCCGAGTATTCGGATACTACTGCGTCGATGCGGGGCCGGCGTCGGCGCGAGGGCCGGCGGCTATGGGGACCTTGTGTTTCACGCGCTCCTTTCGCTTGAGCACCAGCTCCTTCCAGTTGAGAGCCACGTTCGGCGCGCGGCAGATCCCGTTTGTCTTCGAGCCCGGCGGCGGGGAGTCGAACAGGGCGTCCCGCGCCTGGTCGAATCGTGCCCGGTTGAGACGGAGCACGGATTTTCCATCGGGTGTGCGCCATCCGTAGACGATCGGTTCCTTCAAAACCAACCCATGGATCTTGTCCGCCTCCGCGCGGCCGGCCAGGTGTGCAAGGCGGGCGGCGGCGGATATCTCCAGATCCGTGGCGATGTACTTTCTCAGCTCGTCCCACAGGGATGGCAACTTGAGGAGGATGTCGACGCTCGCGATGCGTTTCTTGAGCCCCACCAGGACAGCCTGCTGGCGCCTGGCCCTGTCCAGATCGGTCCTTCCATGCCTGGATCTGGAGAAGAGGAGAGCCGTGCGACCGTCCATGAGTCGACTGCCGGCATTGACGGACAGGTGCTCGTATCCGGTCTTTGCCTTTTGGGAAATAAAGTTGTCTATAATGGGACACGCTACGTCTACTTTTATTCCTCCGAGAAGGTCTACAATGCGTGCGAAACCGCTGAAATCCACTGCGGCTGTGTAATCGATCCGGATGCCCAGCTCGTCGAGAATCACTTTTCTCATGAGTTTGCGGCCACCGCCCTTGCCGTGGAGCATACTTCCCACCCTGAACACCTTGTTGATGCGGCCCGGATCGGCCCCGGGAATATCCACCCACAGATCTCTGGGAATACTCATGACGCCCATGTCTCCGGTCTTGTACCGTGCCGCCGCTATCATTATCGAGTCGGTACGCCCCGGGAGCCTGGACGAGCGATCGAAGCCCAGAAGAAGGATGTGGTCGATATCCTGGGCCGTCTCTTCGATCGACGCCATGTCCGCCGGCATGCTCGTGCTTTCCTCGTTCCGGATCCCATCGTCCGTGGAGCCGGAATCGTACGGGACTTCGACGGAATCGGGGGGAGTCGCCGTTCCCGCGTCCATCGCCGCCGACGCAACCCGGCCATCCGTCACCGGCGCACAACCCCACAGCAGGCCGCACAGGGCGAATGCAAGCAAGCCGATAACCGCCGGCTCTCTTTGGGCTTCAATGACCTGACCCCGTCGACCCATCTGGTTACTGCTTGCATTCATCTTGATTATTGCTGAGCAACAGGGATGCCAGTCTTTCGCGGAAGGCTGAATGTTTAGAAATAACAACCTGTTATCCCCGTGTCGGGCTCGCGGTCCGACCCGGTTATCCGGGTCCAAATTCTTTGAATAGGAGAAAAGAGCGCCTGAAAGTAGTATATTCGGTGGCCGGTCTACCAGTTCGGCTCCGACGGCAGAGGCCACACGGTGGGCTCGGGGGGGGCATGGACGGTCACGCTGGCCACACCCATCATGGCGCGCAAGAGCATGGCCGGCCCCACGGGAATCGCGACGAAGAGGAGAGTGAAGACCAGGACGCTCTGCCACAGGAAGCGGACCGCCCACCGCCTTCTGACACCCAGACCCTTGACCGCTCCGAGCCTGACGGTCCGCAATACAATGACCGTGGCCAGGACGAGCCACGCGACCTCGCCGAGCTCGGGCCCCAACCCGAGCAGAGGAGGGGCCAGAAGGACTAGCCCGGCGGCCCATGCGGGCCACAGCAACCCCATGGCCGTCGGACCGGCCACCGAGGAATCGGTCTGCGCACGGGCGGCGCCGCTGATTCGGATCATGGCGAGGGTGAGCGCCGGAGCCATGACAAGGCCTCCCCCTACCGTGGCCACCAACCCCACCGCGGCCCGCTGGATCGCCATATCGTGATCCACTTGCCCCAGAAGCGCCGAGCCGATGTGACCTGCGACCACCGCCGTCGCGGGGAAAACGACCGCCGTGAGAGAGGCTCCCAGCAACCAGACCGCCGAATGACGACGCCCGGTGATGTCGGACGTCCAGGTGCCGACCGGATCGACGAGCAGCTTGATACCGTTGAAGATCAATCTGTCTTCCCGGTCTCTGTTTTCACGGCGGAGAGGGTCTTGATGGCCTTGAGAACAGCGTCGCCGATACACGCGTTGCTGGTCTTTTTCTTGCCCCACCTTTTCTTGGTGGTTATCGGTCGATACGACTTGAGAAGGGTCAGGAACCCGGGGTTCCCCGTTTCCTCCATCTGGGCGATAATTTCCTTGCGCGTTTTGCACCTGGTGTGCTCGTGGAAGTCTGCGGTGAGGCTGGTGAGCCAGTCAACCGCGTCCCCGTGCGCGGTCTCTACCAGCGCGGATCTCGCGGATCGCCGGACGTCGCCCTCGGTAAGGGCCGAGTTGCACAGATCGGCAAGGAGTTTCACCCCTTCCTCGTCACCGTGACCGGCGATGAGGAGGGCCGCATTGTCCCTCGGGCCCTTCCATTTGAGGGCCTCGCGCAGGTTCTCCTTGAGACGCACGTCGTCGGCCAGATCCGCCTGGGAGGAGATGGCTTTCTCGTATGATTCCATGGCGGCTTCCCGATCTCCCGAAAGGAATAATCCGTGACCGAGCAGCATGTTTGCAGGGGCGAGATCGGGAGAGATCTCGAGCACCTCCTTGACGGATATCACCGCCTCCGCCGGGTTGCCGTCTCTGAGCTGCAGGTCCGCCCGATCGAGCATGGATTTCACCGTATCGGTCTTCTTGCCCAGGTCACCCACCTTCTGAGAAATGGGCTGTGGTGGGTTCCACAGTTTCCAGATCTCGTCCTGGATCTTGTCCTGGTAGTAATACACGGCCAGGCCTCCGGCCGCCACGATGACAAGCAGCACGATGATGGCAGTGATACGCCCGCCGCGGCCTTTTCCGGAGGAGGTGGTTTTGGAAACCTTCTCGGATATCTTGTCGATGATCTGCTGCACCCCCGAAGGCGGATCTCCCTCTGGATCCAAGGCTTCGATGGCGGCCTGGAACTCCTCGGCACTGGCGTAGCGGTCCTCGGGTTTTTTGGCCAGCGCCTTGTTGAAAACCTCCTGCAGGCCCCTGGGAAATACTCCAAACTCCGCCAGAGAGGGCGGATCCTTGGTGAGGTGCATGGAGAGGGTGTCCATGGCGGTCTCTGCATCGAAGGGAGGTTTGCCGGTGAGCAACTCGTAAAGCATGATGCCCACCGCGTAGAGATCGACGCGATGATCCATTTTGTCACCGAGGGCCTGCTCCGGCGAGAGATACTTTGGAGTGCCGAACACGACACCGCTCTTGGTCAGGTTCTCCGAGCCTCCGCCGGCGGCCAGCTTGGCTATTCCGAAATCGAGGATCTTTACGAAATCCTTTTCATCTCCGTGATCGACCAGGAAAACGTTCTCCGGCTTGAGATCCCGATGAACGACACCTTGCCCGTGGGCGTGGGCCAGACCCTTGAGGATCTGAGAGATAATGCGGAGCGCCTCGTCCAGCGGGAGGGCGCCCTGTTCCTCCAATCGGACGTCCAGCTCATCCCCCTCGAGGATCTCCATCACAAGGTAGAGGGTGCCGTCGTCCGTGCGACCGAAGTCGGTGACGGTTATACAGTGGGGATCCGTGAGCCTGCTGGAGGATTTGGCCTCTCGTTCGAAGCGCTTGGCCACGTCCTCCATGTGGGCGAGCTCCGCGTGAATGAGTTTGACGGCCACGGGCTTGTCCATGAGAACGTGATTGGCTCGGTAGACATGGCCCATGCCGCCTTCGCCGAGCAGGCTGAGCAACAGGTAGCGTCCGTCCAGCAGGGTGCCGATCATCGGATCGGGGCCGTCCGCCGGGATGGTGTCACGGGCCATTTCCCGTAACACGGGGGGCGCCGATATGGTATCGACGCTGTCCGGCACTACCTTACCGGTGATATCGTTGTCGTCCCTTGAATCCGTCATTGCGCCTCGTCTAGCCGGCGTAAAGGGTCATCAGGTTGAGCACGGTGCAAAGAGAGTACCCCATCGCCCGGGTGGACACCCATTCCGTGGGACCGTGGAAGTTCACCCCGCCCGCGAAGATGTTGGGCGTTGGAAGACCCTTCCTCGACAGGTTGGATCCGTCCGTCCCGCCCCGGATGGGTTCCAGGTTGGCCTCGATCCCCGACTTGCGGACGGCTTCCTCGAGCCGTTCCGCGATCTCCGGCTTCTCCTTGAGGAACTTGAGCATGTTCGGGTAGGAGAACTCGATCTTCACCTCCACCTTGAGACGTGGGTCTTCCTTCCCGACGGAGGCCGCCAGATCCTTGACTATCTTTCCCCACCCCAGGACCTTTTCCTCCTCGAAATCCCGCAGGATCAGGTGGCACTTGCAACTCGTGGCGTCGCCCTTGAGCTCGTAGGGGTGGATGAAGCCCTCGCGTTCCTCCGTGCACTCCGGGCTGATCTCGGCGGGTAACCGATCGATGAACTTGGCCATGAAGCGCAGGGCGTTGACCAGCTTTCCCTTGGCCATACCCGGGTGAGTCGGAACGCCGTTGACCGTGACGAAGGCCGAGTAGGCCTCGAAGGTTTCCACGTTTATCTCCCCCGTAAACCCTCCATCCAGGGTGAAAGCCACGTCGGCGCCGAACTTCTCCATGGGGAACTTGGCATGGCCGCGACCGATCTCCTCGTCCGGCGTGAAGCCCACCTTGATGGTGGGGTGGGGGATGTCCGGGTTGGCCTTGTAGTATTCCAGCGCGCTCATGATGATCGCGATACCGGCCTTGTCATCGGCGCCCAGCAGCGTGGTGCCGTCCGACGTGATGATCGTGTCCCCGACGCAACGTCCGAGATAATCGTCATTGGCCGGATCGATGATCACATCGTTCTTGAGCTTGATGGGCTTACCGTCGTAGTTCTCGTGGAAGACGGCTTTCACATCCACGCCGGGCGCCGCGGAGGACGTATCCAGGTGGGCGAGGAGGCCGACAACATCATTCCCCTTGCCTTCGAGGGTCGCGGTTACGTAGCAGTTCTCATCGACAGCGGCGTCAACCAGGCCCAGCTCCGCGAGCTGCTTCACCAGGAGATTGGCCAGATCGAACTGCTTTTCCGTGCTGGGGCAACTCTCGGAGTTGCCGTCGGAAGTGGTGTCAATCTTGGTGTAGGAGACAAACCTCTCGATGAGCTTGGTGTTTTCCAGCATGGCCATTGAGTCATCGAAGAATTTCATTTTTGTGTCCTTTCATGGAAAACATATTGAATTGTAACTGCAATTTTTCTGCTCGCGGTAGCCACTATAAACCAAGGACGCACATTTTTCACACCAAAATCGATTTGACGGGGTGAACTGTGGACGGAATGGACTTGAGTGGACGGAATGGACTGTGGACGGAGTGGACTGTAACTTGAGTGATCCGGTCTTGCTTTGAGTGTCTACCTCGTCCCCAACGTCCATGTTGTCTATCTACTGCACGTGTCTGTCAAGGAGCGCCCGGTTGTTTCTCGCGGGTCAATAAAGGTTGATTGTCAGGTCGACGGTTCCCTCGTCCCCGGGGTTCACCGCGTCGGTGATGATGATGTAGTCCCCCGGATTCAGCGTTGTAAGCAGATCGGAGCCGCTCGTCAGTCCGAAAGTGTCGGTGCACGTGATGGGGTTATCGTCGCAGGCTCCCCCTGCTTCTTCGGCGAGTACGAACACGTGGTTGCCCACCTGATTGGCCCACTCGAATTCTATGAGGGAGGTGGTGTCGATACGGAACTTGGTCACATGCTCGAGCCCGCTCAGGCCCCCGCCGCAGGCGGTCTGGTACAAATCGGTGCCCGCGGTCGTGTCCATCGTCGTCATGGTCGAGGATACGGGCGCCGGAAGGACGCCGAGGTCGACGTCGTAGCTGCACCCCTCCAACCAGAGGGTAATGTTCACCGTGCCCGCCGACGAGAACCCGATGGACTCGGTGGTAATGTACCAGGTGTTCGCCGGCCTGCTCATGAAGATGACGTATCCCGGTGTGTCCTCGCCCTTGGCGATGCAGGCGCCGCCGGGGCCCTCCGCCTTGCAGAGGAAGCTGTACACGTTTCCGTCCGGATAGAGGCCGAGAGTGTGATCTCCACTCTGGTTGAAATACAGGTGGATGTTGCCCGTGCGGTCGGTCTCGAACTCGAGCACCACGTCGGGGCCATAGCCGGAACAGTCGATAGTCCACTCGTCGCCGGCGATGGCCACGTCGAGGGAGCGGTTTACCGTAACCCCCGGTATGAGCATGCCGAGATCCTCGTCGATGATGCACAGGCCCGGTTCTATCTCGCAGATGGGGTTGCATCCGTCGTTCGGAAGGAGATTCCCGTCGTCGCATTCCTCGCCCGGATCCAGGACGTCGTTGCCGCATTCCTCCGTGTGTACCGAGAGGGTCACCACTGCGGTTCCGGCGCTGGTCGAGTCGTCCGCCTCCGCGACGAGGTAGTAGTCCCCCGCCGGGAGATCGAAGTAGATGGTGTCGGCGGTGGGCGCTCCACCGGGGTCGAAGCAACTCAAGAAGGTGTCCGTGCAGAAACCACCGGTGTCCAGATAGATCCCGAACTGGTGCGATCCGCCGAACTGAAGGATGCTCACCAGTAAATCGCTCACGCTCGACAGGGAGAAAGATCCCACCACGTCCAGTCCGTCTCCGCAACCGTTGGCGGGCTCGTCGTCGCTGTCAATGACAACCTGAAACACTTCTGTCACGGAATCGACCAGGGGAAGCACGCCGAAATCAACATCGACGATGCACGGATCAGTATCCGTGTCCGTGTCGGTATCCGTGTCCGTTTCCGTGTCGGTGTCGCTGTCAGTATCGGTGTCTGTATCGGTGTCAGTATCGGTATCGGTGTCAGTATCGGTGTCAGTATCGGTATCGGTGTCAGTATCGGTATCGGTGTCAGTATCGGTATCGGTGTCAGTATCGGTGTCAGTATCGGTATCGGTGTCAGTATCGGTATCGGTATCGGTATCGGTGTCAGTATCGGTATCGGTGTCAGTATCGGTATCGGTGTCAGTATCGGTGTCGGTGTCGGTGTCGCTATCAGTATCGGTATCAGTATCGGTATCCGTGTCCGTATCCGTGTCCGTGTCCGTGTCCGTGTCCGTGTCCGTGTCCGTATCCGTGTCCGTGTCCGTATCCGTGTCCGTGTCCGTGTCCGTATCCGAGTCCGTGTCCGTATCCGTGTCCGTGTCCGTGTCCGTGTCCGTATCGGAGTCCGTGTCCGTATCCGTGTCCGTGTCCGTGTCCGTGTCCGTGTCCGTATCCGTGTCCGTGTCCGTGTCCGTATCCGTGTCCGTGTCCGTGTCCGAGTCGGAATCCGAATCTGCATCCGAGTCGACATCTGAATCCGAGTCCGAGTCAGTATCCGAATCCCCATCACCGCCGCTCTCTATCCGGCACGTGGAACTGCAACCGTCCCCATTCTTCATGTTGCCGTCATCGCATTCTTCACCGGTCCCGATCTCACCATCGCCGCAATCCGGGCGCATGACAGTTCGGGAGCATCCCGTGGCGAATACAACGGATATTGCCACCATAAAAGTAATGTTACGCATTTTCCTGCTTCTCCGTACTTGAGTTCGAGACAATCACCAATTCTACACCACTGAAACTTGTTGTGTCGAATTTGTTCTATGCATGGAATTTACCCCATCCCGGCCTTCCCCTGCGAGGGGAAGGGGAAGATGATGGCGGCCGGCATTAAATGGACAAACGGAAACAAAAGAACGAGAAAATCTCGGTAGTGGTCGGTGCTACTCGACGAGAGCGGTCTTGACCAGCATGTCCAGCTCGGCCCGATCGACGCCCATGGCGGCCGCCACGTTCGAGATGAGTTCCTTCTCCGAAGAGGACAGTTCTCCATCTACCGCCACGGCCATGGACAACTCCACCAGGAGCTGGTTCACGGATTCGAACTCGGAAATATCCTTGGCCAGCTCTCCGGGATCGTCACCCACGTTGCGGGCCAACACGTCCTTACGTTGATCCTCGTCGAGCCCGTACTTGTCCATCAGCGTCTTGAGGAACTCTCTCTCGCTGTCGGTCAGCCGGCAGTCGGCCAGGATCGCCTGAGCCACAACCTTGCAGATCTGGATCTTGTCCTTCATCTCCATGGGAACACTCCTTTTCGAGTTGTGAAAAGGCTACAACAACGGCCGATTTTAAGGAAGAATATTAGCAACACATGTGGATAGGTTTTGGGTCAAGGGGTCTTCATGATTCCAACATAGGGCAGGTTTCGGCACCGACCGTCGAAATCGAGGCCGTATCCGATCACGAACTCGTTGGGGACCGTGAAACCCAGGTAATCGATGGACACGTCCTTGACGCCGCGATCTTGTTTGTGAAGCAACGATGCGAGCTTGATGGACGCGGGTTTCCTGGTCGCCAGGTTGTTCTTCAGGTAATCGATGGTAAGGCCGGTATCGACGATATCCTCGATGATCAGCACGTCGTGACCGGTGAGAGGATACTTCACGTCCATGGTGATCTCCACCACCCCCGAGGTGGAGGTGCGCGATCCATAAGAGCGAAGGCCGATGAACTCCACCCTCATCGGCACATCAATTGCCCTCAGGAGATCCGCGGCAAAGACAAAGCTGCCCTTGAGCACGACAAGGGCTGTGAGGCTCTTGCCCGCGTAGTCTTTCGAGATCCGCCGTCCAAGCTCCGCCACTCTTCGCGCTATCGTCTCCTCGTCCAACAGGATTTCTTTCACCTTCGGATGTACAGTCATCATGCTTCCCATGAAAGGCCCAGATTGCGAGTGATTCGGGAGTGGGGCTCCTCCATATCGGCCACGAAAGGCTCGCCGGTGATCTGCTCGCACGCGGCGATGTAGCGCGCGGCCGCCTCCACGCGGATATCGTCCGGGATTTCCGGGATGTCGCCGTCTCCGGTGAAGCCGCGCTCGTTTTTCAGCCAGACGCGCAGGTACTCCTTGTCCAATCCTTCCGGATCACCGCCGGCGTTGAAACGCTCGTGATATGTACCGGCCTGCCAGAACCGGGACGAGTCCGGAGTGTGAACCTCGTCGATGACAACGATTTTACCGTCGGCGTTTTTGCCAAACTCGTACTTGGTGTCCACCAGGATCAGGCCGTTGTTCGCGCAGTGCCGCGCACCGAAATCGAACAGGGTGAAGCTCATCCGCGCCATCTCGTCGAAATCCTCCGGCGTGATCCGGCCCATGGCCAGGATCTCCTCCCGGGAAGCGGAGACGTCGTGATCCCCCTGCTGTGCCTTGGTCGAGGGGGTGAGGATGGGTTCGCGCAGCTTCTGGTGCTTTTTCAGACCCTCGGGAAGCTCGTTTCCACAGAAGTTCCTCACGCCGTTGGAGTAGTGGGTCCAGATGGAGGTGGAGGTGGATCCGGTGACATAGGCTCGGACCACCATCTCCACCGCCATGGGAGTGCAATCGAGCACCTCCATCACCTGCGGATCGGGGACGGAGATGACGTGGTTCGGGACCTTGTCGGCGGTCTCTTCGAACCAGAACGCAGTCACGCGGTTGAGCACCTGCCCCTTGAACGGGATGGTTCCCAAAACACGATCGAACGCCGAGATGCGATCCGTTAAAACGATGTACCGCCGCGCGTCCTTTACATACGAATCGCGCACCTTGCCGCGCTGGAGTTCGCCGAGACCGGTCAAATCCGTTTCGGCCAGTGGGCGCTGAAGATGGGCTTTCAGAATCTCCTTGTCGACCATCGTTCACTCCTTCTCGACGCCGGGCAGACCCGACTCGTGATTTAAAGTTGGCCTCCATCATCTTCCCCTTCCCCTCGCAGGGGAAGGCCGGGATGGGGTTAATCTCTTCCTAAAAGCGCAGGCGGTCGGTGTCAACGTTGCAAAGGGATTTCAGGTCACCAAAGCTGTTTGACTTTTCACGCACGTACGCTATTATAAAGAAGTACGTACGGAGGTGTACCATGGAGATCACTGCGTCCGAACTCAGAACCAATATCTACAAGATCTTGGACCGGGTGCTGCACACCGGTGAGACCGTTGAGATCCGCAGGAAGAACGGCCGGGTGATGCTGGTCCCGTCGGATCGAGGTCACAAGCTGGAACGCTTGCAAAGGCGTGACGACTACATGGTCGTAGATCCCGAGGAACTGGTGCACCTCGACTGGTTCAGTGAGTGGACCTCGTGATCCAGCTCGACACCCATGTGGTCATCTGGTTGTTCGCCGGCGACGTCAACCGGCTGTCACCAATGGCTACAAAGCTCATCGAGTTGCACGACCTGCAGCTCGCGCCCATGGTGGAGTTGGAGCTTCAGTACCTGTTCGAGGTGAAGCGTACAACGTTGCCGGCCCACGACGTGACGCGCGATCTTCGGCGCCGAATCGGTCTGAGACCGGTGAACGTCCCGTTCGCGGACGTCGTGATGGAGGCCGTGCAGATGACCTGGACGCGCGACCCGTTCGATCGCCTCATCGCGGCCACCGCAGTGGCCACGGACACGCCGCTTCTGACCGCGGACGAGACTATCTTGAAGAACCTGGACCTGGCCACCTGGTGACGTATCCGTTCGGCTTGAATGTGATGTTGAGATGTGGGAAAATCGACACTCGGAGATTTGGAAACAGGGAGAAAGCATGAACCGACACATTATCACGGCGACGATAGCCATCTCGCTTTTCGCGTTTCTCGCCTGCAACCTGATCTGCGACATAGATGAATTGAACGGTGCAAGTGCCACGGACAGCGACTCGGACAGCGACTCCTACAGCGACACGGACACCGACACGGACACCGACACGGATACAGGTAGCGATCCCCTTGACTGCGAGGGCGGCAGGTACGACGGGTCCACCGGGCTATGTTGGCAGCATCCAAAGGCGAGCAGCACCTACGGGTGGCAGGAGGCGATCGATTACTGCGACGACCTCGATCTTGCCGGGCACACCGACTGGTATCTGCCCAGCAAACAAGACTTCATAGACATGCTCGGGGGGTGTGATTCCAGCGTACTGGGCGGAGGAAATGGTTACTGCAATACATGCTCTGCAAGTGCTACATGCAGCGCACTATTTGGTTCGGATACCGATTGGTATTGGTCGTCGTCGCCGTACGATTCCAACAACGCGTGGTACGTCGACTTCAGCTTCGGCCGCGTGGGCTACATCAATGTCGACTACGGCTACAATGTCCGCTGCGTGCGTTGACTACGCTTCGCTCCGTCGTCACTGCTGAAAAAATCCAGCGCGCTGGATTTGTTTCAACTCGTGGTCAGGACCGTGATTTGATTATTTGATTATTTGGTTATTGGGGTATTGGGGGTCTGGGGGTCTGGGGCGAAACCCCGGCGTTTTTTTAATCCAAGATCCAAAATCGGTCATCGTCCTCGTCGCGCTTCGCGCTTTGGCGCGATCTTCGACCCTGGATCCCTGTAAAGTTAAAAGTGCCCCGTGACGCCTACAACCGCGCCGTTTCCGTCCGGGGTGGGGGCCACTGCCGCAGAAACGGCGGGCTTTTCGTCCTCCCACGAGGGGGCTGCGGCATAAAGGATGATACCGGTAGCAAGGGACACCACGCCCGCGCCGATAAGCCAGTTGGCGGCCACCGCCTTTTTATGGTTTTCATCGATGTCCCCGCTCGAACAACCATAGGCCGTGTCGCCGCATTCGCTCTTCATTCGCCCGTACCGCCTCGTCCTGCCGGTCGAGGGAGACGGCAGCGGCCCACAACTTGTCCTCCACGTTCTCTTCCACGTTCTCTTCCACATTCTCTTCCACGTTCTCTTCCACATTCTCCGAGTCGCCCTCAACGGCATTGGCGAGGGAGGGCGAAAGGAGCAGCGCGGCCAGGGCGCCGGTGTGAATGAAAAAAACCGTCTTTTTTGTCGATCCAGACATTCAGCCTCCCACAGTCGATGGAAAAACCCGTCAAATGATCTATATTAAAGCATTGTTCACCAAAATGAACCCGAGAATCAACCCCTCGTCGGTGAATGTCGAAACGGCGCTTCCGGAGGAAACAGCTCGTGTATATCCGCAATGGTACTTCGAGAAATCCGCAATTGAATCTTGACAAATACGCAATTGAATTGCATATTACACAAAGATGTGGATTAAAAGGGAAATTCAGGAAACACTCGGCCATCTCGCCGATAACAGACCGGCGTTGGTTCTGACCGGGTGTCGGCAGTCCGGAAAAACCAGCCTATTGACAAGAGTCTTTGCGGATCATCGTTATATTTCGCTGGATCTTCCCGCAACAGCCGAGGAAGCGGAGCACTCCGGAGAGGATTTCCTCGCGCGCAACTCACCGCCGATCATCGTCGACGAGGTTCAGTACGCTCCTGAACTGCTCAGGTACATCAAAGCCGACATCGATACGCACCGAGAGGAAAACGGCCGTTTTCTCATCACGGGATCCCAGAAATTCCACCTGATGCAAGGAATAACGGAGAGCCTCGCCGGGCGAGCGGCGATCCTCGAGCTTCACTCTCTTTCGGCGCGAGAATACCAGAAGAGCGTGGGAACGGCATTCGACAGGGCCGGCATCGCGCGCTGGATTTTCAAGGGCGGCTATCCCGAGGTCTGGTCGCGCGATCTTTCACCGTCCAGATTTTTCAGCGATTATCTGGCTACTTACCTGGAGAGGGACGTTCGATCAGTGCTTGGAGTGAGAAACCTGCGAAGCTTCGATCGTTTCTTGAGGCTGTGCGCCGCGCGCACGGGACAACTTGTTTCATACAGTTCTCTGGCCAGCGACCTCGGCATGAGCCCAAACACTGTCAAGAACTGGATGTCCGTGCTCGAGGCTTCCAACATCATAGGTTTTCTGGAGCCCTACTTCGAGAACTTGGGAAAGAGAATCGTCAAGACGCCCAAGCTCTATTTCATGGATACCGGGTTGGCGTGCTTCCTTACGGGAATCAGGAACGAGTCGGATCTCCTCTCCAGTCCGCTTCTCGGGGCCCTGTTCGAAACACACGCTTACGGACAGCTTGTCAGACATTATGCGAATCAAGGCATCCGGCCGCCGCTCTATTTCTACCGCGACCAGCAAGCCCACGAGGTCGACTTCCTGATCCCCCACGGGCGGCGGTTCGAACTCGTCGAGTGCAAGTGGAGCCGGAACCCACCGCAGAACCAGAGGAGCTTTGAAGATCTCATGAAGCTCGTGGGCGACGATCGGATCATCTCACGAACTATCGTCGTGCCCGCCGGTCCGACCCGCAAGAAGCCGAACGGAGTAATCGTCGCCGGCAGCGTGGATATGGATTTTCTCGCCGATGATTGAGAGATGTTGAGATGACCAAAATCGGAGAGATCGGCTTCTACGGCATCCTCACGAACCCGGTCGTGGGGTACGAGCGGCTTGCGGAGGTGATGGTCGAACGCGGGGTGAGGATCATCCAGCTGCGCATGAAGGACGCGTCGCGGACGGAGGTCCTGTCCATGGCCGGGAAGATCCGGCGCATCGTTCCCGGAGGCACAACCTTCATCGTCAACGACGATCCGGAGATTGCCCGCGATGTGGGCGCGTGCGGCGTTCATCTCGGACAGGACGACATGCCCTACGGCGAGGCGCGGAAGATCGTCGGTCCCGACGCGGTCATAGGGCTCTCCACCCACAACCCGGCCCAGACCAGAGCGGCGTGCGCCCTTCAACCCGACTACATAGGAGTGGGCCCTGTCCACGCCACCCCCACCAAGAAGAACCCCGATCCCGTGATCGGCCTGGGCGGCATGAGGGAGATGCTCTCCATCGCCACGGTCCCCGCCGTGGTTCTCGGCGGCATCGATCACGACAACCTGGCAAAGGTGCTGGGCGCGGGGGCGCGAAACGTGTGCGCCGTGCGCTGTATCAACGATTCAAAAGATCCTGGCGTCGAGCTGGACCGGATGATCCGTGCCATCGGCCGCTGAATTGCCGGATCGTATTGCGTTCTTGAGTTACTATTACTACATCATGAATCTGACGATTTTATTTGCGAAACGAGAAAGGGAGACACCATGAAAGCCGAACTGAGCAATGTCATTCTCTGTATCTTCGCCATTCTCACCCTCGTCATCGCGGGTTGCGGTGACGACGATGATTCCGATCCCGGCGACGGCGGAACCGGCGATTCGGACAGCGACACGGACACGGACGGCGACACGGACACGGACGGTGACTCGGACAGCGACGGCGACGTTTCACCCGAGTGCGCGGCGCTCGTGGACGGCATGAACACGGGATTTCCCGTGGGTGATGAAGCCTACGACCTCATCCTCCACATCCCCGATGGCGCGACGGATGACGGATCCGGAGACTGGGCGGTTGTCTTCAACTGGCACAGCCTCGGTACCGGCGCGGCGGATTTCGACAACATGATCTCGGGCAATTACAACAACTCCGAGATGCCGTTCATCGGGGTTACCCCCGACTCCAACGGCCACGTGATGATGTCCATGGACATGACCTGGGATGTTTTCACCGTGGATCCCGCGAACAACGGAGAGATCGCCCTGTTCGACAAACTGCTCGAGTGCTTCGATGCCCGCTTCGGTGTCGACGAGGATCACATTCACTCCATGGGGTTCTCCCTCGGGGGTATCGTGACGGATATGCTGGCCACCACCAGGGGGGACGTGCTCGCGTCCGTCGCCACGTATTCCGGAGGGTACTTCTCCAATCCTGACAACGTGAGCACCCTGGGGGTGCTCGCGGGCTCGGTGAGCTGGCCGGCGCCGTCCCACTCCAACGGGTACGCGCAGCTCATGTGCAACGGCGGCGCGAACGACAACTTCAACCTATCGATCGTCACCGTCCATTTCGATCAGTTCGGGACCAACGACGTGCCCTATCTCACGGGCATCGGACACGACGTGATCCACTGCGTCAACAGCTCGGCGTTCCAGCACGGGGATCTGGCCGGCCTGCCGAGCACGATGGATTTCGTCAGGTTCTTCCTCGCCCACCCCATGGGCACCGAGGACTCGCCCTACGCGAGCGACCTGCCCTCCTCAGGGTACGATCTGTGCACATTCCACCAAAAGAACTAGCGGAAGAGATCAAACCATGAAAAACCGTCTGTTTCTGATGATCGTAATGGCCGTCTTTGCCGCCGTCGTCGTGTCCTGCGGTGGTGACGACACCGCCGGAACGCCTGCCGGGAAAATCGAAGTGAAGAAAGGCGACCCGAAGGCGCCCGCGATGGAACCCGTGAAGCCGTCCGTGCCCGGGAGAGTGCTGCTGGTGACCCAGTCCAGGTTCGCCCCCAACGAGGAGGGCAAATACACCGTCCCCGACGCGGCGGTGATGATGGTGCTCTTCTTCGACGGAAAGAAGTGGAAGGTGGACACCGTCGAGGACAAGGAGTCCAACGTGTTTCACAAGGCGCTCCAATACGGCGACGAGGGGATCCTGACCATCGGCGCCAACGAGGCGATGCTCAAGCTGTGGAACAAGAAGGACGGCAAATGGGAGGCGACGACCTTGTGGCATCCGACCTTCGGAGGCAAGCACAACCGCCTGAGGGACTTCGAGATCGCGGATCTCGACGGCGACGGGGCGAAAGATCTTGCGATAGCCACCCACGATCAGGGAGTCGTGGCCGTGGCCTGGCGCGTGGACGGCGAATGGAAGTTCGAGGAGATCGATCGCCAGGCTGACATGTTCGTGCACGAGATCGAGATCGGCGATCTGGACGGGAACGGCAAGATGGAGATCTACGCTACGCCGAGCCGGCCGAACACCTCATCCGGTCAGGGCCAGGGGGGCGGCGTGCTGCGCTACGAGTGGACCGGGAAGAAATTCGAGAAATCCCAAGTTGTTCACTACGACGAGCGCCACATCAAGGAGATCCTTGTGGCGGACATGGACGGTGACGGCAAGAGCGAGCTCTACGCCGCGCTCGAAGCGCAGATGGGAAAGGACGGAAGGATCGAGGCGCCGGTGGAGATCAGGCGATTCGACTGGGATGGCGCGAAATTCGAATCCTCGAAGGTGGTCGAGCTCGACGACCGTTTCTGCCGGTTCCTGGTGACGGGGGATATCGATGGGGACGGAGCGAACGAGCTTATCGCCGCAGCGTTTTCCTCCGGCGTATGGGTCATCGACAAGAAGGGCAACGAGTACGGGAAGACAAGCATAGACGGCAATTCGGGTGGGTTCGAGCACGCGGCCTATCTGGCGGACATGGACGGTGACGGCAAGCTGGAGCTCTATGTTGCAAACGACAAGGGCGGCGCGCTGAACCGTTATGTTTTCGAGGAAGGTGAGTACAAACGTACGGTGATCAACAAGAGGCTGGTGCCCGGCGGGGCCATGGTCTGGAACATTACAGTCGCCGACATCAAGTGACCTGACGGTCCTTCATCTCAGTCCATGTGTTTCATTACTAACCTTCCAACGCCGGGAATGGCTTCGGCCACGTTGCGCTGGGCTACTTTTCGCAAACCGTGGTATATTTTTTTCAGTGCTTTCTTGTTGGAGCGATCCATTATGTCGTCGGTGACAGACAGCAGATCGTTCGCCATCATGGCATCTCGTTTCTGTGACCACCTGTCGAACGACGTGACTTTCGAAGGCTCGTCCGCAAGATATTTATCGTAGTGTTTGTCGAGTACAACCGTGAAATCATCTAGCAAATGGTCCACGGCGGACTCCACTATTCCCGTTTTTATCGCCTTGAAAGCCTTGTAACCGCCCTTGACCATCAGGCCGACCAAACCCCTTTTCGCCGCGACCTCGGAGTCCACAAGCCTGGAGCAATCCTTGATAATTTCAGGTCTTTTGGCAGGTTCAAGCATAATGTCCTTCAGAATTCCCATGGAAGCCTCCTCATTAGAGCTTCGTTGTACTGTTCGGTATCTTAAACTTGACGACAAATCAAATTCCGTGATCATAATTTATGTAAATAGTGGCATTAACCCCATCCCGGCCTTCCCCTGGCAGGGGAAGGGGAAGTTGATGGCGGCCGGCTCTAAATAGCCATGACATGCAATTGAATAGATTTCCTTTGGATTAACGCAACAATTCTTGTAATTCTGCTTTCATTTGCTATCATCCGCTGATTCAAAGAATGGAGGACTATTACAATGGTAAAGAAGAAACTGGAAAATGTTATTTCCAATGCAGCACAGAGTTTTGCACTGGAGATAGTCAAGGCGATCAAGTCGGCGACACTGCAGGAACTCATCGCATTGCAGGAGGGCGGCAAGAAGGCGAAGCCAGGCCGTAAACCCGGTCGCAAGCCCGGTCGCAAGCCCGGTCGCAAGCCCGGTCGCAAGCCCGGTCGCAAACCAGGTCGCAAGCCCGGTCGCAAGCCCGCGGCCAAGAAGAAGGTCGTCGCCGCGCCAAAGAAACGGGTGGTCAAGAATTACCCCAAGTGCGCATTTCCCGATTGCAAGAAGAATCGTTTCCCACGTGGAAAAGGTTTCTGCGGCGAACACTGGAACATGTTTAAAGAAGGCAAGATAAAGGACGCCAAATCGTACAAGAAGTAACTGGGATCCCCCCCGACCGGGGCATGCGTGATCAATTAAGCTGTTGTTTCCCGGCGGTCATCTGCGCGTTCCATGATTCCTTGTATTGACCGTGAAGAGCGAGCAGTTCGGCGTGGCTCCCCGATTCCACCACGCGCCCGTTGTGCATCACGTGGATGAGGTCCGCGCGCATGGCCGTCGTGAAACGGTGCGTGATGATCACCGTGGTCCTTCTTTCCGCCAGATGGGTAAGGTGGTTCATCCACTCGGTTTCGGCCCAAGAATCCATGGCGCTCGTGGGTTCGTCGAGCAGCACAATGGGTGTCTCCCTGAGAAACGCCCGTGCGAGAGCCACCCGCTGCCATTCTCCCACGCTGAGCTCGGCGCCCCCCTCGAACCACCTGCCGAGCACCGTATCATAACCATCGGCAAGAGAGGAGAGGAGATCATGGGATCCCGCCGATCGAGCGGCCTTTTCGACAGCATCCGGCCCCGCCTCCAGATCTCCGAATCCCACATTGAGCCGCGCGGTCATATTGAAGTGCACGGGCTCCTGGAAGAGGGTGGTGAGCTTGCGCCGGAGCGCGCGCGGATCGAAGCGCCGAAGATCGAGACCGTCCAACTCCACGGTCCCCTCGGAGGGATCGTAGAGCCGGCACATAAGTCGTATGAGGGTGCTCTTTCCGGAGCCGTTCGGCCCCACGATGGCAGTGATCCTGCCCGCGGGTATCGTCATGTGGAAACCGTCCAGCACTTTCTTTTCAGCGCCTGGATAGGCGAAGGTGACATCCTTGAAGTCGATGCCGTGTTCCAGAGGTGAAGGGATGTCGACGGGTCGATCCGGAGCGTGGATGGTGGGTTCGAGGCCCAGAAATTCGTAGAGATCGCCGAGGAACAGGATATTGCGATAGATGTCTCCCACGTTTCCCAGAAGCGAACGCATCATCATCTGACCCTGGCGGAAGGCCACGTAGAAGAGGGCAAGCTCGCCGAGCGTGATGAGCCCGCCAAGCGCCCGCCAGCCCATCCATGCCAGGCAGCCCGCGGTGGCGAGGAGCGCTATGAGGGAGGCGCTCATCTCGGCGAGACTCTGGGAACGCGCCAGCTGGATCCTTTCCTTGCGCAACCGCGAGCGAACCCGCTTGTAAAGGGCTTTGAAGTGATCCCCGAGATCGAACAGCCGGATCTCCGCCGCGCTCCGATCGCTGGTCATCTCCCAATCGTAGTACCAGCTGTGACGCTCGTGTGAGGTGTTTCGCAGGCGCCACTTGTGCTGAGCAACCGCGTGACGGAGCACGACGTGCAGCGCGGGTATGGTGCTCAGAAACAGGATCGCCGGGATCCACCCGCTGAACCGAAACAGCACGGCCCCCATGGCGATCAGCGTCACGGCGCTCTGGAACAAGCTGCCGGTGTTGTCCACCAGCTTCTGTGGCCGGTATGAGGCCTCGCTTCGGGCCCGGTGGAGATGATCGTAGTAGTCGGGCGCGTCGTAGAAAGCCATATCCACCGACGTGGAGGTGTCGTGGATGAGAGAGGCGATATGGTCCTTGATGAGCTCCGCCTGGTGCTCCCGCGCGAGGCTCGACAATCCCGCGAGCACTTCCGTGATGAGCAGGAGGCCGCCCATCAGCCCGGCGGGAATCAGGAGAGGAGCGATCGCCTCCCAGTCGCCGCCCCCGTCCATGGCAAAGACCACGCCGTCGACGATATGGCGGGTGAGGAGCACCGTGCCCACAGGGAGCAACCCCTGGACGGCGAGCATGGAGATCCAGGCCACGGTCCAACCCCGGGAAGCTCTCCAGACGAGGGCCGCGGTTTTCGGCACATAACGTAACTGAGCCCAGGCGGCTCCGAGCTTTAGCCGCAGCGTTCTCGAATCGTCACTGTCCGTCGTTTTCGTCACCTGTCCAGCTTCCGTTTCATCGCTCTTGGGCTCGGTCTATTTCCTGAAGGCCGCGTCGTAGACGTCATTGTATTTCCCGGCGTAGACGAACTCTAACCCCTCGATGACGTGGGGGGGGATCTCCTCCACGTCGCGCCGGTTGCGCTCCGGCAGAATCACAGTCTCCACGCCCGCGGCCTGTGCGGCGATCACCTTTTCGCGGATGCCGCCGACCGTGAGCACCTCCCCCGACAGGGTCATCTCGCCGGTCATGGCTATTTTGCCCATGGGCCGCAACCCTTTCTTGCCGGAAAGAAGCGAGATGAGCGCGGTGGTGATGGAGACGCCCGCCGACGGTCCGTCCTTGGGGACCGCACCGGCGGGGAAGTGTACGTGGATGTCCTCGTTCTTGAAGATCTCCGGATTCACATTGTAGAGCGTGTGGTTGTGACGGATGAACGAGAGGGATATCTCGACCGATTCCTTCATCACGTCGCCCAGCTGTCCGGTCACGCGGAAATGCCCCTTGCCCGGCATGCGGGTGGTCTCTATTCTGAGAATATCTCCTCCCACGGGTGTCCAGGCCAGGCCGACGGCGGTCCCGATCTTCGGTCGCCGCAACGACTCCTTGAAGACCTTCCTCTTTCCCAGGTAGTCCGGGAGCTTTCCCGTCGTGATCCGCGCGGACTTGATCTTGTCGGATGCCACCGAAGCTGCGACCTTTCTGCAGATTCGCCCGATGGCGCGCTCCAGGTTTCTCACGCCTGCCTCCGCGGTCCAACCGTCCACTATCCTGGGCATCACCCCCGGGGAGAACTGGATCTGCTTTGGGAGCAATCCATGGGCGTCGATCTGGCGCGGCAACAGGTGCCGGTTTGCAATGGCCACCTTCTCGTCCAGGATGTATCCGGGGAGATCGATCACCTCCATCCGGTCGAGGAGGGGTCGCGGTATTTCGGCCTTGATGTTGGCCGTGCAGACGAACATGACGTGGGAGAGGTCGAACGGGATATCCAGGTAGTGATCCAGAAACCCGTGGTTCTGCGCCGGATCGAGCACCTCCAGCATGGCGCTGGAAGGATCTCCCCGCCAGTCGCTTCCGAGCTTGTCCACCTCGTCCAGCATGAAGAGCGGATTCCTGACCCCTACCTGCTTGAGCCCCTGGAGGATCTTGCCGGGCATCGCCCCGATGTAGGTCCGTCGGTGCCCCTTGATCTCCGCCTCGTCCCGCATGCCGCCCAGGCTGAAGCGGAAGAACTTTCGGCCGAGGCATCTGGCGATTGATTGCCCGAGGCTCGTCTTTCCCACTCCGGGCGGGCCGGCGAAGCACAGGATGGCTCCTTTCTGGTCGGGTTTGAGCTTGCGAACCGCCAGGAACTCAATAATCCGATCCTTTACCTCCCCAAGCCCGTAGTGGTCCTCGTCGAGAATATCCCGCGCCCTGTCGAGATCGTCCGCGTCGTCCGTTTTCTCTGTCCACGGCAGCGAGACGATCCAGTCGAGGTACGTGTTGATGACGTTGTATTCCGGCGACTCGGTGCTCAACACCTCGAGCCGCTTGAGCTCCTTGCGGGCCCGCTGCGCCACCTCCTCGGGCAGGCCGTCGATGTCGATCTTGTCCTCCAGCTCCTGGCTGATCAACTCCTTCTGATCGACCTCCTCGCCGAGCTCCCGACGGATGGCCTTCAACTGCTCGCGCAGATAGTACTCCCGCTGGGTTTTTTCGACCTTCTCGCGGATCTCGTCCCGGATCTTGCCCGCGAGGCGGGCGAGCTCCAGCTCCCTGGTCAGGGCCTCCGCCACCATGGCGAGCCTGACCTCCACCCTCGTCTGGGCCAGCAGGTCGAGGCGCTCTTCCCGCGGCAGATCTATGTGCGCGGTGACGAAGTCGGTCAGCTGGGCGGGTCCCTCCAGGTTGGCGGCGGCCAGGTTGAAGCCGTCGGGCAGACCGGGGATCTCCTTGAACAACTCCTGGAGCGACATCCGCGCGGCTCGCCACAGAGCTTTGTTTGGGAGAGTGTCCACATACATGTCCGGAGGATAGTCCACCTTGGCTATCAGGAAGGGATTCGTGCGCACGTAGCGCTCGATCTTCACCCGGGTGACACACTCCACGACCACCGAGCGGTTTCCGTCCGGAAGGTTCAGCATCTTGATGACCCGGGCGAGGATCCCGAAACCGAGCATCTCTTCCGGTCTGGGCTGCTCCGGCTCCTCGTCTTCCGCAGGCTCGAGGCGCGGCGCAAGCGCAATATAGGGTCCCTGGGCCAGGGCGTACTCCATCGACTCGCGGGATCTCTCCGAACCCAGGACCATCGGGATGGTCATCCCCGGAAAAAGGACGTGCTCGTCGAGGGGTATGACGATCAGGTACGCCGGCCTGTCTCCGGACATCTGGACGAGCGCCTGGTCGTCTATGTCTTCGGGACTCGGCGTGTGTGCGATCGGATTTCCGCGTTCGTCGAGAAGGGTTGTTTTTTCGTCGGCCATTTTAACTCCGTTGATTGCCTGAACTGGATATTAGGCATCAACATGGAGCATGGCAACAGGGGAGGTAGAATCTTGAGCGAGATTACAAGCCGTACGAAACCACCAGCCCGTTGATGATGATGTGCCATCCGTCCGCGGCGACGAACAGCAGCAGCTTGAGCGGAAGGGAGACCGCCATGGGCGAAGTCATGTGCATCCCCATGGAAAGAAGCACGTTGGCGACGATGAGATCGATCACCAGAAACGGGATGAACACGAGGAAACCTATAAGGAAAGCCTCTACAATCTCGGAGGTCGCGAAGGCCGGAAGCAAGATTCGCAAGGTTGGTTTCGTTCCCGGGGTGGCGCCGGCCATGTCGGAATAGAAGTCGACCTCCCCGGCCGGGGTGTTCATTTCCAGAAAATCCATCAGGGGCGGGGCGGCTGCGTCGTAGAGAGCGCGCGCCTCCTTCATCCCCCATCGATCGGCCTCGACGGGTGTCGAGTTGCGAGCGTATTCCTCCATGGAATCGGCGATGTCGGTGGCCACCGGAGCCATGATGAAGATGCTCATGACAACGGCGAGTCCGGTGATGACCGAGGCGGGCGGGACCCCGGGGGCGCCAAGGGCGGAGCGCGTGATCCCCAGCACCACGGCGATCTTGGCGAAGGAGGTGCCGATGATGACGATGAATGGGAGGGCCGCAATCATGGCGGTGATGCCAAGATGGCTCGCGAAGGAGAGATCGCCGGTCATTGTCAGCCTTGCTCCTCGCCGTCCTCGACGGCGCCAGTTACAGGAGGGTGAACCTCCTTGAGGAGCCGGATCGATCCCTCGCTGACACCCACCAGAATGGATTTCCCGTCCACCTCAACCAAATATAGCGATCGCCTCGGCTCCAGGGGAAGCCGCTCCAGGATTTTCATGCGCGATCTTCCCGCCCTCATACCCAAGCGCGGAGCCACGAATCGTACGAATGCCCAAGCCATGGCGCCGATGAGCACCAGCACCGCGAAGGTCTGCAGTATCAACACGCCGTAGCTCAGGGTGCTCGTCTCTTGTGCCAGGAACATATGGTGCGACACGTTACTTTCCCTGATGAAACTGTCAACAAACATAAAGGAGTTTGCGGAGTTAACGAAAGCCGAAAGATGCCTTGATTGGGTTATTCCCAGTAGTAGGGCGGGGGAGGCGGAGCGAAGCCCTGGTCGTAGCTGTAGGGGAACGGGTTGGGATCCCGGCGGATCGGCCGGCGGTGGGGTCTGTGGATGACACCCCGGGCAATCAGTCCCGCACGATCGTCGTAATAGATCGCCATCCGGGCGTTGGGCCTGCGGCTCCTGCGCTCGAATTTGGTCTCGGTGGCCGGCGAATAATCATCTTCGCCGTATCCGGTGCCGATGCCCTGCTCGCGAGCCTCTCTCTCTGCATAGGCTCCTCCCAGCGCGCTGTCCTGGCTCGAAGGCGGAGGGCTCGCACCCGGGGCGGATTTCGATCTTCCGTAACCCGAGCCGAGGCCCTTTCTCTTCTTGTACGAATAGTACGGTACGGGTACGGGCTGGCGCTTCTTTTCCTTGAAGACGGCCACGCCCACGACCCCCACGTTGGAATCATTGCCCATTCGGGCCGCGTAGGAATCCTCCACTTCGGTGAACCTGAAGGCCGCAATGCTGCTCCAGGAAGTACGGAACCCTTCTATGGTCACGGAGCCGTAGGGATCGATAACGTACCCGCGTTGTCTTTTGTAGTTGCCTTCCTTGCCGGTGACAACGCTCCGACCGTCCACGGTCACCACCGCCTCCACTCGCTCTCCCGTGTGGTTGAACACCCGAATAGCGTATCTCTCTCCACGACGGCCCTCCACGTAAGTGTAACCCCCGTGATGATAGGTTGGAAGGGTTCCCCCGCTGAGGCTCTCGAGGCGGAAGCTGAACTCTCCGCTCGCCGAGTTGCTCGCTGCGCCCTTTCTGGCGTGAGCGGTATCAGTGTGGAATACAACCGCGACCGCGGCGATGATTGCTATTGTTACGAGGCTTGACCGACGCATTGTTTTCCTCCTTGTAATGAGACACGCTGCGCTGTGCTCGTGGGTGATGACGGTCCGGCGTGGGATTGGATCTACTTTTTTTCCATTTCCCGACGCCAGCGATTGAGATCGGATTCCGTGTCCACATCCCAGAGAGTCGGTCCCCGCACGTGGGAAAGCCCGCGCTCTTCCAGCGCCGTTTCCAGCGCTTCTAAAGTATCGCCACGACTCAACGGAACACGATCCAGGATGCCGTCCAGGGGAACCGTGGTTCCAAGGGCCCAGAACCCCCCGTCCTGCGCGGGCCCGATGGAGACCGGGTGACCGTCAAGGAGGCGGGCCATGGTCACGATGTGCTCGGGCTCGAGGGTGGGGTGATCGGCGCCGATCACGATGACACCCCTGCACGTCAGGCTCGGAGCACCTAGGATTTCGTGAAGGTTCTCGCGCATTGAATCGTAGTGTTGCGGGCGCACGTCCGCGGTGAGATCGGCGGGGATATCGATGGGAGTGATGGGGCCCAGGTGCCAAAGAACAGGTTTGATATCGGGCGACATGCGGCTCGCGGCGATCGCGGCTTCGAAGGTGTGGGCGAGCAGTTTCTTGTATACATCGAGGGCCTTCTGAGCACCGATAGCGGCGGCCAGTCGTTTCTTGACTTTGCCGAGGACCGGTGTCCGCACGAACAAGGCCAGCTCTATGAGATCCGTGTTCGCCGTTGGATTCATGTGGCGAATATAGCGCCATGTGTCGGATTGTGGACAGCTTTGATTGACGCCGTGTAACAATGCTGCTTAGTTTGCCGGTAACCCCATCCCGGCCTTCCCCTGCGAGGGGAAGGGGAAGATGATGGAAGCCAGCGTTAACCGGAGGACAAAGAAATGTCTCCTACCGACCGATTTTCCGTTTCCTTCAGCCTCATCTCGATTGCCTTCATAGCCGCCCCAATAGCGGTTACCGGTTGCTGGGACGAGGTGACTCACGAGCGCGACTGCGGGGACTATACGGATACCTCCATGGACGCGGGCTGGAGCCTTCCGGAAGGCTGGCAGGGTTTGGGCGAAGCGTGCGAGGTGGACGCAGATTGCCAGGGCTACCCCGGCGAGCGCCGGTGCATTCACGACATCCTGTCGTTGATAAACGTTCCGGGCGGGTATTGCACCTCGTGTTGCGATGCCGAGGAGATCGACGGGTGCGCGGACGGGATCGATTGCGTGGGCGCAAACGGCGTGTACTTGGTTTGCGTAGCCCACTGCGGCTCGGATGAGGACTGTCGACAGGACGAAGGATACGTATGTCGTCCTATCTACTACATTCCCGACGTCTTTCCGGGGAACTACTGCCTCCCCACCCCGGATCTAGTCGAACCGGACACGGACAACCCTGAAGAACTGGATTGCCCCTGGCCCTGGCTGTAGTACCTATTACGGATACAATTTCAAGGCGTACTTCGAGGACTCAAAGCCGGCCGCCATCATCTTCCCCTTCCCCTGCCAGGGGAAGGCCGGGATGGGGTTGAAATCGAGTGGATCGATGACGTGCTTATCCATCATCAAGATGGCCATATCCACGCTCTCGTTGGTCGTCTCGTCGTCGGCCGGGCGCACTACGCAGGTCCCGGTCGATTTTTCGCAAACGTCGCCGCGCCAGCAGTCCGAATCCGACTCGCACACCGGCGTGGTGGCGGCCCAGATCACCCCGGCCAGGACGAGGGCCGCGCCGGCGAACAGCAGGATCGAGATGCCCGCCTTCTGCTGCGGCTGACGACCGAGGAGTCCCACCGAGTCGTTTTCAGGAAGGCTTAACCTGTACGCCGTGCCACCCACCATGGCGACCGCCCCCGTTCCAGCCAGAATACCGGGAACCACCATGCGTTTGCTGCAACCGGACGTGACGCAGAGAATCGTTAAAATGCTGAGAAAAACCATCAGATTTCGCATGGGGTTGTATATCTCAGGCGGAATGAAAACGCCAGATTGGTTTGAGCAGAGGGCTTCGCGGACTTTTTCCCTACCCCAAACCATGCACGATACATTACTGTAGGGGTTTCGACGGATTCCCCGTTGAACGACAAAGGGAGCCTTCTCTAATGCACCCAATGTTCCACCGATTTTACGTGCAAACAATGAAATACCTCTTCCTCTTGGGGAGTTGGTAAGGATATGGCATCAGGACTGCACGACGGAAATCAACCATGAACGAGTCAATCAAGCTACGCCGCCTGGGAAAAACCGGTATCGAGCAACGGGCGAGTATCGTGGTGATACTTTCCTGGACCGTATTGTGGGCCGCGGTGGGCTTCAACGTGCTCTTCTGGCTGGATGAATGGCACGGTTTCTTCTGGGGCTTCATCCTGAGCGGTGTTGTGTCCGTGCTCGGCACCTGGCTCCTTTTCGCAAGGCCTTCCACCAGACGCAAGACGGCCGCAACTCTCCATATGGAAGATCACTGCCTGACAGTGAAGGGGAACACCGGAGACGACAAGGTCCGGATCAACCTGAACGAGCCCCACAGGGCGATGCTCATCCGATCGAAGGGAGAAGGCCGCGTCATGTTTCGCGTGGAACAGCTGGACGAGAACGCGAGGAACCTGGATCGGCTTGACCTGATCGGCCCTCTGCCCATGGTCATGCCCATGAAGATCTCGGGAGACGCCCGGTCCCTGATCGGCTTCGAGCCGGGCGTGGCCAAGAAGAACATCGAGAACGCACCGTTCAACCTGGTTTCCTCCGGCGCCAGAGCCCTTTCCACGATGACGGCCATCCTGGCATACACCGAAAAGCACAGCGAAAAACGAAATGAGATCTACAACCTACGGGTCAAGAACGGCGCGGTTCGCCTGGAAAAGAACGGTTTCGTGGTCGTTCATGATGAGAAACAGATAACGTTCGACTTTTTCGACGACTTCGAGATCGCCTGCCTGGCCCGTCGGTATCTCCCGCACCATGAAAAGAAATCGGACCTGCATGTGGCCGTGATCTACCTGGCACTGGTGCCCCCTCACTCAAAAACCGACGCGCTCGTGTTCGAGTTGTTCGCGCCCGAAGAATGGTTGAACGAGCTGCCCACGACCTGGGATATCCCTGACGAGGCCACGCAACGACGCGTTCTTTTGTACGACGACAACCCCGTGGCGTTCGTGGCGGTCAACGCGTTGAAGCGCTACATCGAGCGGATCGAGCCGTCCAACCCCGTGCTGGAGATTCTACGGCACTGAAAAACCAGCCGTGCCCCACATGCCCCTGCGCGCCCCCCGGGCCTCCTCCTGCGCAGCGATGAACTCCCGCGCCAGCCGACCGGAGCCGTACTTCGTCCAGAATTCGGTCCAACCGAGCCGCACCATCTCCACGTTGACGTTGAGCCCGTCGACCAGCACGTACGCCAACAAACGACCGTAGTTGCCACGCTTCTCGACGGACGGATCCTCAAACTCGATCTGTATCTCTCCACCTCTCACCAGATTTTTGAGTGCCTCGCGCGCCTCCTCGTAGCCCGGCTGCGAATCCTCGGGAGTGTTTATCCGCAACAGCCGGATCGTCTCGCGCCGTTTCGCTCTCCCGGGCTCCTCCAACCTCGCCACGATGGTATCGCCGTCGATCACATTCAACACGAACCATGTCGATGTCGCCACCGGCGACGCGCTGTCGCCATCGCGTTCCGGGACGGGGGGGCAAGGGGCCGGATCGATACACGGCTCGCAGGGTTTGCAGTTGCAACACCCTACGAGGAGCAAACCCGCGGCGATGGCCGCCCTGATCCAGGCTGGCGAATCAAGCAGGCCTGTCATGGGAACTTCAGGTGGTGGCGTCCGATGAGTTCGTCGAACGAAGCTGCAGTCCGAGCGGGCAATCTGGTGGGGTTACCGTACAGGATTACGGAGCCGTCATCGCAGTAGATACTGTGCAGGCGCGTCACGTCGACGGAGCCGGGGGACTCGCCCGCGTGCTCCCATGACTCCGGAAATGCAATGCAGGACGGCACTCTGGAATCGCCGGTGGAGCAGACGACCGTCAGGCAGCGGGAGAGAACCGCCGCGCCCTCCCCCTTTTGTTCGAGGGTGAGGTAGACGACCAGGCGCTCCGCGTACCCCTCCTCCTGCTCGGTGACCAGTGGGCCCTCGTGTCGAGGAATCTCGTCCAGGGCGCCCAGGGGATCGGAAAAGTACCACCTGTCATCTTTCTTGATGGCGATGAAGACGATCGATCCGCCCTTGCCCATACCCTTCATGACACGGGCTTCCTGAAAGATTGAATCGGCCCCGGGGTAGGATATGGTCGGCCCCTCGATCCGGCAGTCGGTGTATCCGCGCTCACCGCAAAACACATCGGGGGAGTCGAAGGTCCCCGCAAGCGCGGTTGCCGTCATCACCCGAGCGGGATAACTGCATGGATATCCCGATTCCACCTCGGCGGGAGTGAGACCGGACAATCCCGCGTCCTCCCCCTTTGCGGTGTCCTGTCCGGTCGCAGGCGAGGCGGGCGCCACAGCGGAGCCGCAACCCCACATGACGAGACACATCCCTGTCGATACGATCCGGATAGTTCTACCGATCATGAACGACCTTTCGCCTGCGATCTCTTTCGTTTCCGCGAGCACAGCGCCCTCGATCCACGACGCGCCGTGTCTGTCGTTCGCCCGCTCTCGATCCGGCCGAGGCACGTTCTTACGTCCGCCTCGGAATGTATGAGGTCGGCGAGGGTGACGCTCTCGAGCACGGTGAAGATCTTGTTCTCCAGGTGCTCCCATATCGGCCTCAATTGGCAGTCGTCGGAACGATGGCAGGGTATGTCCCCGGGTTCACAGGTTGAGAAGCAGCCCTCGAGCACCGGGCGGCCGAGTGCCTTGAGCACCATTGCCATGGTAAGCTTGTCCGGAGAGTCACCAAGCGAGTACCCTCCATTCCTTCCGCGCAAAGCCACGACCATATTGCTCGTCCGGAGCTTCCCCAGCACCTTGGCCACCAGCGCCTCGGACATGTTCTCGGCTTCGGAGAGCTCGGGCAATGTCATCTGTCCGCCTCTGGCCGACAGACATATGGCGAGCCTCAAACCCTGTTCTTCCATTTTGGTCAGCTTCATCTTGTCCTCGTGTATAAGAGGTATCGGAATCTTCGGATAGATTCAACAAGAACGAGGAATGATGCTCCATCCGTTACTCACCGCCCTTGGCAAGCTCCTTACCCGTCGCCATGACCGCCAACAGCACCCATATGGGAAGCTCCCCCATCCTGCCGCCGCAGAAGGCGAACACGTAAAGCATCATCAACGGGGCACGCAGGTCGTTGATGCTTCTCCTCGCCGGCGGTTTCTCTTCTCTATTTGCAGTCATACCTTCAACCTATCCAACTGTCTTGCTATCATAAGGGCATGGAGAATCAAATGAAGACCATCGGTATCCTCGCCACGGCGGTTCTTCTCGCGGCGTTCGAGGCATGCGCCGGCGCCCCTCCCCCGGGCGGTTGGGGAACAACGAGCGGCCTGACCCTCGGCCCAAGCATAGCATGGGTGGGCGGCAAGGAGATGGACAACGCCTTCGCGCCGGGGCTGGATCTCACGTATTTCCACAGGATCAACACTCCCCTTTTCGCGTGGATATCCCCCGGGGCGCGGTTGTGGATCGCCGATGGCGAGACCGGTGTGATCCCCTACGTCGAGGCCGGCTTGAGTTTCCTCTTCTTCAACGCGGGAGTGGGATACGGGATGGGATTCCTTTCTTCGAACGTGCCGCCCCACAGCGTGCACGCCTTCTTCGGCGTGGCCATCCCGATCTGGACGCCGAAAAAGGGATATCTTTTCTATGTCGAACCCTATTACCGCCCCACCTGGGACGTCTCCGGCAACGACGCCGCCGCGGGCCATGAGCTTGGAATGATGATCAAGTGGCTCTTCGGGTTTACTTCGAAATGATCGGATTTCGACTCGGTTGTCCGAACCGCCTGCGTGGCCGCGAATCGAATTCGCAGTCCTTCAGGTGACCCAGCACCTTCTCGAATTCACTATCCTCCATGTTGGTTGCGAAGATCAGCTGCCACCCTTCCTTTGGAACAAGGCATACCAGCCTCAATACGGCCGACTCGTCCTTGTTGCGCCGGTTGTACCTTTGCCGGAGTAATCGTTTTTGTCGTCTCATTACCCAGGGCAATGTCGAAGCTGTCTCGTTGTACAAGAGGATATTCCCGACCATGTAGACGGCGATCTTCTTCTTCTTGACATAGGTCAATGACGCATTGTGCTCGTGACCAATCTGGCTGTGACGTCTGATCGGCTGGTGCGCGAGGAAGGCGTCGTTGAGCCCGTGTTTATCCAGGGTATACCATCCGGTGTAGTAGGGAAGCGCGCCGACGCCGCCTGTTTCTATTCGAAGATCGGGTGGAAGAATGCCTTCTTTGACCAGCTCGCGCAGGCTCTTTCCCTGTTCGATGCGCTTGTTTCCGTATTTTTTGGATATTTGGACTGTTTCGTTGCCGTGACGGATCTTCGGTTTGTCGAAAGAGACAGATCCGTAATGGACGGTCAGCACGAAGGTAATAGCCGAAGCGACTGAGATGATCGTCGAGGGTATGGCCAGCCGTTTCCGGTTTCTACCGAATTCGAATATCACCCTTGCCCCGTCAACCGTGAGCAAGAACAACAAGGGCATCACCGGCACGAGAAATCGGAACCCCAGGAAGTCGCCGCCGATACAGGCCACATAGGCCAGGTACAATGCGGAAGCGAACAAGAAGAGAAACCACTGAAAATCGCGCCTGACCGCAACCGACAGCAATAAGAGAGGCAGGAACCAGTGTATGTTGTAGTCGCTGAAAAAGGTGGTGAAGTACTGTGCGGATTTGGCGAACCAGAGGCCGTTCACCTTGGCGTAGAACGTGTTGGGAAGCCAATACCCGTAGTAGGAATATCTCCACAGAAAATGACCGCCGACGAGCAGCACGTACGGAACGCACCAGATCATGAGCGAGCGCAAACGCCGTTTCTTCAATAAAACGTCGGCGAGAAAACACATGCCGGCGGCGGCCATGAAGATGCCTCCCTCGGGTCTCGTGAATGTCGCCAGGGAAAGGATGAGCGAGGAGGCCCACGGGTAAGGTCCGTTTTGTCGTCGCTCTCGAAACAGCATCATGTAGCCCGAAAGTAGGAGCAACGAGAAAAACGCGGTTTCGAGCCCGCTTGTGCTGAACGCCGTGAACGAGCGGCAGACCGCGAGGGAAAGGGGAACCATGGCGACAAAAAGGTCTTTGCCGCCGAACCTCTTCAACGAATGCAAAAACAGGATAACGAGGATCGCGAATCCCGATGCTATCCCGAGAACGCAGGAGAGAACATCGGGTTCGACGTGAACGGACATCCCGCCGGCCATGATGAGTGTCCACAGGAAGTTGGTGTAACCCTCGACGCGCTCACCGGGATTCCAGACCAGCCCCAAACCGTCGACCAGGTGTCTCGCGTACCTGAAGCTGATGAAAGCGTCATCGGTAAGGAAGTAGTACTTGTGGACATTGTAAGCGAATGTCGCGACCGCCGCGAACGCTGTAATTACGATGAATGCTCGGATTAGCACGCCCATTATCGAGGATCTTTTCGACTGCTCAGGTTCGGGCATGTCCGGCATGTTGATTGACCGATCACGCATGCTGGTAAATCATGTTTCCTTTCTAAAGCCCCTCGCGCACCCTGGCGGCGAGGTGCGATTCCCGCGCGGCGGTGCTGTCGTTTCTCACCGCTATCCGTAGCGCGCGGCGGGTGCCGACGAGAACGACGAGCTGCTTGCCCCTTGTCAGCGCCGTGTAGAGAAGGTTTCGCTGCAGCATGACGTAGTGCTGGGTGTGAATCGGAACCACGACCGCCGGATACTCACTACCCTGGGACTTGTGCACCGAGCACGCGTAGGCGAGCGTGGTCTGATCCAGCTCCGAGGACGGGTACCGCACGGTCCTGTCCATGTACCGGATCTCCAGCCACTGACCGCCCTCCCCCACGGCTGTCACGCGGCCGATATCTCCGTTGAACACCTCCAGATCGTAGTTGTTTCGCACCTGCATGACCTTGTCACCGAGCAAGTAGCGACTTTCCCTTCCCACCGACTCTGCCGGCCGTGGGTTGAGCAACTCCGCAAGCTCCCGATTCAGGTTGGTCGCCCCGAGCAGCCCCTTGTGCATGGGCGTCAGCACCTGGGTATCCTCTATGGGATCGAACCCGAACTTGTCGGGGATCCGACTGGACACGAGCTCCTTGATGACATCAAGGCACGCCTCCGGATCCTCCCTTTCCACCATGAAGAGATCGGCGGAAGATCCACGGTCACCCACGCGCGGCTCCCTCCCCGCCAGCACGTCATGGGCTCCGGTCACTATCAGGCTCGACCGGGCCTGCCGAAAGATCTCCGTCAGGCTCACGACCGCCAGTCGCCCGCCCGCCGCTCCGTCCAGGGACAGGAGATCCGAGAGCACCATCCCGGGGCCCACCGAGGGGAGTTGATCCGGATCGCCCACGAGAATCAGGCGTACGGATGACTTGAGCGCCGCCACGAGCGCGGCGAAGAGCTCCACGTCCATCATCGAAACCTCGTCCACTATCACGACGTCCTCGTTCAGCGGGTTCCCGGCGTTGCGCTCGAAGCTCATTGACCGGGGCGTGAACTCGAGCAACCTGTGAATAGTCCGGGCGTCCCTGCGCGTGGCCTCGGCCATGCGTCTCGCCGCACGCCCCGTGGGCGCGGCCAGCGCCAGCGAGAGACCCAGATCCGCCAGACAGGCCGTCAATCCGCGCAGCAGAGTCGTCTTCCCCGTGCCCGGTCCCCCCGTCAACACCATGACCTTGGCGTGCTGAAGAACTTCGAACGCCTGTCGCTGCTCCGCGGCCAGCTCTATTTCCGACAGCGTTTGTGCCCGTTCGACGGCCCCCGCGGCGTCCAGAGGCAAGCTTCGCACGGACCCTGACAGGATCCGCTGGAGGTCGATCGCCGCCTCACGCTCCGCCCGATGCAATCGCGGAAGGTACACCGCCGCTTCGAGCCCCGTCCCCTCCAGCATGACCCCACCCATGAGCGCCAGCCTGGAAAGGGCTCCCTCGAGTTGGTCTATCTCCAGATCGAGAAGATCCTGAGCCCGCGGCAGCAGATCCCCCTGTCGGGCAAAAACGTTTCCCTCCGATGCCAGCTCCTCGAGGGCGTGAATCAGACCCGCTTCCGCTCTATACGGAGACTCCTTCGGCACGCCCAGGTGGGCGGCGATCTTGTCCGCCGAGAGAAACCCAATTCCGCTCACGTCCATTGCCAGGCGGTAGGGATTCTCGCTCACGATGCGAATGGCCTTCACGCCGTACCGCTTGTAGATACGGTGGGCGAAAACCGGCGAGACTTGTGCCGACTCGAGAAAGACCATCACGTCCCTGACGTCGCGCTTTGCCACCATGGCCGTGGAAATCGCGGCTCCCCGCTTGGGTCCGATCCCCTCGACCTCGGAGAGCTTGCGAGGGCGTTTCTCTATTACCTCCAAGGTGTCCAGGCCGAATCGCTCGACCAGACGCCTTGCCATGACCGGCCCTATGCCGGGCACCAGCCCCGATCCCAGAAACTTCTCTATTCCCTTAAGGGTTGCGGGCGCCAGGGACAGGCAGGTCTGCGCCCTGAACTGACGACCGTGCCTGGGATCCGTCTTCCATTCGCCCGAGAACCGCACGCTCTCTCCTTGATCCAGCCGCTGAAAGCTCCCGACGACGGTCTGGAGAAGGGGATCGCCGCGCGAAGACAACCGCAGAACGGTCCATCCGTTATCGTCGTTGCGAAAGACCACTCGCTCGATGGTACCTTCGATAGTTGTGGGGGATCCTGTCTGACCGGCCATACGATTATTTACTCGGAATAGATCCGACGGGCAATGGATATGGCGACATCATCTGGTTTACGATGCAGGAGATGAAAAAAGCACTGACCATGATTCTACTTGTTCTCGGCATGTCGGCAGTCGCCACCTCGTGTAAAACGGACGCCATCGACCAGGAGCTCGAAAAAATGTGCGAGCACCTGTTGGAACTGCGAAGTAATATGAACATCGAAACCGACGTAAAAAAGTGCATCGCCGACGCAAAAAAAGAAAGGGTCTCGCAACGACAGGCCCAGTGCCGCATATCGGCGGTGAACGTGTCTGAATACTGGAACCGATGCCGCACCGGCGAAGATCAGAGGCAATAGAGAACGTCTCTCGCGAGTTGACTATTCGATGGGCACGTCGGGCACGTCGGAGATCGGCGCGACGCCGCAGCCGCCGGGATATCCGAAGCTGACGTCGGACGAATAGCCCACCACCGTCGTGGAAAGCGGACCGTCGGAATCGATGGCGTGATATCCGCCGACCAGCTCCACGTGCAGATACTGATAGTCCGTTCCTTCGTGGGATCCCAGCGGAGTAAAAGCCTGACTGACCGGGACGCCGTCGAGGGTAACCGAGGCGCCTCCCGCCCTCACGATGGTCACGTAGTTGGTGGTGTACCCGAACGGCACCGAGAAGATGTACTCGGTTTGAAGCTGGTCCACGGCGGGGAGCACGATCATTGAAGGATCGCCCGGGTACGGATTCAGCAGGCCCCCGAAAAACTGGTTGCTCAACAGGAACTGGGTCACCGAAAAGGTCTTGTCCGGATCGCTTGAAGCCACGACGAAGGGTTGATCTGACATGAACTCAGCGGTCTGGTATGCGCCGAGGGTGGCGGGCGCTCCGGCCGGAGCCGCCGGATAGTACTGGAGTTGGGTGCCGTCAAACGCCGCGCTTATCCTGTAGAGGCTCATACAATCATCGTTTCCCTTGGCATCGGCCGCCGGAGCCACTGCATAAGCGCTCCCCCAAGCCTCCAGGGGCAACATCTGGTGTTCGACGTGATCGGCGCAGCACTCGGTCGTGTCGGTCGGCTCCGATGTGGCGACGCTACCCGAAAAGACCGCCACCTTCTTGTCGGCCTCGACACGTGTGCCCGACAGACTTCCGCCCCCGCCGACTCCGGACGAAATCGCGGTCAACACCTGCCCTCGATCGAGCAGGACGTTCTGGTAGGCGCCGGCGTATAGCGGGTTGGTCGGATACAGTGTCACCTCGGTTCCGTCCTCCGTGGCGACCACCGAAACAAAACCACCAGTATTGTGCACGTTGGCCGAAAACGCGTCAGCAGACACCAGATTCGCCGAACCCGTGATTGCCGTATAATCTTTTGACAGGACCGTAGAGGGGAACAGCAGTGAGGCGTCGTTCGAATAAACGGGAGAGGTGTTGTCGAGCGGGTTGAACTGATACGCGGCGATCGGCACGTCGCTTTCGATACGGAACGCGGTCCCATCGCTGGTTGTGGCTCCCGGCATGATATTCTGGGTTGGTAGCTGAACTGTCACGATGCCACCCACGGGCACAACCCCGCTGGCAATTGGTGTCCCACTGCTTCCCGAGAAAATATCCACCGTCGCGTCCGTCTGCGACGAGGTGTTTGCAACCACCACCGCGAACTGTTGATCGTGCGGCACAACCGCAAGCGGCGCCTGCGAGACGTTGGGCAAATCCACCGCCCAGAACTCGCATCCCAGATTTGATGGACCCATATTGTCACAGGGATCGGTGCTGGAATCGGTATCGCTATCTGTGTCGCCATCCGTATCGACATCCGTATCGGTGTCACCATCGGTATCGCTGTCTGATCCTGATGGATTATGGGAACTGCTCTCGCAGCCGAATGAAGCGACTGCCGTTATTGCGATTGCGACAACAACAAACCTGATCATCATTCCAGGTGCCTTCTCAAACACTGTTTCCTCCTTAAATACAAACTACTCTATATGTGCAAAGGAATAAATGCCATACTCGATCCGGCCTGCCGGGATAGGCACTCAGGTGAAATGATGGACAAGGCACTCAGGCTGCTCGAGACCAACCCGATGATCGCGGCGGCGGCCTATATGTTGGGGTCGCTGGTCGTCGCGTTCGTGCTGTGGATATTCATCTCCAGGGTGCTTGTGCGACTGGCGAAGAGGACCCGCACCGTGGTTGACGACGAGATAGTCGCCGCACTGCGGCGGCCCGTGTTTTTGTCGGTGCTTCTCATAGGCGCGTGGCTGGCTTTTGCCAAATTCTCGCCTCGGGACAACATACGTCAGGTTGTTTACGGCGTGATCGTCACATTGAGCATAATCCTGTGGGCCGCAGCGGCAACAAAGATCGCCAGGAGTGTCCTTGGCGCTTTTGCACGCAACATGGACGATCACAAACTGATTCAGCCACGCACGCTGCCTCTTTTCGAAGTCGTACTCAAAACCCTCATCGTCGGTGGCGCGATCTACGGGCTCTTCATTACGTGGGACATCAACGTGACGGCATGGCTGGCCTCCGCCGGAATCATCGGAATCGCGGTCGGCTTTGCAGCCAAGGACACCCTCGCGAACTTCTTTTCGGGAATTTTCATCATGGCCGACGCCCCGTACAAGATCGGCGATATGATCGTCCTCGACTCGGGAGAGCGGGGCAAGGTCACCGACATTGGTATTCGCTCCACGCGCATTTTAACCCGTGACGACATTCAGATAGTCGTACCCAACGCCTACATGGGAAATTCCAAGATCGTCAACGAAACGGCGGGCACCGATAAGAAACGCCGGCTCGTCGTGAACGTGGGCGTGGCATACGGAAGCGACATCGACAAGGTGCGTGCAGTCCTCATGGATGTGGCCGAAAAGTCCACGTACCTGGCAGAAGATCCCGAGCCACAAGTGAGATTTCATCAGTTCGGTGACTCCTCTCTCGATTTCAAGCTCCTGGGATGGATAGAAGACCCGCTCCTTTTGGGTCGGGCGCTCGATGCCCTGAACACGAGCGTCTACAAAAGCTTCAAGGCCGCCAACATCGTAATTCCCTTCCCACAGCGAGATGTGCATCTCATCAAGGACAACTGAATTCCCGCCACAGGCACCTCCCCCTCGTAAAATGTGTCTGACCCCACTGGAAAGGGGTCACCCAAGTAGAAGCCCACAGTCTCCACACGCACCTTCAACCAACGGTCCCACGGTTCCACAGGCCGGACAGGCGACCTCCCCCGCAGAGTTAGGGCCCACCGGCGCAGCAGGGGCCACCGGTGCAAGGCCTTCCCTGGCCAACCCTTCCTCCCACTGGTTGCGCATGAGAGCGCCCAGCTTGGGAACATCTGCCTCCTCAACGAGGAGGCTACCCTTGGTGCTTCAGCCCCCTGAGGAGCACGGGCCGATAAGCGCGGGTATATCCGCCGCCAAACACTGGTCCTGTAGTTTTTTTATCGAGGGCAGATCCGCCTTGATCGCCGTCACGAGGGTCCCCCCCGCCTCAATCCGTCGCTCAATGATCTCCCGCGCTTCGCTTTCGCTGTTCATGAAATCAGGCTACCATATCCTCGCTTGATCGGGTGTGTCAAAAACCCCTTCAAAAATGGGATTGTGAAAGCGTTGAAATCACATGATTCGGGAATGCCGAAACCGTGTGTGTCAAAGACAGTAGTTTTTAACACTGGCCAGCCTTCGTAATCGTGATGAAGACTTCTTCATCAGGCTGCTTTAATGTGACAGCCCTAGTTTCATGACCATCGTGGCACCTTTCCGCGATCACTGATAGAATGCTCTCACGTACAAAACGAAAGGCAGAGTAATGAGGTACTTGCTTTTGATGGTGCTTGCGACCGTGCTGGTCTGTGGCGGGTGTGGTGACAAAATAACCACCAACTACGGGATTAACGACATGGAGGTGACGTCCGCCCAGTGCAGTGACGGCGCCGATAACGACGGCGACGGGCTTATCGACTGTGTCGATCCGGACTGCCTGGGGTTTGTCTTCTGCGTGGATGCTGGTGGAGATGGGGACACCGATACCGACACGGACAGCGACACGGACAGCGACACAGATAGCGACACCGACTCAGATACCGACAGTGACACGGACACGGGCACGGACACGGGCACGGATACGGACACGGGCACGGATACGGACACGGGCACGGACACGGATACGGACACTGACACTGACATTTGTATATATGGGGATTACACCATAACAAATACCCTTGACGCCAACCTGCTCGCGCCGTATTCGTGTATTATCGGAAATCTAACGATTAGTTCTTTCACGATGCCCTGGGTTGATCTTCCGAATCTTACTTCACTAAGTGGAAACCTGCTTATTGAAAATAACGATGCCCTTGTCAGCATCGATTTGAGTGCTCTTACATCGGTGGGCGGGGACTTGTGGATCCAGAACAATGATATCCTAACCAACCTGGACGGACTGAGCGCCCTCACCTCGGTGGGCGGGGACTTGTATATAGGTGATTGGTCAAGCGGCAACGCCATCCTCACCAACATTGACGGCCTTTGCGCTCTCACCTCGGTGGGTGGGGAATTGCACATCCATGATAACAACGTTCTCACCAACCTGGACGGACTGAGCGCCCTCACCTCGGTGGGTGGGTTGTACGTCGGCGCGAACGGTGCCCTGACGAACTTGAACGGGCTGAGCGCCCTCAACTCGGTGGGCTCGAACTTGGGGCTCGAAAGCAACGTTACCCTGACGAACCTGAACGGTCTGAGTGCCCTCACCTCGGTGGGTGGGGATTTGAAAATCTATTACAACGGTGCTCTCACCAGTCTGACCGGCCTGATCGCCCTCACCTCGGTGGGCGGGTACTTGTGGATCGAAAGCAACGACACCCTCGCCAACCTGAACGGGTTGAGTGCTCTTACTTCAGTAAATAATATAAGAATTCATAGTAATGATGTTCTTACCAACCTGGTCGGCCTGAGCGGGATCACTTCAGTGGGCAGCTTGTTAATCCAAAATAACTACGCCCTCACCGACCTGACCGGCCTGAGCGCCCTCACCTCGGTGGGTAGCTTGTCAATCGACGGGAACAACGCCCTCACCGACCTAGTCGGTCTGAATGGCATCACCTCGGTGGTCGGGAACTTGTCAATCTCCTCCAACGCCGCCCTCACCAGTTTGACCGGTCTGAGCGGCATCACCTCGGTTGGGGGATTTTCCATTGAACACAACGACACCCTCAACAACCTGGACGGGCTCAGCGGGGTCACTTCGGTGGGGTGGTTCTGTAATATTCGATACAACGACATTCTTCCCGACTGCGAGGTGTGCGATCTTCTGGACCAACTCACCAGCGGACCAACATCTACAAGTGTTATATGGAACCTCGCCGACACCTGCACTCCGGTTCCGGCGAACTGCCCGTAGGTAGATCCATGAGCGACACGAAACAACATGAAGCGTTGATGTCTGTTTTGAACATGGCCGCCGTCCACCTGGCCGAAGGCGTCGAGTTGGCAACCAAACACCAGATCAAGGTTGAGAGCTTGGCAGCGGCCTGACTAGTGGGCTGTTTTCACGTCAACCGCGAGACTACGGTGAGACTACTGGTCACAGGAGATACCTGGTAAGAAACAAAAAAGCCCCGCAGATGTAGTATCTGCGAGGCTTTTATAAGTGTGGAGCCATGGGGGATCGAACCCCACAAGGCCATTATAGCAAAAACCGAGCCGGATCGCGGACTTGTACCGCAAAGCCCCGTGAACACTGGGGATGAGTGATTCCGTTTGGTTCCACTTGATTCCGTTCCGTTCCGTTGTTTCGCCAAAAAAGGGCAACAGAAGGGCAACAGAAGGGCAACAGAAAGATCACTGCGAGGTCCCTGCAAGGCTGAAATGGATCCAATTATGAGTAGCAAAAAGCCAACCCGCGCAGCCTTGTACGCCAGGGTCAGCACGGATGAGCAAAAACACGATCTCCAGCTTGACGCCCTACGCCAGGCAGGCGTTCAACAAGGCTGGTTGGTGACCGAGTATGTGGACAAGGGATCTGGCTCAGGTGCAAAGCTTCCCGAGAGGGACAGGATGATGAAAGACGCACGCGGCGGCAAGATTGACGTGGTAGCCGTGTGGCGGTTCGATAGGTTTGCCCGATCAGTCAAGGACTTGGTTGAGGCTTTGGATACGTTCCGCGTTATCGAAGTTCAATTTGTTTCTTTGCAGGATGGAGCCGACACAACCACTCCTGGCGGCGAGCTACTGTTCCACATTATGGCGGGAATCTCCCAGTTCGAGAAACGGCTCATCCGTGAACGGGTTATGGCGGGCCTAGCTGCCGCCAAGAAGCGCGGTAAGGTGCTGGGCCGTCCAAAGGTCGCCGTAGACGTTCAACGGGCGCTCAGGCTACATAACGAGGGCAAATCCTGGCGTCGAGTGGCCAGGGCTCTCAGCATCGATAAGACCACACTCCGCAGGGCCATGAAGACCATCGAGGGTGAAACAGCCTGACCCGGATTTCATGATCGTCGTGTCAAGTTTCGTGTGAGCGAATTTAAGAGAGACGGGAAAGGTAGTGTGGTACCATCGAATGAAAGCGAAACGAAAATGATGAAGAAAGAGAGCCAAATGGGAAATCTCGGTCTAGGTTTCGATCTGTAAACGGGGGCGGCTTTGGGGCTAGGCGACAAAGACAATATCCGAGCAAACCACACAGAGCAGGCGCTGATCCGCTCCGAAACTCTGTACCGGACTCTTTTCGAAGGCATCATCAACCCAATTACCTTAATGGATCGAGATGGCGTTGTGATTATAATCAACAAGGCCGGGGCCAAGAATCTGGGCCTGACACCGGACGAGTGCGTTGGCAAATCGATATTCGATCTAGTTCCCAATATTGATGACACGTTTCACGAGATTTACCGGCAGGTGATAGATACGAGAGTCGAGGTGACGAAAGAAGAATTCGTGGAGATCCCCTCGGGGCCGCGCTGGTTCTGGTCGATTCATCAACAGGTCCAAGATGAAAACTCGGGCAGATATGCCTTGCTAGTCATCTCGTATGACATCACCGAGCGCAAGCGGGCCGAGGAGGCGCTGCTCACGATGGCGGAGATGCTCGACACCGCACCCATCTCCATCACGGTTCGCGATTTCGAGGGGCGGGTCCTCTACACCAACCGCAAGGCATTCGAGCTTCACGGGTACGACGAGGGCGAGTTCATGGCGCTCAAGCTGAGCGAGTTGGACTTCCCGGAGAGCGCCGCACTAATCGCGGAGCGTATGGCAGCGATTGTCAAGCATGGGGAAGCTACGTTTCCGGTCCGTCACTTCCGAAAGGACGGAACGACCTTCCCGTTGGAGGTATACGCCAAGCAGGTCGTGTGGCGAGGCATCCCGGCGATGCTGAGCGTTGCCACCGACATCACCGACCGCAAGCAGGCCGAGGAGGAGAAAGCCGCGCTCCAAGAGCAGCTTCAGCAATCCCAGAAGATGGAAGCCATCGGCATCCTGTCCGGCGGCGTGGCCCATGACTTCAACAACTTGTTGACAGTGATCTTGTCCTGCGCCGAGGCCCTTGAGGCGTGCGTGCGTGAGGATGATCCCAAAATGAAAGATATCCGGGATATTCGAGAGGCCGGGAAACGTGGCGCGACCCTGACCCGCCAGCTCCTGGCCTTCAGTAGCCGACAGACGATTCAACCGCAGATCATGGATCTCAACATACTGATTACCGACCTGGAAAGGATGCTCCACCGCCTGATCGGAGAGGACATCGAAATGCGGTTCACTCCCGATACGGATCTCTGGAAGGTCGAGGCGGACCCGGGCCAGATCGAGCAGATAATCGTGAACATAACAGTCAACGCCCGCGACGCCATGCCCAACGGCGGCAAGCTGATCGTCGAGACCGCGAACGTCGAGTTGGACGAGGAATACGTCAGCTACCGCAGCAAGGTGACGCCCGGCGAGTACGTTATGATCGCGATCACCGACACCGGCTGCGGCATGGACACAGAAACGATGAAAAACGTGTTCGAGCCCTTTTTTACGACAAAGGGCACGGGGAAGGGCACGGGCCTGGGCCTGTCCGTGGCATACGGCATCGTAAAGCAGCACAAGGGTAACATCTGGGTCTATAGCGAGCTCGATAAGGGGACTACCTTCAAGATCTACCTGCCGAGGTGCACCAAGAAATCCGGTCAGGAGTACAGATCGGGGGCACCCGTCGAAAGCGCCAATTTGCGGGGTAACGAAACAATCCTGGTGGTGGATGACGACGGTACGGTCCTGCGGGCGGTGGCCCGGATGCTCAAACAGTATGGCTACAATACATTGCAGGCCACGAGTGGTGCCCAGGCCAAGGTCGTGGCCGACGAGCACGAAGGGCCGATCCACCTACTGTTGACCGACGTTGTGATGCCCGGGCTGAGCGGGCGGGAGACGGCAGAAAGCGTTCTGGTCGGGCGGCCCGAGATGGGCCTGCTCTTCATGTCCGGGTATACGGGCAACGCAATCGCGCACCACGGCGTTCTCGACTCGGAGGTGAACTTCATCTCGAAACCCTTTTCAAACGATGACCTGGCTCGAAAGGTGCGCCTGGTGATCGACGAGAACCAGGAAGAACGCCAATCGTCGTCGGATTGAAGGTTACCCGTCGGACTTGATGGCGGAGACGATCTCCTCAAGCTTGATCTGCCAGGACTCGATGGGAACCTGGCACGTGCCGACCCTACGGTGCCCGCCGCCACCGTACTTGAGCATGAGCGACCCGACGTCAGACGCCATCGTCGCGAACTCTGTTGCGCCGAAGGCCGTGCCATGCACTATCACCGTCTTCGGATCCAGGGTAAATACGAGCCAAGGAGCTTGCCGTTCACTACAGCGGCCCTGTGCCATGGGGAAGTGGCGATGACAACACTGTATGCATCGGCATGTGCGAAGATGACGATGAAGACGCGGACTGTGCTGTTGAAGACGCTGGGACGGCGCTGGCGCTGAATGCACGCCGGTTCCGGTGGGCTGTCCTTAGGGCATTTCTGTCCACCCATCTCCCAGCGTGTGATCATCGGCTGGTTCAAAAACCCCGGTTTGATCGCAAACAAACTCACCGGCGAAAATAGGTCTCAAACGTGTCTGCCGTCTACTCGATGTGCAGTGCGGCCATCAGGGCGGGGAGCGAGGAGGGTTTCTCAAGCACGGCGTCAACCTCGGGGATCGTCGGGATCATGGAGGACCGCGATCCGGAGAAGATGATTGCCCGCTCGATTCCAGGGTACTGGGCACGCCATCTCTGGACGAGATCTGTACCAACCGGATGCTCGCCACCGAGGTCGAAGTCGCAAATCAAGTGGGTTGTTGCTGTTAAAAACCTACGACATCCACAGGCGTCGTTTCGTATTCATCATCTCCGGAGATTCCATTGCCGAGCTGGCCAGACTCGTTGTACCCCCAGCACATTACGCCGCCAGAGGTGAGTACGGCGCAGGTGTGTCTACCACCAGCCGCGACGGCCTGCACGTCGGAGGAGAGACCAGAGACATCCACCGGCGTCGTTTCATGTTCATTATCTCCGGAGATTCCATTGCCGAGCTGGCCAGACCCGTTGTCCCCCCAGCACTTCATGCCGTCCGAGTCGAGTAGGGCGCAGGTGTGCCAACCACCAGTCGTGACGGCCTGCACGTCGGAGAAGAGGCCGGAGACGTCCACCGGTGTTGTCTCGTGCTCATCGATTCCGAAAATTCCATTGCCGAGCTGGCCAGACCCATTACTCCCCCAGCACTTCATACCGCCAGACGTGAGCAGGGCGCAGGTGTTGGACCTTCCAGCCGCGATGGCCTGCACGCCCGAGGAGAGACCAGAGACATCCACCGGCGTCGCCTCATGTTCATCGATTCCGGAGATTCCATTGCCGATCTGACCGAACCAGTTACGCCCCCAACACTTGACGCCGCCCGATGTGAGCAGGGCGCAGGTGTGGTAGAAACCAGCCGCGATTGCCTGCACGCCTGAGGAGAGGCCTATGACGTCCACCGGCGTTGTCTTGTCCTCCGTGGTCCCGTCGCCGAGCTGGCCTGTGTTGTTGTTCCCCCAGCACTTCATACCGCCCGAGGTGAGCAGGGCGCAGGTGTGCCAACCACCAGTCGTGACGGCCTGCACGTCGGAGAAGAGGCCGGAGACGTCCACCGGCGTAGTGTTGACCCACAACGTGGTCCCGTCGCCGAGCTGGCCTTCTCCGCTGTGCCCCCAGCACATTACGCCGCCCGAGTCGAGCACGACGCAGGTGTGCTCCACGCCAGCCGAGATTTCCTGCACGCCGGAGGAGAGGCCTATGACATCCACTGGGGTGTTCTTGTCCACCGTGGTTCCGTCGCCGATCTGGCCAGACCCATTGTCCCCCCAGCACTTGACGTCGCCCGAGTCGAGCAGGGCGCATGTATGGGATCCTCCAGCCGCAATGTAGATATTCGCGTTCATGTCACTATCGCTGTCAGCGTCGGTATCAACGTCCGAATCGGAATCGGAGTCGGTGTCCGTGTCGGCACCGGTATCGTTCCCCATGACGATCTCTTGCATGGACCAGCACCCCGCTGACATCGCGGTTGCCACAACCAGCACCAGACCCAGTAGAAAATATTTGATATCAATCATCTTGGCCCAGCTCCATCCATGGGACGATCATACCATCAGTTCGCCGCGCCTTCTTCAGGAAGTGTCAGAATCATTTCTACGGGATCAGATATGCGAGAAACGCTCCTGCATGGTTATGGCGCAGATAATGACAACGAGGTTGAGCACAAAAGGGGCGATGACGAACACCGCTTAGTAACGGCTTGATTAACTTTTTGCTTCTGCC
>SDBV01000237.1_pt1 | contig 75549 bp, 80 predicted proteins | sample 2277081 | NCBI WGS metagenome assembly SDBV01 (sample SAMN10402039, study PRJNA504765) | marine sediment metagenome | isolation source: marine sediment core GS10_PC15, 223 cmbsf | place: Arctic Ocean: Southern Knipovich Ridge | collected 2010
GGAAAAAATAAGGATGCAACAGGAACGATAACAAAGGCGTTTCCGGGAAAACGCCGTGTACTTATTGATGGAATCAATGTATATAAAAAGCATGTTCGCCCTCGCAAACAGGGCCAGAAAGGACAAGTGATTACCGTGTCGCGCTCCATTGACGCCTCAAATATTATGCTTATCTGCGCCTCATGCGACACGCAGACGAAGGCGGGATACATCATCGTGAAAGGTGAAAAACAGCGCATCTGCAAGAAATGCAGTAAAACAATATGAGGCAGACAATTGAATCAACAATAGAAAAAATCGTCATAAATACCGGCCTGGGACGCATGAGTCAACAGGCACAGTTTGAAGAGAAGAAGCTTCCTCAAATTGCCGCCGACCTCGCATGCATTGCCGGACAGGCGCCGTATGTGCGGCGTGCGCGGAAATCCATCGCCGGATTCAAACTTCGCGAAGGCCAAATAATCGGCCTTTGCGTAACGCTTCGCGGAAAGAAAATGGTTGATTTTTTTGAGCGATTGATTACGATGGCTCTTCCGCGCATACGAGATTTCCGCGGTATAAATAATTCCGCAATTGATGAAAATGGCAATCTTAATATTGGCGTTCGGGACCATCTTGTGTTTCCAGAAGTCAATACGGAAACATCGCTAACGCCTTTCGGCCTGCAAATTACCATCACACCCCGTCGTGCCATGCGAAATCACGATGAAGCGGCAAAGATATATAGAGCGGAGGGGGTACCTCTCAAGAAATAATTATGGCAAAAAAATCAGTCATAGCGCGTTCGCAAAAAACGCCAAAATACTCATCACGAATTGTCCTCCGATGTTTCCGGTGTGGAAGAAAAAAGGGCTATATGCGCGCGTTTGGATTATGCCGCATCTGCTTCCGCGAAAAAGTTTCGCGCGGAGAAGTCCCCGGCATCAAAAAGGCATCATGGTAACACAATAAAAGTATGTATATAAACACTCTTATAAAAATTAAAAATGCGCAGCGCGCCCGAAAAGAAACGGTACGCGTACCGTTTACAAAAATGGATGCGGAGATACTGAACATCCTCGTGCGAGCTAATTATCTTAAGGAAACGGTAAAAAGGGGGCGCGGAATGAGAAAAGCGATTATCGCGACACTTCAACCGGCGGGAAAAGAAATTAATGAAGTCACCCTTATCAGCAAACCTTCTCGTCGCGTGTATTGCGGCTACAATGAGATTCGCCCGGTTAAGAGCGGACTTGGAATGTCCGTCCTCTCAACATCAAAGGGGATTTTGTCGGGGACAGAAGCGCGTAGGCAAAAGCTTGGTGGGGAACTCTTATTTCTCATTTGGTAAGTTTCTGCAAATTTATATACAAAAAAATGTCTAAGATAGGAAAACAACCGATTATTATGCCCGATAGCGTATCGTTTACGCAGGAGGAAGACTTGCTCTCAATTTCAGGAGAAAAAGGAGCGGTTACCGTGCCTGTTTTAGATGGTATTTCGGTCTCTCTTACAGATGGAGTGCTGAAGATAGATTTGGTGGGTGAAAATGCGCAGGCGCGTTCAAATTGGGGAACGATGAGAAGTCTTGTCCAAAACGCGGTTGACGGAGTCGTTAACGGACATGTGAAAAAACTTGAAATAGAAGGGGTTGGGTATCGCGTAACGGCGACAAGCCCGAAAGAGTTAGTGTTCAATCTTGGATTTTCACATTCAATATCATTCCCCATTCCCGGAGAGGTAACGGCAGAGATTGCCGACAATAAAATAACCATCTCTGGAGCGAATAAAGAGCTCGTCGGTCAGGTCGCCTCAAATATACGAAAGCTTAAAAAACCGGAGCCGTACAAGGGTAAGGGAATTCGGTACAAGGACGAGGTCGTCCGCCGAAAAGCGGGGAAGAAGGCGACATAAACAAACATATGAGTAATCTACAGCAAAGAAAAAAAGTGCGGCGTGCCCGCCGAACTCGCGCGCGTATACAGGGAACGCAATCACGCCCACGCCTCTCCGTATTTCGCAGCAATAGGTACACATATGCCCAATTGATTGATGATGAGCGCCGGATAACGCTGTGCTCTGTCTCAACCCGCCCATCCGGAAAAGAAAAAGTATCAAAAGAGACAAAAAAGGAGAAGGCGCGGGATGTGGGGACTCGCATTGCAAAAAAGGCGAAAGAATGCGAAATTAAACAAGTTCTTTTTGACCGCGGCGCATATCGCTACCATGGACGCGTACAGGAGGTAGCGGAAGGCGCGCGCGCGGAAGGACTTATGTTTTAATTTTACACACCTATGAAAGAACAACACAGGCCCCATCAAAGAAGGGAATATAAAAAACGTGAAACTCCTGAATTCAAGGACAATGTTCTTGACATGCGCCGCGTTACGCGCGTTGTAAAAGGAGGGAAGCGATTCCGATTTCGCGCGACCGTTGTCATTGGAGACGGAAAGAACAGGGTAGGCGTCGGCATTGCAAAGGGCGCTGATGTCGCCCAGGCAATCGCAAAGGCAAAAGAAAACGCAAAGAAGAAATTAATTACCGTAAAAACACATGGGAAGACGATACCCCATGAAATTGACGCAAAATATTCCGCAGCGCATGTACTTTTAAAGCCGGCAAAGGAGGGAAGCGGAATAAAAGCTGGAGGCGCGCCGCGCGTGGTGGCAACGCTTGCAGGAATTGAAAATATAACCGCAAAGTGTCTTGGAAGAACAACCAATAAGCTCACCAACGCGCTAGCAACAATTGAGGCATTAAAAAAACTAAGACCGATTTCGGAGGCACGCAACATAAAATAATATGCAGCTTCACCAATTATCATCTCAAAATAAAAAGAAAAAGCGCATTGGTCGCGGCGGAAAACGAGGCTCGTTTTCTGGCCGTGGAATTAAGGGGCAAAAATCCCGCGCCGGACGAAATATACGGCCGGCGGAGCGCGACCTTCTTATGCGAATCCCGAAACTGCGCGGATATAAAAATAAACCAAAATCGCCAAAGCCCGCAATATTGAATGTCAGCGACCTACAAAGAATGGACATTAAAATTGCGGACAAGAAAACGCTCGGAAATGCAAAGATTCTTGGGAAGGGGGAGATAACAAAGCAAATCGCCGTCGTCGGCATTCCCGTATCGCAAAGCGCAAGAGAAAAAATAATCAACGCACATGGCACGGTTTCTTAATATTTTCAAAATACCGGAGTTGCGGAACAAAATACTTGTTGTTCTCGGTCTCCTTGTTGCCTTTCGCTTTCTCGCGGCAATTCCGGTTCCCGGCGTTGATGCCGGCCGCCTTCAGGAGTTATTGAGTTCAAGCCAACTTCTTGGATTTTTAAACATATTTTCCGGCGGCGGGCTTTCCAATCTCTCAATCGTCATGCTCGGCGTTGGTCCGTATATCACCGCAACGATTATTCTTCAGCTTTTAACAATAATATTTCCCAATTTGAAGAAGATTTATTATGAAGAAGGAAATATCGGGCGCGCAAAATTCAACCGTCTCTCCAGATACCTGACCGTCCCCCTCGCAATGCTTCAGTCATACGGCTTTCTCAATCTGCTCATCTCCCAAAATATAATTCTACCGCTTGGCATCGCCAGTATCGCCAGAAATGTCGCCGTCGTTACGGCCGGCTCAATGGTTCTCGTATGGCTCGGAGAGCTTATCACTGAAAAACGTATCGGAAACGGCATCTCCCTTATCATTTTTGCCGGTATTGTAAGCGGGCTTCCTCAACTCGTTGCTAAAACCATAGCCACATACACACCGGAAATGCTCCCCACAATACTTTCATTTATTGCGATCAGCATTGTTGTCATTGCCGGCGTAGTCTTTATTAATGAAGGAGAGCGCAAGATTCCGATTTCATACGCGCGGCGCGTGCGGGGGAACAAGCTCTTTGGAGGGGTCGCAAGTTACTTGCCGCTTCGCATAAATCAAGCGGGCGTTATTCCTATTATTTTTGCGATTTCTCTCCTTCTCTTTCCGCAATTCTTTGCACAAGTCCTGTCAATCGTATCCCTAAACGCATCAATTATTGTAAATAAATTCGTAACGGCATTCCTTGAAAATCAGGCGTTTTACGGAATCGCATACTTCTTCCTCGTCGTCCTATTTACATTTTTTTACACGGCGGTAACATTTGACCCGAAAGAAATAACCAAAAATCTTCAGCGGGGAGGAGGATTTATCCCCGGCATTCGGCCCGGAGATCCGACACAAATGTATCTGTCGCGTATTATAAATCGGATTACGCTATTTGGCGCCCTATTTCTTGGAACGGTAGCGGTCCTGCCGATTATTACTGCTGGCATTATGGGAACTCCCGCATTAACGGTAGGCGGAACGGCACTTCTTATCGTCGTTTCAGTTGCTATTGAGGTAATGCGACAACTTGACTCCCAACTAACAATACGGGAGTACGAAGGGGCATAAATACTACGATTGAAAATACAGAAAAATAACGCTACTCTAACGGGATGAAGCAAGCAATTATTCTTTTCGGTCCGCCAGGAAGCGGAAAGAGCACGCAGGCGAGTCTTGTCGCGCATCAGATAAATGGCATCCACATTGATACGGGCCGATACATTGAAGAGGTCTTGCGTTCTTCGGCGCAAAAAAGCAACGCGAAAATGAAGCGTCGACAGGAACAATTTGATACCGGAGAGCTTATTGAGCCGGCGTGGGTAGTGCGCATACTGTCAAAAAAAATTGAAAGGATCAGCCATGCAGGATTTAGTGTTATTTTTAGCGGCTCACCACGGAGAGAATATGAGGCAGAACATCTTCTCCCGACGCTCGCCCATCTCTACGGCAAAAAAAATATAAAGGTGTTCTTACTGGATATACCAGAAAAAATATCCATCAAACGAAACAGTATCCGCCTTATTTGTCCGTTCTGTGACATGCCTAGCCTCGCTGGCGGAAAAACATGTACGCGGTGCGGACACTCGCTAAAGAAACGTACATTAGACAAACCCGAGATTATAAAGAGGCGCCTTGTAGAATATCAAAGGCGTACTATGCCTGTTCTCGGCATTATACGACGGCACGGATATCGTATTATCACTATCAATGGCGAGCCTGCGCCATATCAAATAACACAGCGTATTCTGAAGCATCTAATGAAATGAGCTCGCGTCACGTTGCAATAATAAAAACCGCGGAAGAGATTGAAATTATGGCGGAGGGAGGAGAGTTACTTGCTGTGATTATGGCTGACGTGAAACACCGTGTCGCGCCGGGCGTTCGCCTCAGCGAGTTGGATTCACACGCGAAAGAGCTTATGTACAAAACCGGCGGGAAGCCGTCTTTTTTAGGATATCGGTCGGCGGGGGCACGAAAACCCTTCCCCGCATCTATTTGTACATCCGTGAATGACGTTGTTGTGCACGGTATTCCTAATGCGTATAAGTTACATGAAGGCGATGTTGTTAAACTTGATTTTGGCCTTCTTTATAAAGGATTTCATACGGACGCCGGATTTACGGTTGGAGTTGGCGTAATCACGAAAGACGTAGAACGCCTGATTGCAGTAACGCAACGGGCACTGGAGGCGGCAATCAAGTATATGCGGATAGGAAATACGCTTGGAGACGTTGGCCATATCATCCACAAGACCGTCACCGCAGAACAATTTTTTGTCGTGCGCAATCTCACCGGCCATGGCGTTGGCAGGGCACTCCATGAACACCCGAATGTATATAATTGGGGAGAGCGTGGCAAGGGGATTCACCTTAAGGAGGGGATGGTATTTGCCATCGAGCCAATGACTGCAATTGGAACGGAAAGCGTTATTGAACTTCCTGACGAGAGCTTTGCCACCGCCGACGGGAGCATATCTGCATTTTTTGAACACACTATTGCTGTAATAAAAGATGGCCCGCGCATTCTCACGCAACAAAGATAAAACCAATTGCCGGCGCACGCAAAAGTTGTACGGGATATGATATACTTCATATTATGCAAAAACCGTTTCTTTCAGTTGTAATTCCCGCATACAATGAGGTTTCGGGAATCGCGCTAACACTCCTTGATGTTCACCGACACCTCTCAAAACAGGGGAGCTCATATGAAATTATCGTTGTTGATGACGGCTCAATCGACGATACTGTCGGCATTGCGCGCCGAATGAAAGAGGTTATCCCGCACCTTTCCATTATTGCAAACAAAACAAACCACGGGAAAGGCAAGGTTGTGCGGCAGGGGATTCTTGCCGCACAAGGAAGAATCCGCCTCTTCATGGATGCTGATAATTCAACTTCGGTTGACCAATTCGGGAAAATGCGTCCATATTTTGAACAGGGGTATCATGTTGTCATTGGCTCACGCGACATCGCCGGCGCACAGCTCATTCCCGCCCAGCCATGGCATCGCGTTCTTTTGGGAAATGCCGGAAATTTAATTATCCAAGCGCTTCTTCTCCCCGGAATCTATGACACGCAGTGCGGCTTCAAAGCATTTTCAGAAACAGCGGCAGAGGAGATATTTTCACGCGCCACTATTAACAGATGGGGGTTTGATGTTGAGGCGCTTTCTCTCGCACGAGTGCTCGGCTATCAGATAAAGGAGATCCCCGTTGTATGGAGCAATAACCCATTTTCAAGGGTGGGAGCAGGAGCGTACATACAGGTTTTATGGGAGACACTACTGATACGAATATCTCTCTGGACGAATAAATATAATATTAGCAACGCGAAGAAAAAACGGGCGTAACCCCCCGTTAGAGAACACAGCGCCCATAGGCACGACATCAGACGCTTGCAACGATTTTTTCTAATGGGGTAAACATCCTACATTCGCGCGACTGGTATGCACTTTTCAAAACGCATGTATTCTGCTAAAATCTTATCTCAATACATCTATATTACACATGAACATACAATATCTGACAAAAGAACGGCTTGAAGAGCTTAAGCAGGAGCTTGAGCATCTCAAGAAGGAGCGTTGCAGCGAAATTGCCGAGCGCCTAAAAAAAGCGAAGGAGTACGGCGACCTTTCGGAAAATTCAGAATATGTCGAGGCGAAAGACGAGCAGGCGCTTGTTAAGGCGCGCATTGTTGAGCTTGATGGAATCATTAAAAATGCCGAGATTATTCACAAGTCGCGTCAGAAAGATATTGTGAAAATCGGCTCAACCGTTGCAATTGAAAAGGACGGGCAAGAGACCCTCTATACCATTGTCGGCTCAAGCGAGGCACGGCCGGAAGAGGGAAGAATTTCAAACGAATCTCCTATGGGAAGCGAATTACTCGGGAGAAAGGTGGGCGACATTGTCGCGATACAGACACCAAAAGGAGTATCTGAATACAAACTTTTGCGCATAGAATAATGCTTGAAGATATTATCGGAGAACGAAAACGCGTACGGACGGAGCTTGCCGCTCGCGATGCGGAGCCATATCCGGCAACCATAAAGCGAACGGCAACCGTCGCGGAGATACTCAAGGCATTTTCATCATTAGAAAAATCACAAAAGCAGGTTTCGGCGGTCGGAAGGATTACGGCATTGCGAAATCAGGGGAATATATTGTTTCTTGATATTGCTGACGGAACAGGAGGAATTCAGGTTCTTGTGCGGAAAAATGAAACAGAAGATTTTACCCTCTCCAAAGAATCTCTGCATTTTGGTGATTTTGTTGAGGTGCGCGGAACAGTATTGAAGACAAAACGAAAGGAAAAGAGCATCGCCGCAAAGCGCTTGCGCATTATCGCGAAAAGTATCCGGCCAACCCCAACAACATGGTATGGACTAAAAGACGTAGAAGAACGATTTCGGAAACGGTATCTGGACATACTGCTCAATCCGGATGTAAAAGAAAAGTTTGTCCGCCGCTCGCACATTATCAGAAAAATTCGTGAAGTACTTTGGGCGGAAGGGTTTGACGAGGTGGAAACGCCGATCCTTCAGCAGATTCCCGGCGGAGCTTTGGCGCGGCCCTTTAGTACGCACCACAATGCGCTGGATACCGACTTCTACCTCCGCATTGCACCAGAGTTGTATCTGAAACGCCTTCTTGTCGGTGGATACGAAAAAATTTTTGAGATCGGCCGCGTATTCCGTAACGAGGGAATTGACCATGACCATAATCCAGAGTTTACCATGCTTGAACTGTACTGGGCATATCAAGACTACAAGGGACTGATGCAGTTCGTGCGCAAGCTATTGAAGCCGTATATTCCTGGAAAATGGCCTACAATTACATTTGCTGAAGCATGCAAGAAGTACGGAAAAAAAGATTTCACGTCTATCCCATCGGATAAATTGGATGAATTCTTCAAGAAGGAAGTGCGGCCCAAACTTATAAAACCAGTATTTGTTATTGATTATCCAAAGGACGTTATGCCGCTGGCCAAATACAAGAAAGATGACCCACAATTAACAGAAAGTTTCCAGCTCATAATGGACGGAGTGGAAATAGTAAAGGGATTCTCTGAAATGAATGATCCAGTTGCTCAGCGAGAGCAGATGGAAGAGCAGGAGCGCCGCTACCGCGCTGGCAATAAAGAGGCGTCACGCCTTGATGAGGAGTATTTAGAGGCATTGGAGTACGGCATGCCGCCTGCAGCGGGGCTTGGCATTGGCATCGACCGCCTCATTGCGTTAGCAACAAAGACGCACAACATAAAAGAGATTATTATATTTCCCACATTGCGGCCGAAGAAATAGTGCTTTACAGGGGTCCGGATCTCGGCCGGCAATATATTTGATTAAAACATCGCAGTTTGATATGGTGATATTGGGTCTCTTAATTTAGAGAGACATGTTCTTTAACCTCAAACCGATGGAGAGAGTATTATGGGATTCCCATTTGGAAAGAGTCTTGCAGAAAAATTGCAGGAAGCTCACAACTTGGGTCAACAAGACGCTGCAGAAGGCAGGCAGTCCCGGGCAACGCCGATATTAAGCTCATTACTCGGCGAATCAGAAGAGGATGACGCATATCAGCAAGGATACGAAAACACGGAAAAACAGAAACAGGAATAGAAAGAGATCAAATTCCTTTCTCGCGAAGACATTCTTGGAACCAGCCGGCTTACCCTAAGCCGGTTTTTTATAAGCAGATCAAATAATATGCATTACTTGACTCATAGCATTGAAATATGTCATCTTGGAGCATCGGCAAATTTTACATAGGATCGCACTTTGAAAAGAGGTTGTCATGGCACAGTCATTGTTTCAGCAAGTTGAACACCTGGAATTCATCGGATCGCGCTTAAGCGGGGAAGCCGAGGTTCTTCATGAAATCGAGGATTATTTCAGACGAATCGAGTTCTATCCGATTGTCCGAGATCAAACCAAAAAGATTCTCGAACTCGTCCCTGAAGTATTCTCAGAGGATTGGAAGAGTCCCGATGGCTACGACGAGCTCGCTCCTCAACAACAGCAGGCGTACCGTGAGGTTGCAGAGGCAGGACTCCAAGCTTGTCCTGGCCCTATCATCCAAAAAGTCATTGAGCTTGCTCTCGAGTTCAAAAAGAATTGCAGTAAGCGAGCAACGAGTCTAGCGCTGTAGGCTACCAATAAAAATGGTAGCCTTTTATTTTATAGACAAATTGCCCGCCTTTTTCCATAAATGACGGAGGTTAAACCTCCGTCATTTTTAATTGACTATTCCACGCTGCCATGATTTAATTGATTTAGTTCCTCGCAGGTTACAAAGAATCCAAAACCAACCAAGGAGACAGATCGTGGACGATGTGAAAGTCGTGAATCCGGGCCAAACCATGAATATCGGCGGTCCGGAAGGCCTGACTCAAGTGCAACACAAGGGCGACCGCGTGGAGATCGTGGATCACCATGGTCCGCATGAATCCGAGCATGCGCATACCGTGACCACCGTGCGCAGCGACGGCTCCATCGACTCCGAGAGCGAATGACGATCCTCGCCTGGCCCTTCTTCCCCCTTTGCGTACGCGCGAAGGGGGATTTCTTTTGAAAATAAATGTGCAATTAGGTTGCCCGCCTCAAGGATTTACGTAATAATATACGTATATATTTACGTAAATTTATAGTGAGTATTTTCGAACTATGGCACGAAGAAAGCTACATAAAAGGAACATCCGTAAACTCACCCGCTTGGGTGGATTTAGCCATACGTTTATGGGTGTTTAGCAAAAATACACTAAAACAGCCATTACAAATTAAACCAAACGGTATTTATAAGGTAATCCATGAAGCAATCAACCATAACGTATGTATTTATTGATGCTTCAAATCTATGGGAGGCACAAAAAGCTAAGGGCAAGCTTTTTGATTTTGAAAAACTAAAAAAATTTCTTAAAGAACGGTTTAATACATCAACAATAGAGATTTTCTATTATTCCGCTTATCCGGCAGATGGAACAAGAGATTACAGCTTAGATGGCAAGCATAAATTTTTTACTTTTCTTGAAAAGGGGCTTGGTTTTACCGTACGAAAAAAAGAGTTAAAACGCATAAGTATTTCAACTGAAATCGGTCAGTCAGTAGAAGAAAAAGGAAACATGGATGTAGAGATAACAATCGATACACTACATCATATAAAGAAATATAATATAGCGGTATTATTTACTGGAGATTCTGATTTTTTGGCGCTTGTAACATATTTACGTCGGAGCGGAAAAAAGGTTTTTGTTTTCTCTTCTCGAAACAATATATCCAAAGAATTGCGAACTGGCGGAGATGGTTACCTTGATGTGCTAAAAATTAAGGAAGATATTTGGGGTAGGGAATTAAAGCACAGAGCAAAAAATGGGTAAAAAAAGTAGCCCTCCGCGAGGAGGGCTACCCTTGGATGTAATACCCTTTCAGTTATATGTTGCAACCAAAAGACCTCACTAATATAGCAAGTCGTCGCTATAAGTCAACAGTTGTCCACAGCCACAAAAATAGGCCAAGGCTCATTCATTCATTTGCCCGCCTCAAATATATACATAATACTATACGTATATTATTACGTAAATTTATAGTGAGTATTTTCGAACTATGGCACGGAGAAAACTGCACAAAAGAAACATACGTAAACTAACCCGATTAGGTGGATTTAGCCTGGGATTGACCATCCCCATAGATATCGTGCGCACACTCGGCTGGCGAGAGCGCCAGAAGGTTACTGTAAAGAAATCCGGAAAGAAACTTATTATTCAAGATTGGGAAGGGTAGCAGGTGCGAAGATTAAAGACCTGCCCAGCGTAGATGGGCCACGGGAGAAGCTTATCGCGAAATTAGCTAAAGCAATCTGAGTTTCGGTGGCGGAATTGTTTAAATAAAGATTATGGCAAACAGCAATCTCACAAACGCAAAAAAGGCAAAGAATGATGAGTTTTATACTCAGTACGGCGATATTCAGAAAGAGATTGAAGCGTATTTGGATTACAACCCCGATGTATTCCGCGACAAGGTAGTGTATTGCAACTGCGACGATCCGTTTGAGAGCAATTTCTTTCGCTATTTTGTGCTCAATTTCAACAGGCTTGGGTTGAAACAGCTTGTCACAACCAGCTACAAGCCCTCGCCGGTGGCCAACACGCAACTAAGATTGTTTGGCGATGATAAAACTCTCACAAAATCAAAAGGCCGTCCAAAGGTAACCGCCAACAAGTTCATTATCAACGAGGTGCACGACATAGACGACGACAGCGAGTTCAACTTGAAGGATGTTGCTAAACAGTTAAAGGCAAACAAACACAACGAATGGACGCCACTGGAAGGCGACGGCGACTTCCGTAGCGATGAATGTGTAAATCTACTGAAACAATCCGACATCGTGATAACAAATCCGCCGTTCAGTTTGTTTCTCGAATATGTTAAACAACTTTTTGATTATAATAAAAAGTTTGTGATTATTGGTAATAAAAATAACGTAACATCCAAGAAAATTTTTCCGTTGATTAAAGCCAATAAAATGTGGTCAGGAAAAACAGGATGGTCTGGTGGATTATGGTTCGTAACGATGGATGATGGTGATGTTGATAAGGTGATAGATGGTGTCAATATGAAAAACGTGCCTGCCATTTGGTTGACAAATCTCGACCACGGACGTCGTCATCAGCCGTTGCCACTCATGACAATGGAAGAAAATTTGAAATATAGTAAACATAAAGAAATTAAAGGCAAAAAAGCGTATGATAAATATGACAATTACAATGCCGTAGAAGTGCCATTTACCGACGCGATTCCGAGTGATTATAGCGGCGCAATGGGAGTGCCGAGCAGTTTTCTAGATAAATATAATCCTGATCAGTTTGAGATATTAGGAAGTGATTATAATGTGAAAGAAGGGTTACTTCCAAAATTAGTTAATCCAAAATGGAAAGGCAAGCTTGATAGAGGGTATGTAAACAATAAAAGACTCTATACCCGAATATTTATTAAACATAGGAAAAAATAATATGAAAGGAATTATTTACATAATGACAACAGCTGTTTCTGGTCTTATAAAAATTGGGCAAACAGGCACAAATAATTATCAGGAGCGGATGCGGAATCTCGAAGCAAATGGGTATTACAACGTTGCGGGGCTAAAGAGATTTTTTGCCATTGAACTTGAAGACTATGCCGAAAAAGAAACTTTATTGCATGATATTTTCAATAAACACCAAGTCGGTGAGAGTGAACTATTTGCTCTTGACCAAGAATTGATCCGCCAACTGCTGCTCTCGTTTAAGGGTAAAGTTATCTATCCTGAGAATATCGATCAAGAGAAAGAGTTTGACGTAGTTTCAAACATCAGAAAAGAAAGTAGGTTATTCAGCTTTTATAAGAAAGGATTGAAAAATGGCGATGTAATTAACTTTAAGGACGATGAAACGATAACGGCGAAAATTGTAGGCGAGCGTGAGGTGGAATATGAAGGTCAAATTTGGAAATTATCACCACTTACATACAAAATCTATGAACAACGAGGTAAATTGAATGAAAGCGGGGCATATGCAGGCGCCGACTATTTTAAATATAAAGGTAAAAGATTGAGAGATTTACCCGATATTAGTTAAAGAAAAGAGATATGAAAACAACTTTAAAAACCAACATAACTGTCAAAGAAATCTGCGATGGATTTGTCTACAACGAACTTGAGGGCAAGGGCTTGTTTGGCTTGTCTGGCAAGCTCACCATTCAGCCAGAGTATCAGCGCAACTATATCTATGCTTCTGACGGCGGTAAAAGAGAAGTTGCCGTTATTGACTCAATACTCAAAGGTTACCCAATAGGCTTGATTTATTTTAATAAAGTCGATGAAGACGTGTTGGAAGTTTTGGATGGACAACAGCGCATCACTAGTCTCGGACGGTTTGTGACTGATAAATTTGCTATCAAAGACGAAAATGATATGGAACAATATTTTGGCGGTATGGCAAAGGACAAGAAAGCCAGGATATTGGAAACTAAACTACTCGTTTATGAATGCAAAGGAACAGAAAGCCAAATAAAAGAGTGGTTCAAGACAATTAATATAGCTGGTGTCCCCCTCACCAATCAAGAGCTACTGAATGCTATTTATTCTGGGCCGTTTGTGACACTCGCCAAAGAGGAGTTCAGCAATAGTCAAAACTCTCATATTCAAAAATGGGGTGCGTACATTTCGGGTAGCGTGAATCGGCAGGATTTCTTAGAACGAGCACTAGACTGGGTCAGTAAAGGTGAGATTGATAACTACATGAGTCGCCATCGTAAAAATAAAGATATCACTGAGCTAAAGTCCTATTTTAATAGTGTGATTGACTGGATCTCTAGTGTATTTACCGATGTAGAAAGCGAAATGCGAGGTTTGGAGTGGGGTCGTTTATATGAAACATATCACAAAAAAGCGTATGATCTTGCCAAAGTGTCGGCTGAAGTTCACAAACTCTACGCTGACCCGTATATTAAAAACCGCAAGGGCATTTTTGAGTATATTCTTGGTGGTTCAGTCGATAAGAAATTGCTGGATGTGCGCGTGTTTGATGATGCGACCAAAAAATCAGTTTATGTGGAGCAGACTGCGACAGCTAAAACCAAAAACGAATCGAACTGTCCTCTATGCGCCTTAGGGCACGATGCCAACAAGAGTAAGACTTGGAAGCTAGAAGAAATGGATGCCGACCATGTCTCAGCGTGGAGCAAGGGTGGAGCGACTTCTATCAAAAACTGTCAGATGTTGTGCAAGACGCACAATCGAGCAAAGGGTAATCGGTAATGTGCCGAAGGCGTAAAATTATGAAAAAGGAGGATTAGAAATTAGATATAGAGTTTTATGGCCAAACAAGATATACAAACTATTAGAGTTGAGGACTTACATCTATGGTCTGAAAATCCACGAGATCATCTTGATATTAAGGGTACCGATTACGACATAATAAAAAGGGCGATCGACGAAAATCCTACTAAATGGAGTTTAGAGAAGATAGTAAAAGAAATGGGAGAACACTATGACTTTAGTGAAATACCTACGGTTGTTTTTATTGATGATGAACCAGTTGTCTTTGATGGGAATCGGCGCATCGCCGTATTAAAGTATCTACAAAACAGAGAATTATATTCATCCCTAACGGGAAAGTTATTCTTAAAGGATGGACCCAAAGAGCTGCGCGAGCTTTTTGAAATCCCTTGCAACGTCTGCGACAAGGATACCGCCTTAACTAACATAGAAAGAAAGCATGTTAATAGCGGGTCGTGGGGGCCCCTTGAAAGAGACTATTTTCTATATAAACATCGAGATCAAAAACCAAGTATCTTCGTGCAGTTTGAAGAGCAATCCGGAGGCATGATTAGTCAAAACAAAAAGATGAATCAAGGGTTTGTTAAGAAAGAATTATTGACAAATGGGAAGCTCAAGCAAATAGGCTTTCACCTTGATCCAACCCAAGGATTAGTATCTAATTACAAAAAGGATGATGTAGAAGATATTTTACAAAAGGTCGTTTCAGTGATTGAGGGTGGTAAAATTGCTACCAGAGGTGAGAATAGAGGAAAACTCAAGGAGACCCTTTTCGCAGAGTTTCCAGAAATTGCAGGGAGAATAGCAGCATATGACAGTTCAAAACAAACTGAAGTTGTAAGAATTGATAACGCTACCAGCGGTGTCAGCACCAAAGCAAGAAAGACTCCACGAAGCAAGAAATCCAGACTCGCTTTTTTTGGTGGCACTTTGTCATTAAGCAACGGATCCACAAATAATTTATATAGAGACATCTTTGATTTATATAAATATTATGAAAAAAATAAAGAGCAGCTTTCTGGGACATTTCCTAGTCTAATCAGAATGTCTTTGCGCCTACTTATGGAATCTGCGACAAGTAACGGAGATAGGATTGATGTATACATCAATAAAAATTTTGAAACAGCAAAGAATAATTTATCTCAGGATCAAAAAACTACACTTAGTACTCAGTCTGTAGACAAAAACAATCTTATTAAATTGCTTCAGACAGGGGCGCATGACTACACCATGTCTTCTAATTTGGGGCAGACTGTTGCAATGTCAATTATTATTGGACAAATGTTAAAAGATACGCATGGGAAAGATGACAGTCAGTAATTCTATGTTTTATTCGCCACTTCGTTATCCAGGAGGGAAAAACAAATTAGCAAAGTTTGTTGCTTTGGTATGCGAGAAAAACAATGTAAATGGACATTATGTGGAACCATATGCCGGAGGTGCATCCGTAGCGCTTTATTTATTGATAAACGAATATATAAAAGAGATTACTATAAATGATTTTGATAGAGCCATTTATGCTTTTTGGTATTCCATTCTCAACGAAACAGAAAAGTTTTGTCGAAAAATCAAAAGCACAGAAATTACTGTAGGGAACTGGAATAAGCTTAAGAAAGTTCATGTTAATAAAGAAAAAGCATCTTTGTTTGATTTAGGTTTTGCAACATTTTTTCTTAACCGAGCCAATCAGTCAGGGATTATTGATGGAGGAATTATTGGAGGAACGGATCAAAAAGGAGTATATAAAATCAATTGCCGATTTAATAAGAAAAATCTTATTGAAAGAATTAATCTTATTGCATCCCATAAAGAGAATATACATCTCTACAATTTGGATGCCTTAGATCTGATAAAGAAATTTCAGAAAGAGGACATGGGAGAAAACACTATTTTCTATTTTGACCCACCATATTATTTGAAGGGCCCGTCGCTTTATATGAGTCATTATAAGAATGACGACCATGAAAAGGTTAGCGAGAAGATAATGCAAATAAAAAAGGCGCGATGGATTATATCTTACGATAATGTTCCGAAAATAAAAAAACTGTATAAGGGTATAAAGAAAAAAGAGTACACGTTTTTACACACCGCGCATGAAGTGAAAGAGGGGAAAGAAATCTTATTTTTTAGCGATAATCTAATAATTCCTAGGGTGAAAAATCCTGCGAAAATCTAATTATGCTTCATGAGATTTTTAATTCATTAGATTCATGAAGAGAAAACAACAGTATAAGATAGACCCTCTTCAAGATATATTAAATGGCTTTAAGCCACCACGCATTGGTTTGGTTAATTTTCTGAGAGCGATGGTGGAAAGTTCAAAAAAGTCCAAAGTAAACTTTTTCTTGCAATTTACAAATTTTCTTGTAATATTCCTCCTTATTTTAGTAATACTGCCTGATCGTTCCAACCAGTGGCTTTCTTCAATGAACGAGCTTCAATTGTTGTTTTTACCGCTCGGGCGAATAGCACATACAATTATATTTTATATTATGGCACAAACCATTCTAGGACTCTCTGTCTTTTCATGGGCTAGTATATTTGAGACAGGATTTAGAATTACTATTTTGATTTCGATTGGTTTAATAGTGTGTGTTCTGGTTTTATTCAACAACTTAATCACTATTTTCAAAGATCGCCTAAGGCAAGACTTTATTCTATGGCAAACCAACCAATAACAGTTAAAGACAGGATAACTACATTAATTATTGGTATTGTAGCCATTGTGTTTGTGCTTGGTGGTTATAGTGCTATTAAGTTTTATATAATGCGACCGGGCCAACCGAAAGTTAACCCCGTAGTTACTCAGAAAAAAATTGAGGAGGCGAAGAGAAAAACACCAGTCGATTTAGAAAAGTATGAAAGCTACAAAAAAGTAGATTTGTACCCGAACGGCCTGGTAACGCCACGAGATCTAATCCATGTCTGTGAAGACAAAAAAAGAATCCAAGAATTTTGTAACGCAGAGGTTGCAAAAATAACAAAGGTTTTAGCAACGTCTGGTAATATTGAAGACGCATATTTATATATCAAGATAGGTGTTTCAAGAGGTAATACTCCATTCGCCGCCCTTACTGAGTTTGATTCAATCTGGTTTTATGTTGATAGTAGCGACTTCGGTGGGCATTTGTTAAGACCGCAGGCGATAATAAGAAGACAAAGCGACGACGGCATGACGGAGCTTCTTTATGACTTGAGGAATGTCCCGTTTATAGGATTGCCTTACCGCAATGATGCGTCCCCCAGAATAATAAATATATTAGACGACAAATTGAATATCCCCGGCGAGTATTTTATTGGAGCATTTGTTTCAACCCTAGGAACAGGAAAAATTTTTGAAATGAAAATTGGATATAACGGAGGTTTAATTAGGCTTGGGGAATAACTATGCTTTATGAAATTCCGACAATTTAAAATATGAAAAAATAAGGGGAGAGAAAGCATCAGGAACCCTTTGTCACGCTATAGATAGAATTATTTGGCCAACAAAAAATTAGGAGCATAATCTATGACAAATTTTTTAGACAAACAAATGGAAAAATTTAGTGCATGGTCAAAAAAGAGGACTATGATAAATTTCTCAGATTGGGGTGTTTTTGCCTTATTCGTCATGGGGTTCATTATAGGACTAGTATTTTTCATAATTCTCTTTTTAAATCAAAGTTTTGATTTGCCGAGTTTAGTTTCCATAATTGTCTTGTGGATTACTGCAATTGCGATACTACGATACACAACAGAAACTTACCGGTTGAGACAGATTAGTCAAAGACAATTAGAACAAAATGAAAGAGAGGAATTGATACGCAATAGAGCATATTTGACAGTGCAGAATTGCCATCTTTCTAGAAATGATATCGACTTAAGCACGACAATAAAGGTGGCCTTTAATCTCATTAATAAAGGCACAACTCCTGCTCAAAAAATTACAGTTAAAAGATACTTCGCTTCATCTGCGCTCGGAGAAAAAAGGTTTGGCGAGAATCTTATCGGAGCATTTCAAAACCATCTCGTTCCTGATCACGTTCATATATATCAATTTCCTTTTTCAGACCAGAATTTAAATTTTGCTTCAGAGATGCCGATCAGCGAAAAATTCCTCGTTATTGAAGTCACTTATTCTGACTATCATGGTAGGCAACATATTTTAACTTCGCATTATCAAATTCGCTCCAAAGAGCCGGAGTCAGTTCTATTATTGAAGGAAAGACATGAAAAAGATCTGTAGCTTTATTGAGCCAATTAAGTAATATGGACGAAGAAAAAAAGCGACAAGAGGAGGTAAGAGAAAAATTGGAAAGCGAGGGGCTTGATCCTGACGAGTTTGATGAGGGCGAGCAAGAAGAACTCGCAGACCTTCTTTGATTGAGACAGAACAACAGAGGATAACCTCCGTAATTTGCGGTTAAGAAAAGCGTGGATTTGTTATATAATGCGGATACATTTGTCATGTCCACCATCTATCGCGCCAAACAAAAACCTCATCGCCGATATCTCCGCCGATTCCTTGTCACTGCCAGTACTATTGCCATCCTTGGCGGGGGAATATATGTGGTAGTTTACACCCAACTTTTCACCATCCAATCCATTAAGGTAACAGGTAACACGTATCTCGCATCCGCGGAGATTGTTCCGTACACTCCTCCATTTTCATACTTCAAGTATATCTCCGTCTCAAATACCGCGATTGCAAGCTCCACAATAAAAAAAGATTTTCTCAAAAGATCTCTCTCCATCTCCGTGCAGGAGAGAGAGCGATATGGCATTTGGTGCGCGACGAAACAAGATGGCAATCAATGTTTTTGGTTTGACCGAACCGGAATATTATTTGATGGAGCGGCGCAAACACACGGAGACATCATAAAGGCGGTGCTGGATAATTCAGGAGAGCAGCTTATTTTTGGAGGATATATTCTTGAGGAACGATTTATTCAGAATTTAATTTCTATTTTTGATATTTTGGAAGAAAATGAAATTTCCTTCATTGAGATGGTATTAGACAAACGAGAGAATCAGGAGGTTGTTATCCGAACAAAAGCAGGCCTCCCTCTCTATTTCAGTATCCGCGACAATCCGGCATTCACCAATGAGGCGCTTCGAAAGCTCAAGGAAGAATTTTCTCTTCTTCAGTATATTGATTTCCGCTCTCGCAATCGCGTATTTTTTGAGTACAAATAAATAAAAAATCGCGATATTGAAGTTTGACGGCATGGGGCGGCGTGCTACTATGTGGTAAATATTTTTTACGACTCTTTTACAAAATCAATAAAGGGGATGAGAAATGAAAGCACTCCAGCAGGCACCCGCAGAAGAATTGGGTAATGGGGAGTATCTCGGCCTACGGCCGCGCGCCGAGAAGATTATCTGCGAAGCGATTGAGAGCGGCGTTATCTCAATTGACGCACTGATAAACCTCTTGCCGAAAACCGCGAAACAACGCCAACGCACGAGCATTATCAAGTGGTGGATCGGCTTTTTAGAGCTGGTCAATGTTCGGGTGGAAGACCCAAACAATGTTATAACGGCAAGACGTCCCATGCGAAGCACGGGGCCGAAAACCGCAACCGCATCTGTTTTTGAAAACGCCCGCCGTGGAGGAATCAACGACGAAGGAATTCTTGCGATGTATGCGCAAGAGATGAGACCCTTTGAACGCCTTTCGCGGGAAGAGCTTTGCGCACTTGCAGAACGATTCCAAAAAGATGGCGATATCACTGTGCGCAACAAAATAGTTGTGCATAATTGGCGGCTTTCGCTTTGGATGGCTCGCCAGTACGCGGGGAAGGGTCTTGACCTTCTTGATTTGATACAGGAGGGGAATATTGGCCTCATGACCGCTGCTGAACGTTTTGACCCTCAAAGGGGATTTGCTTTTGGGACGTATGCAGGCTTTTGGGTACGGCAAAAAATAACGCGCGCAATTCAAAATTACAGCAGAACCATCCGCATATCGGTTCACCTGCTGCAAAAATATAACCGCGTTATGCGAACATATGCGGTGCTTGCGCAAAAATTTGGACGGGGGGCGACAAGAGAGGAGGTGGCGAATGCCCTTTCGGTGACATCACAGGAGGTGGCGGAGATTTTACGGCCCATGAGCGTGCACAGGACCATTTCCATTGATGGTCCGGATGGAAGTGGCAACTCCTACAAGGGGGGTGACGGCCGCCCATATATGGAGGTGCTACCCGACCCGTCAGCGCTCAACCCTGAATTAATATCCGCAGGGAGGCAGGAGGTTTCTGTTATTTCTCAAAATATCAGCAAATTGCTTGCCGTACTCTCTGCGCAACTGGCGAATGATACCGAAAAGCAAGACCTCATAAGAGCGCGGAATGAAACCATATTCCGCATGAGGTATGGTCTTGACGGAAGCCTAGAAAAGAAGACGCTTGAAGAAGTCGCTCAAAAATTTGATGTTACAAGAGAGCGAATTCGGCAAATCGTGGACAAGCAATGGAAGAGGCTCCGCAGGAGATTCGGCGCAGATATAAATGAGGAGTGGCTTGAGGGACAAGTCAAACGCCTCGTTGAATTGGAAAATCTCACCGGAGAGGTTGCTAAATTATTATAGCGGCGTCCATTGTTTGTACGCCGCTTTTTTTTGCCTAAAAATGAACGACTACTCTTATATTTTTTTAATGAAGCGGCATATAAAAACTGCTCGGAATTGAAACTACGGTAGCCTTCTAGCCCATATTGGTGGCTGGTTTTTTTATGTACGCGAACGGTGTATTCTTATAATCCAAAGAATTTTATGAGACACATATCCGACTCCGAACTCGGTGGCTCGCCAACTGTTGAAGAGTGTGAGATATACCACGACGAGATAAAAGATGACGGCAATAATCCTGTCGCCCATGGATTTTTGATTGTTCCCCTGCGCTCAAAAGCAATACTACTGGAAGACCTGCGTTACATCCGCAAGAAGCATGGCGTACCCTCTCATAAGATAAATTTCAAAAATTTAAGCGGACGGACGCGCCATCCATCATATGGCTGCGCCCGCGACTGGCTGAAATGTCTTATAGACGGTATGGCAAAAACAAACTACCGCATACGCAGCACACAACGCCTACATATGTCTTCGCTTAATATTCGTTTTTCCGCAATCTTTATGAAATCGCTCCATATCCTTTCCGATGAATGCTGGACATGGACGAATGAACGGGAGCGGGGGATACGAAAATTTGAAACCCTATTGCGCATCGGACTGAAAGGCGGGCTCCGCTACCTCTACTCACCCGCATATCGTATTAAGGTAACGCGCTTCACAACAGACGCGGGGGCATTTCATCGTCCGCTTAATGAAAAGAGAATTATAGAGCGCTTGAAGGCAGAAATGGAGCCGAATATAAATTTGGCCCAGATTAATGCCATTAGCTCATGCGTCTCTCATCATCGAAGCCCGCAATGCACGGATAAGGACGCCGCAAACCTACTTCAGCTCTGCGACCTCATGCTCGGCTCAACGAGCTTCAATTGCATAAAAAGCAACCATGAACAAAAACTGAAGATTACCGAAAATGTGCGGGCACTTCTGGACAAGCGCGGGCGAGGCCCCGGATTCCGCCACAGCAGCCACTTCAAAACATTTTCCATAACTTCTGCAGATATTGTAGATGGAAAATGGACATTCTCACCGCTCAAAACAATTCCGCCGCAGTTGCCGATTGCCGATGCGAAGATACTTACTTAATATCATCAAGTTTATACACGAACAAAGACGCGCCAACGCGCCCATCCGGCTGATACGGATCTACGGCATCAGTAAGCCATCGATACGAGTCCTCTTCGCTCCGTGTTGCGCCGCGCACCGGCATCCCAAGAGAATTTTGAAGAAACGTCGCAGATATTGCGAACCATGAAATACCGGCATCTCGGGGATCGCCATTAGCAGAACGCCATGGCACAACCTGTTCACCGAGATAATACGACGGCTCCCATCCAAAGAAATCAATCGCAATCTTCTCTTCGGCGGGAATCGTTTTCTGCACAAATTTTTCAAACCGCTTCATGTCCTGTCCCCAATCGTAATTTGAATCAACCGCAATTTTGTATCCGTTATCTGTGCCGCCGGCAAATTGATTCATATACGGAAGAAAATGAGGGAAGACGATTATTGATTCAATTACTACCCAAAAAACAAGCGCGCATATTACGGTGGCGCGCATTACCGTACTGGAAAAGCGCCGAAACAATCCGACCATACCGCTCCCTGCCCGCGTATCTGAAAACGGAAGAACAACCCATGCCTTTACTCCCGCAGCGATGAGAATATAAAGAAGCGGAAGCGTGGGGAGGATATGACGAATTCCGATATTGAGCGGACTGAACATGCTGTACGCCCAATAGAAGACAACAAAAGAAGCCATTACGAACTCCGGAAAGTGCGTCTGTAGATATTCTCTAGATTGGCGAAGCACCGAGCGGAGCCAATGAAGACGTCTGCGAACAAAAAACGCATACCCCAAACGCATGCTCACAAGCAGTGCCAATCCTAACATTGCGAGAACAGGGATCATCTCCTTGAAGAAAAACATAACGGGGAAGTAGTACCACCACCCAAGAGTCGCCACCTCGCCAAGGAAAAAGACCGTATTCCCGCCGGCGGAGCGCTGAAGCACCATTAGAACACCAAGGGCGTACTGCGAAAGAGGGCGAAAAATTGGTGTCTCCGCCATCCACACCGTTGCATCGGCAAGCGGACGAATATGAAATGACTGAAGGATCGCCTGGGTATCTGCAATCTGCTTCTCTGGAGGATGGTTCAGCATAACCACCGCGTAGACAAGATAGATGCCCATGCCGGCAATAATAAAGATAACCGCCAGCGCGCCGAGGAGGCGCATTGCATTTTGCTTTTGATTTGAAGGATGAAGAACAAAATATGCGGCGGCGAGGAAAACGATAAACGGAATAAGCAAGACGGTTGAAAATTTCAGAAGAAGCGCCGCACTCAACGCGGCACCCGCCCAAAAAAGGCGACGACGCGACGGGGAGAGCAGATATGCGGTAAATGAGTATAACGCGATGAGCACCCCAAGCGCGGCGCCGATATCTGTCGTCACATAGTGGCCATGCGAAAGAATCATCGGCGAAAATGAGAGCAGAAGCGCGGGAAGAAGCGCCCACCAGCGTCCGATACGCTCACGCGCCCATATATATGTAACGGCGATAAGGGTAAGCGTAAGAAGAATGGGCATAATGCGCGCGAGAAAGATAAGGATATTCGCATCATTGCCCGAACGGTAAAGAAACGCGACGCCGGCGTCCCACTGGCCATTGACATCATCTGCCCAAGACGGAGCACTGACAGAGAACGTCGGCTGTATAAATAGGAGCGGAAGTGCGGCAAGCGCCTTCACAATCGGCGGGTGTTCAGGATTTAATCGCGCATCAAATTCATGAACATATCCGTATCCGGCGGCGATATGAGGAATTTCATCAATAATCGCCGAATCGGTCCACGCGGTCGTCGTCATAAATAACCCCGCGGAAAGAAGGAAAAGGCACAACAATACAATGGGGCCGACCGTAAAAAAGCGCGAGAGGCGCGCATAAAGCTGAACGAGAGAGGTTAGTGTGCGAAGCATGAATGGAAATCTATTATTTAATCCGTTATATTATATCTCATAATATTAATTATGAAATCCTGATATACTATATGATAAATCCCGTTAGAGATAAAATCCTTATGTTTTACACATATGTCATACAAAGTAGAAAAAACAAAAAATGGCACACAGGATGTACGGATGATTTACGGAAACGCCTTAAACAGCATAATGAAGGGAAATCTACTTGGACAAAAAGCGGGATTCCATGGGGATTAATATATTACGAGGCATGTATAAACAAGGAAGATGTAAGGTCGAGAGAAAAATATTTAAAAAGCGGCATGGGAAAACGCTATCTTAAGAATCGTTTAAGGCATTTCCTATCTCTAACGGGATGAATAATACTACAAAAATTATTTTCGCCGGCGCATTCATTGCGATAGGGGGAACGGCTATATATATGACCATGGATAAACCAAGAGAATCCGCGCCTACGGAACAGCCGGAGCCACTGACCCGCCAATGGAGCAATCCGCCCGAAATGGCAATTGACTCCTCAAAAACATATGTCGCCGCCATTACAACAACAAAGGGGACAATGAAGGTAAAATTATTCGCGGACGAGACGCCGGTGGCAGTAAATAATTTTATCTTTCTTGCAAAAAATGATTTTTACGACAACACGCCATTCCACCGAATTCTTAACGGATTTATGATTCAGAGCGGCGATGGGCAATACGGCGATGGAACCGGCGGTCCGGGATATCAGTTTGCAGACGAAGAGGTAACGCGGGACTATGAGCGGGGGATTGTCGCGATGGCGAATGCCGGTCCGAATACAAACGGAAGCCAATTCTTTATTATGCATGCCGACTACCCGCTTCCTCAGCAGTACGTTATATTTGGAAAACTTATCCAAGGGTTTGAAATTCTTGACGCGCTCGCGGAAACGCCCGTAGGCTCAAACGGAGGCGGAGAAAATTCGCGTCCGCTTCAAGAGGTACTTGTAACGGATATTGAAATTGAGGAATCATAGACAAAGAAAAAAGCCGCTACTCGCACCAGTGCACAATGGTGCTTTCGCGGCAGCCTTAACCATGTCGCCTCAATCAGTTTTTTGCCAGCGTCCCGACGGAACCTTGTTTGAAGAATGTGGAGAACGGCCAGCTCTCCACCTGCTGTGTTTGGAGACACCGGATATTAATGAGAAGTGCAAGAATAAAAAGTCCACCAGATTCAGGTTGTAACGACATATGAATAGAATCAATTTTTTCTGGCTCATCGCAGGGTCTTTGATCACGATTGTCTTTTTTCTGCCAATCATTTTTTTGGATTATCAGGAATATACCGCCCACCTTATACAGAGCTACCCGTACCTCGCTCCTGCTATCATAGTATTTTTCAGGTTTATTGGCGTGGTGCTTGCGCCATTGCCCGGCTCGCCCATTGCGTTCGCAAGCATGGCGCTCCTGCCATGGCAGGAGGCGTGGATATATAACTTTCTCGGATCAGAGCTTGGAGCGGTAACGGCATTTCTTATTGCGCGTAAATTTCGCGAGCCGGTAGTGGCACATTTTGCCCCCTTAAAAAAAGTGCATGATTGGCAGGAGAAAATCTCCAAAAAGAAACAGCTATGGGGATTTACCGGCCTTCGTGTGGTATCTATCGTCGCGTTTGATTTTGTAAGCTATGCCGCCGGACTTACAAAACTGCCGTTCCATATATTTATCATCGCCTCTCTTTTAGTGGATATTCCGGTCGGATTTATTTTTTTCTATTTTGGCGGCCTGGCAGTTAAGTACAGCATGCTGATCTTTGGCGTATTCATAATTATATTCATAATCGCAGCGCTCATCTTGAGCGCAAGGGCAAAGAAGGCGAGACCATAACCGTTGCATCTCCCTATCTGTTTTGATAGCATAGGGACGTGAATAAAAACGGAACGATTGCTCTCTTGGCACTTATTGGAGTTCTCGCTGTCGCGGGGGCATTTTTTATTTATCCGCAATCAAGCTCCGTCATTCCATTTGCTCAATGGCGGCCATGGAAACTTGGCCTTGACCTTGTCGGGGGGAGCCATCTCATTTATGAGATAGATCTTTCGGGAGTGAAGGAGGAGAGCCGTGATTCGGTAGTAAGCGGACTGCGCGATGTCGTTGAACAGCGCATCAACCTATTCGGCGTCAGTGAACCGAACATTGTCAGCGCGACAGAAGGCGAGTCGCATCGCCTTATTGTGGAGCTTGCGGGCATTCAAAATGTTGACGAGGCAATCGCGCAAATTGGGAAAACAGCGCATCTTGATTTTCGGGAGATGAATGTGGATGAAAGCGCGGAAGAGGTGCAATTTATACCAACCACTTTAACGGGGCGATACTTGGAGCGCGCGCAGGTGGTATTTGACCCAACAACCGCCGAACCGCAAATTTCACTTCAATTTAACAGCGAGGGGGCACTGCTTTTTGAGGCGCTAACGGAAAAAAACATCGGAAAGCAGTTGTGCGCCTTTATTGACAACGCTCCCTTGAGCTGTCCGCGCGTCAATGAGGCGATCCCCGGCGGACAAGCGGTCATTACGGGGCAATTCACGCTTCAAGAGGCGAAAGAGCTTGTCAATTTTTTTAATGCCGGCGCGCTTCCGGCCCCTATTACGCTTATAAACCAGCAAACGATCAGCGCGCAACTCGGAGAGAACTCCCTCAAGACCGCGATATTTGCCGGCATTGGCGGGATAATATTTGTCATGCTCTTTATGATGCTCTACTATCGCGCATCCGGATTCGGCATACTTGCCGCCATCGCGCTTCTTATATACATGATACTTACGCTGGCATTTTTCAAAATGATTTCTGTTACCATGACACTCGCCGGCATCGCGGGGTTTCTTCTCTCAATCGGGATGGCGGTTGACGCCAATATTCTCATTTTTGAGCGAATTAAAGAGGAGCGCCAGCGAAAATTATTGTCAGCGACAGCCGCGATTGAAGAAGGATTTCGCCGCGCGTGGCCGTCAATTCGCGACTCTAATGTTACGACAATAATAAGCGCAATAATTCTCTATTATTTCACCTCAAGCTTTGTGCGGGGATTTGCGCTCACTCTTCTTGTCGGCGTTATCATAAGCATGTTCACCGCCATCACCGTAACCAGAGGGCTTATTCGCGTATGCGCAAAACAGCAAAAATAAATCCATGATAAATATAATCGGCCATAAAAACATATTCCTCGGCGTATCCACCCTTTTAGTTATCATAAGCGGCGTTTTTGTGGGCATTTTTGGAATTACGCAGGGGATTGATTTTACCGGCGGAACGCTATGGAATATATCGTTTACATCGGACGACATATCCAATCGCAAGATTTCTGAATTTTTCAAGGACTCATATGAGCTTCCTGTCGCGATAAGCACGGGAAGAGAGGATGGAAGCATCTTCATCAGAACGCGCCCGCTATCGGAGGCAGATCACCAAGAATATCTCTCCGCGCTCACAGAAGGATTCGGCTCCGTTACAGAATTAAGCTTCCAGTCAATTGGCCCCTCAATTGGCGAGAAATTGCGGAAGAACGCGCTTATTGCAATAGGAGCGGTTCTTTTTGGAATTTCACTCTATGTTGCGTTCGTATTCCGAAAAGCGTCGTACTATATTCCGTCATGGAAATATGGCGCGACAGCGCTGATAACGCTTTTCCATGACGTCAGCATTCCCGTCGGCATACTATCTCTTCTCGGCGCATACTATACAAACGTAGAATTCAATACGAGCATCGTTGTCGCGCTTCTTGTTATTGCCGGATTTTCTATTCACGATACCATAGTTGTTTTTGACCGCATTCGCGAAAACAGTCAACGGGAGGGAGAAGACGCACCGGAAGGAGAACGTCTTTCCCACATTATAAATAAGAGCGTTAACGAAACTCTTGCCCGCTCCATTAACACATCCCTGACCCTCATCTTTATCCTCGCCGCCCTTCTTTTTTATGGACCGCCAACTCTCTTCTATTTCACACTCACTATTTTAATTGGCGTTACCCTGGGGACATACTCCTCTATTTGCGTCGCGAGTCCGCTCCTTTTTGTATGGCAACAGCGCGCAATGAAGAGAGCGCAACCTGTCCATAAGAATGATTGACTCACAAAGATAAACGTGGTACTCTGGCATTCTTCATGACAGCAAACGCAAAAAACCTTATACAGGAGCTTACTCGCGGACTCAATGAGCGGCAAGTTGAGATTATCCAAAAGCGATTCGGGCTCTTTGGGAACACGACACATACGCTTGCTGTGCTCGGCAAAGAGTACAACATTACCCGCGAGCGCGTTCGCCAAATTGAGTCATCAGCATTACAGCTCATAAAGAAGAATCTTAAGGAGAGCAGGCAGGGTGGTACATTTCTTGAGGTGATGCGCGCATATCTTGCATCATGCGGCGGAGCGCGAAGAGAGATTGATATTGTATCCGACTTGCATGCAAAAAAGACAATAGTGTCCACGGACAAAAAACAAGGAGGCACGGAGATTGCCTTCCTTTTGGCCGCAAGCGGAGCAGTTCTTTATCATAAAGAAGACAGCGATTTTCATTCATTTTGGTATGGAGAACTACAAACAATGCGGCGCATTGCTTCTTTTACGCAGGCGCTTGCGGAAAAAATTACAAATAAAAAAGCAGATATCTTACATAAGGGAGCCTTTCGTAGCATTCTCGCAAAGGAGATAAGAGCGCACACTCTTTCAGAGCATATTGCCGACAACTATCTTTCGCTCTCAAAGTTGTTCAATAAAAATCCATATGGAGATATCGGCCTCTCTTCATGGTCGGAAATTATGCCGAAGACAATGCGGGACCGCGCATATCTTATTCTGCGCAAACGCAATGCGCCTCTTCATTTTCAGGAAATCGCGCGCGCTATTAATTTGGTGCCGTTCGGAGACAAGAAGCGCGCGCACCCATCAACGATACATAATGAACTTATAAAAGATCCGCGCTTTGTTCTTGTCGGCCGCGGAATATATGCGCTCGCGGAACATGGATACACCCCAGGAACGGCGAAAGAGGTAATCGCCCGCATTTTACAAACGCGCGGCCCGCTAACCGCAAAGCACATCATCCAACTCGTTCAAAAAGAGCGCCTCCTTCAGGAGAATACGATTCTTCTCAATCTCCAGAACAAAAATTTATTCAAGAAGCTCCCGGGAGGGGCATACCATATTAATACGTCATAGCCCCCTATTATTATAAAGACCCCGTACGGTTATAATGGAGACAACAGAAAATGATTGAAACTCTTCAAAGCATTGGGGCGGTGTTTGCGGCAGGATGGTGGATTATCACCCCGCTTGTTCTTTTTTACCTCTTTCAGGAGGTATGGCTGTTTGCCGCAAGAAAAAAATTTACCGAATCAATATCATGGATAACGCTTGATGTGCGCGTACCAAGAGATATCCTCAAGAGCCCGAAGTCTATGGAGCAGATATTCGCCGCAGTGCATGGAACATACTCATTCGGCATAACCTTCAAAAATAAGTGGCTTAAAGGAGAAGTAGAGAAGTGGATGTCATTTGAAATTATCGGCTTTTCCGGCGGCGTACATCTTTATATTCGCCTGCCGCAAGAATTTCGCAACCTTATTGAGGCCGCAGTTTATTCTCAATACCCCGACGCCGAAATCATACAGATAGAAGACTATCTTAACGTGCTTCCCAATGCTCTTCCAAATGCAACATATGATTGTTTTGGATATGAATTTTCATTCACTAAAGATAATCCATATCCAATTCGCACCTACTTTGAGTTTGAAGACCCGCAGGAAGAGAAGCGGCTGGATTCGCTCGCCTCGGTATTTGAGGTGATGGCGGGGCTGAAAGAGGGAGAGGTAATTCTTTTTCAGATAATGACCCGTCCGACAAATGACTCATGGAAGAAGGAGGGGGAGGAGCTTATTGATGTGATTCGCGGAAAGAAGAAGCAGGGCAAGCAATCCTTCTTTGGCGCCCTCCTGGAAGGAATTATAGAATTTATTAAAAATCTTACCAAGGCGCCGGTTGAGTATCCGATATGGGGCGAACCGAAACTGGCGGAGAAACAGGAGCCACTGAAAGCGGACCAGCTCACTCCCGTACATAAAGAAGCCATTGATGCAATCGCGCGAAAAATATCAAAAGTCGGATTTGAGGTGAATATGCGGTTTATCTACATTGACCATCGGAGCGCTTTTACCAGCTCAAATGTTGCGGCATTCTCCGGCGCAATCCGGCAACTAAGCTCGCAAACGCTGAACGGACTGCGCGTTAACATAAAAACAATGACGAAGGTAAAGTGGCTGTTTAAAAAACGGCGGGTAACGATGAGGAAGAAAAAATTGTTCAGAAATTATCGGATAGTGAGGATGAATAATAAAAATATTATGATTCTGAATACAGAAGAGCTCGCAACGCTGTTTCATTTCCCGACACAATTTGTAGAGGCGCCAACATTGCGCCGAACCGAATCGCGAAGAGGGGAGGCGCCACCGGGGCTGCCGATAGAAGAGTAATGCCTTACTGAAATACGACACACAAAAATAATTGCTATGATATAGTACGTTTATGAACCCAAATCAAGCTACAATTTTTGGCGAGACAAACTTTCGGAACCGCCGTACGCGCTTTGGCATTAAGCCCGACGATCGCCGTCGACATATGTATGTTATTGGGAAAACCGGCTCGGGGAAGACAAACCTCCTTGAGGTAATGACAATCGCCGACATCAAAGCGGGTCATGGCGTATGTATTGTTGACCCACACGGCGAATTTGCCGAGAAGATACTTGACTTTATCCCCGAAGAGCGCGCTAACGACGTAGTTTATTTTAATCCGGCCGATATTGAAAATCCTATTGCGTTTAACCCCCTTGAGTCTGTCGGACAGGAGTTCCGCCACCTTATCGCGTCCGGCATTATGAGCGTCTTCAAAAAAATCTGGATTGACGCATGGTCCGCGCGAATGGAGTACATTCTCAACAATACGCTCCTCGCGCTTCTTGAATATCCAAACTCCACTCTTCTCGGAGTAATGAAAATGTTCTCATCAAAAGAGTATCGGAAGCATATCGTTGACAACCTTAAGTACCCGGTAATAAAAGCATTCTGGCAGGATGAGTTCGCTCGCTACACACAGCGTCTTGAGACGGAGGCGGTCGCGGCAATCCAAAATAAGGTTGGACAGTTCGTCTCAAATCCGCTTATTCGCAACATTCTTGGCCAACCCAACTCAACGCTGGATATTCGGAAGGTTATGGATGAAGGGAAGATATTGATTGTAAATCTTGCTAAAGGAAGAATAGGGGAGGACAATATGGCGCTTCTCGGCTCTATGCTTATTACGCGTATCCAGCTTGCCGCAATGGGCCGCGTTGACATTCCCGAAGAGGAGCGGCGCGATTTCTATCTTTATGTTGATGAGTTTCAGAACTTCGCCACGGAATCGTTTGCGGCAATTCTCTCGGAGGCGCGGAAATACCGCCTGAATCTTATTCTCGCCCACCAATACATTGAGCAGCTCCACGAGCTTGTCTGTGCCGCAGTTTTTGGGAATGTCGGCTCGCTGATACTTTTTCGCGTCGGGGCGACAGACGCGGAATTTCTTGAGCGCGAGCTCGCGCCGGAATTCAATGCAAATGACCTTGTGAACCTTCCGAAATACAATATCTATACAAAGTTAATGATTGACGGCATGGCATCGCGGGCATTCTCCGCAACCGTAATTCCGCCGACTCCATACCCGGAGACGTCGTACCGCAACATCATCATTGAAAACTCGCGCACGACATACGGTTCGCCGCGCGCACGCGTTGAGGAAAAAATTGAAAGGGAGTGGGCGATGCGGCCGGACAAGGAGCTCGGGAAACGTCTCAACGAAGGGAGAGGAGAGCGGTCACTTGAATCAGTTCTTAAACCACGTCAACCGCACGCACCTCGGCGGGAAAAGCAAGAGGAGCAACCGCTTGAATCAATTCTTAAGCCGCGCCAATCGCACATGCCGCAACGGGAAAAGAAAAAAGTGGATATCACAAAACTTCGGGCGGCGCTCAAGAACGCAGGCCACGAAAATAACAACGAACACGAGTCCCGTTAGAGATTAAATCCTTTTGAGGACAATACGGGATTAAATTTAATAAAATGGTTGATAAAAATTTATTAAATAAAACAAGATACGGTCGCCCTGGGCGACCTATCTCTAATGGGATGACAAAGAAAACCATACGCTTTGATATTATCTCCCTGTTCCCCGAAAGCTTTGATTCATATATAAGCGAATCAATTCTCGGCAGAGCGCAAAGAGCAAAGCAAATTTCTATCGGGATTCATAACATACGGAATTTTGCCGAAGGCCTGCCTGCACCTGCCCGCACAGGCAGGCAGGCAGGGCCGCATCAACAGACTCACCTGCGCAGGCAGGTTGATGACCGTCCGTTCGGTGGCGGACCCGGAATGGTGCTGAAGGTTGAGCCGATATACCGCGCATTGAAGTCAATAAAAAAAAAGCGAAAAAGACGCATAATCTTGTTCTCAACGCGCGGAAGGCGCTTCGATGAGCGCGCCGCAAAACGGCTTTCCGGGTACAATCAGCTTATTTTTATCTGCGGGCGATATGAAGGAGTTGACGAGCGGGTAACAAAATTTATTGATGAGGAAATTTCAATCGGCGATTTCGTGTTAAGCGGCGGGGAGCTTCCTGCGCTTGTCGTCACAGAGGCAATTTCACGATTTATTCCCGGCGTTCTCGGAAAGAAGGAGTCGCTTGAGTACAAAAAGGCCGGGCGGCGCTCGCATCCCGCCTATACGCGACCGGAGATATTTGAAGCGCGAGACAAGAATGGAAAAATAAAAAAACTAAAGGTTCCCGCCGTACTTCTCTCGGGAAATCACGCGGAAATAGAAAAATGGAGAAGAAAACATGCCGCATAGCGCTACCAGTCCGCCAACAAATTGACAGGAGATTTCTTTTTGTGTAGAGTAGTTTCACAATCCGCAGACAGTCCCAATTTCATTTATTTTTTGAAATTGCGGGTTCCGGCACAGAAGTTCCGGAACGGGCAACGCAGGCCCCATAAAAGGAGCCGGCAATAAGTCCCACCGAGGTTATGTTTGTCACGTGCATAACAAATGCGGATTACAAAGGTCCGTATTTTTTTATTTCTCCAAATTCATATGAAAACACAAGGGCAAAAAAAGGCGCAGGTTGAGAAAATACAAAAAATGCTCGGAAGCAGCGTCTCCGCGCTCTTTGTTGATTTTTCCGGCCTACAGGGAGGCGACATACACATGCTCAAGGCACGACTTCGCGATATAGGCGCGACAATAAGTGTCGTTCCAAAACGCCTGATGAAGATTGTATTGCGGCGAGAGGGAATTGAGCTTGACCCGCATGAACAATTTGAAGGACAGGCCGCAACAATACTCTCCCAAGACGACATCTCGGGAATTGCACAGGCGGCATATGTGTTCGGAAAGGAGAGCGAACGCTTAAAAATTCTGGGTGGATTGGATATTGAAAAAAAAGAATATATAACTGAAGAAGATGCGCTTGCAATAGGAAAATTGCCATCGCGAGATGCTCTTATTGGGCAGGTCGTCGGCAGTATTGGAAGTCCGCTTTCTGCATTGCTTCATATTCTTAATGGTCGGAAAGAACAATTAACATAAAAACATGGAAGAAGAAAATAAAATAGAAGAAGTTGGCGCAGAAGCCAAAGAAGTGGTAGCAAAGGTAAAAGAAGTAGAAGAAAAGGTAGGGGAGGCACTCGTTGAGGTTCCCCCGCAATTCAAAGATATAGTGGAAAAAATAGAGTCGCTGAAGGTAATGGAGCTTACTGAACTCGTAAGCGTACTTCAGGAGAAGTTCGGCGTTGCCGCCGCAATGCCAGCTCAAGGAGGAGCGGTGGAAGCCGCAGGGGAGGAGAAGTCGGAATTTAATGTATTCCTGAAATCAATCGGCGAGCAGAAGATAAACGTCATCAAGGCGGTAAAAGAGGTGACCGGCCTTGGGCTGAAAGAAGCAAAAGATATTGTTGACAGCGCACCGGCAATCATAAAAGAGGCGGTGAAGAAAGAAGATGCGGAAGCGATGAAGGTAAAGTTTGAAGAGGCGGGAGCGACAATTGAGCTTCAGTAGACAAAAACAGAACAGCCAACTAAAAAGACGTCTTTCATACGGCGTCTTTTTTGGTACTATTGATTTAGATCAATATGGGCCCGTAGCTCAGCCCCGACGCGCGAAGCGGTCGGGGAGCCGACTAAAACTCTGACAATACCGCCAGAGAATACGTCGGCTTGGTAGACCCGCCTGCCCAGTAGGATCGTCAAAGACGATTCCTTCGGGGTTCACATCTTTTATAAAAATCCATAAGCGCGCATAGCTCAGTGGTAGAGCCCTGCCTGTCGCCTGCCTGCCGGTAGGCAGGGCAGACAGGGCTCCGTTTTACCCCGTTACAAATTTAATATGGGTTCGTAGCTCAGTGGTAGAGCATCCCGTTCACATCGGGAAGGTCACAGGTTCAATCCCTGTCGAGCCCACTATCGGAAATTTGTAACGGGGTTCACATCGGAGAGGTCGCAGGTTCAATCCCTGCTGTGCGCACCAATACACAACTTAAGCCATTTTTAGATATTTTTTGATGGGCTTCCGCAATGGAAGCCCATTGTTTGGTGGGAAAAAATCATTCAGTTGGATTGTGGTGGATGTTGTAAACAGCCACAAAAAGATAAAAAACAACCCCTTTCTGCTTTGAAAGCTGGAGGGGATTTTTATATCCTTTGTGCATAACTTCATACAAAATATGAAAAACCCTTTATTTATAAGGGATTTTTTGAATATTCACATAATTGACGAAGTGGGGAGCGGTGATATACTTGTCCATAAAGGTGGTAGAAAGTGGATAAATGTGGGGATAAGTCGCCATAAAACACCCACCTCTGTGGATAACTCATAAAATGCTCATAGGAGAATTCCAACATACCGTTGATACCAAGGGTCGCATGGCCGTTCCGGTGAAATTCCGCACACACCTTATAAAAGGGGCGGTTATCACGCGAGGGCTTGAGCGTTCATTGTTTCTCATTAGCAATGCTGAATGGAAGATACTCGCGGAAAAGCTCTCCGCGCTTCCACTCTCACAGGCAAATTCGCGCGCATTCGCGCGGTTGATGTTTGCGGGAGCAACAGATGTGCGCGTAGACGGACAGGGGAGAGTATTGGTTCCCGACTATCTCCGAAAGTATGCGGGGATAACAAAAGATGTTGTCGTTGCCGGTATCTACTCGCGCATTGAAATATGGGACAGGGCGACATGGGAGGCGTACAAAGGGACAACCGAGAAAAATTCAGATGAGATTGCCGAAAAATTAAGCAATCTCGGAATGATATAGACCACGTAACGCACTTACCACCACAATGCATACACCAGTTCTCCTCAAAGAAGTCATAAACGGATTACAGCTTCGCCGCGAAGCATTTGTCATTGACGGAACGCTCGGCGCGGGAGGACACGCCCGAGAAATAATTCAGCGTATTCCCAGCGGGATATTTTTGGGCATTGACCGAGACCCGGAAGCAATTGAACGATTTTCAAGAGAGCAAGAGCAAACGGAGGAGTGCGCCGTAACTCTTTTTGCCGCGAACTATGGAACGCTCATTGACATTCTTCGGGCGCATAATTTTGGCGAGGCGGACGGATTGCTCCTTGACCTCGGATTCTCTTCGGACCAGCTTGAGTCGTCCGGAAGGGGTTTTAGCTTCAAGCGGGACGAACCACTGCATATGACGTATGAATTAAACCAAACACCGGCAAAGACGGTCTTGAGAGAGCTAAATCGCCGTCAGCTTGCGGAAATTATTCGCGCGTATAGCGACGAACGGTTTGCCGGAAAAATTGCGGACGCAATCAAAGACCGCTTAAAAAAAGACACCATTGAGACGAGCAGGGAGCTTGCCGACGTTATCTCCGCGGCCGTACCGAAAACATACGAACGGGGGCGAATTCATCCGGCAACCCGAACATTTCAGGCGCTTCGTATCCATGTTAACGACGAGCTCGGCGCATTAAAAAAGCTCCTCGCCGACATTGAATGGATTGTGCGTCCCGGAGGGCGTATCGCCATTATTTCATTCCATTCTCTGGAAGACAGGATTGTGAAAAATACCTTTCGTGAAAAAGAGAAAGAAAAAGTTCTAAAAATAATAACAAAAAAACCAATTATCGCAGATGAAGAAGAAATAAGGCGAAACCCGCGGGCGCGCTCGGCAAAATTGCGCCTCGCAGAAGTTACATAAACACATCGCGTCGTATTATTAATTCTTTCATATTATAATGACAATTACCGCACCAAAAAAGACAGCCGCGATTATCACCGCATTTATCTATGGATGCGGCGCTATGGTTATTGTAAGCATGGCAACAACAGTATTTCTCTATAATCGCCTCGTGCAGGCGCGCCATGAAGCAGAGAGCGCGTTAGCGGAGCGCACTCAACGGGAAGTTGTAAATGCAGAACTGAGAAACAAGCTTCTTGTGCGGCTTGAGGGAGAGTCGCTGGAGGAGCTGGCAATGAATCGCGAGCTCATCAAAGAAAAGGACCCGTCCTATCTTACCGCATACGAACTGGCGCGCAGACCCCGTTAGAAATAGCTGGAACCAAATTATTCAAAAATTGAAACGATGAAACCAATCATGTCACTTAATGTACGGAGATGATTCCTTCGTGGAAGCGTAAGTTTCTAATGGGACAGACAGCAATAACACAAATGACGGCATCAGGCGTATTAAAGAAAAGCGCGAGAAAGAGGCGAATATGACTATTCGCCTTGCGCTTATAATTTTTATTTTTGTATCGCTCTATTTCTCTCTTGGGGTACGTGCATATAATTTACAAATTGCGGAGGGCGACGCACTCCTCGCACGGGCACAGCTCCAGTTTGGCGCCCCATTCGCACCGCGCGGCACTATTTTTATCACCGATGAAAACGGTCAAAATATACCTGCAGCGCTCAATAAAAAAACACCAATTATATATGTTGTCCCGGATGAAATAACCGACCCGCAGGAGTATTCGGAACTGCTCCATCAGATAACCGGTGTCGCATATGAAGCGCTTTACCGCTCCTTAAGCAAGGAGCGCGACCCATATGAACGCATCATGGAAAACCCGACTGAACAGCAAATTCGCGACATACAAGACGCGCAAATCAAGGGAGTGTATATTGAGGAACAACAACAGCGCTTCTATCCGCTGGAATCCCTTGCGGCACATGTAATTGGATTCGTCAGCGAGACGAGAGAGGACTCGGTTACGCGCGGCCGATATGGCATTGAAGCGCTCTATGAAGATACGCTTGCCGGCGCCGGAAAAGAAAGCGGCGCGCCGGTATATCTTGCAATTGAACAGCGCATTCAGGCGGAGGGGGAGAGAATTATCAAAAACCTTGTTGAGAAATACGGAGCAGAGAGCGGCCTTTTTATCGTCCAGGACCCATCATCAGGAATAATCCGCGCCATGGGAGGGACGCCAAGCTTTAACCCAAACACCTACGGAACCTACCCGCTCAACAACTTCCTTAACGGCGCCGTGCAGGCAGTATACGAACCCGGCTCCGTCTTCAAGATTTTTACAATGGCAGCCGGAATTGACACCGGTCAGTTTACGCCGGAGACGACATACTATGATACCGGGGAAATTACTCTCAATGGACGAACTATCAGAAATTGGGACAAGAAAGCGTACGGCACCACAACAATGACGGGAGTTCTTGAGCATTCGCTTAATGTCGGCGCGGCACTCGCCCAGCGAAAAATCGGTAAAGAGCTTTTTCTTGAATATGTTAAGAAATTCGGCTTTGGAGAAAAAACACACATTAATCTCCCGGGAGAAGTTGAGGGAAATATAAGAACGCTTACGGAAGAGGCACGGGAGATCAATTATGCAACCGCATCTTTCGGTCATGGAATTTCAGTAACGCCGATTGGACTCATAGCCGCCGCCTCGTCAATTGCGAACGGCGGCACACTTATGCGGCCCTCTATTACACAAACCGAGCCATATGCACGCCGTACCGTCATCACGAAAGAGACGGCGCGCAGCATAACAGAGATGATGGTGTCTGCCGTTGACACTGCGCAGGTCGCCCGTATTTCAGGATATTCCGTCGCGGGAAAAACAGGAACGGCGCAGATCCCTGACTTTTCCAGTGGAGGGTACAGCGATGATGTGGTAAACACATATGTAGGGTACGCACCGGCATATAACCCAAAATTTACAATCCTCATCAAGCTTGAGCGCCCGAAAGGCACCCCACTCGCCGGACAAACAGTTGTTCCCGCATTTCGCGACTTTGCGGAATTTATACTACACTATCTTCAGATTCCGCCTGATCGGCCCCAACCAGAACACGATTAACAGCAGGGCTCCATCATCATGAAAAACCTCCTCACACATACAATTCAAAAAATATTGCGCATACTTGCTCACGCCACAATCAGGAAATATCAGCCAGGCATTATCGGGATAACAGGAAGCGCGGGAAAAACCTCTACAAAAAATGCGGTTTATCATCTATTGAAAGACCATCGTCGTGTCCGCGCGGCGAAAAAAAATTTCAATAACGAACTCGGCCTCTGCCTTACCATTCTTGGAGATTGGGACGAGATAAAGGGAATCGCATTTTGGCCGGTTGTTTTTGTTTCTTCATTATTCCGCCTCATGATCAGGTCAAGGCGATATCCCGAACTCCTTATTCTTGAATACGCCGCCGATCGGCCCGGGGATATCCGCTATCTGACAGATATCGCGCGCCCGACAGTTGCATGCATAACCGCAATTGGAGAAATACCCGCTCATGTTGAATTCTTTACCGGTCCGGATGCTGTCGCGCGGGAGAAGGCGCGATTAATCGAAATACTGCCGTCCGCCGGATGCGCAATCCTGAACGCGGACGATGAGGCGGTTATGAATATACGACAAAAGACACGCGCGAAGGTAATTACATTCGGATTTGCTGAAAATGCGGATATGCGGCTCTCTCAATTTGAACACAAAATAAAAGACGGCATACCGCGGGGAATATTATTTAAGCTTGAACATAATAACAAATTTGTTCCAATAAAAATAAACGACGTGGTCGGCCTTCCGCAGGCATATGTTGCCGCGGCCGCAATGGGAGTCGGCTTGATTTTCGGCATCAACTTAATTAAGCTTGCCGAGCATCTTGAAACATACACACCGGCAAATGGACGCCTTAAGCGCATTGACGGCATCAAAGACAGTACGATTATTGATGACACATACAACGCCTCGCCGCTCTCTATGAAGGGAGCGCTGGAGACTATTGGCGAGTTCCGCGGTACGCGCACCATCGTCGTACTCGGCGATATGCTTGAAATCGGCAAATATACAATAGAGGCGCACGAGGCGATTGGAGAGGCGGCGGCAAAAATTGCAGACATCATTATAACCGTTGGCCCTCGCGCAAAATTTATTGCAGAGGGGGCAAAAAAATCCGGCTATAATGCAAACTGCATATTCAGCTTTAACACCGCTGATGAGGCAAAAATTCACCTTCAAAATATCCTCCAAGAAAAAGACATCGTTCTTATAAAGGGTTCGCAGAGTATGAGGATGGAAAAAGTTGTTGAAGAGGTGATGCGGAATCCTGAAGATGCGGCAGTGCTCCTCGTTCGCCAGTCAAAATGGTGGAAGAAAACTAAAGTATCGTTGAAAAACTAATTGGCCCCATCGTCTAGTGGCCAGGACATCAGGTTCTCATCCTGAAAACAGGGGTTCAATTCCCCTTGGGGCTGCATGCCAAAATAAAATACCCCCTTCAATTTTCTGAATGGTGGTATTTTAGCGTATACAGAGAAAATTTTTACAAATAGAAGTATACTACAACAACACACAAATGATTGAGTATGCTATCAGCACGCTAACAAACGGAATCCTTGCCGTTATTGCCGCAATAAGGTACTGGGTATACCATCACATTATTCAGGCGCAATTAGAAAAAAATAGTATAGAAAAAGAACAAGAATAAAAAAATGCAAAAGCGAAAATACATCATTGCAAACTGTCCCGATTCATTCCGCGCACGGCGCGGTTATGAATCGAGGATCCTCGATTTTGTGGTCCCGACATTAGTCGGGGACAAAATCGGGAGAAAACAAAATCTATGACTAAGCTTATCATCGCAAACTGGAAGATGAATCCGCAGTCGGGAAAAGAAGCTCTTGCGCTTGCGCGGGAGATTGACCATGAGCATCTTATTGTTGCGCCCCCTTCATTGTACCTTCATCAAATATCTTCGGTACTGAAAAAATCCAGCCTCTGCGCGCAAAATATGTTCTGGGAAATAGAAGGCGCGTATACGGGAGAATTGTCGCCCGTTCAGCTAATAGATGCGAATGTCCGCTATGTTCTCATCGGACATTCCGAGCGGCGCGCGCTTGGCGAAACGAATGATATGACTGCGCGAAAGATGTCGGCGGCGATAGCCAACAAAATCATCCCTATTCTCTGTATCGGAGAAACAGGACAGCAACACTCCCGCGGAGAACGAAACGTTGTCTTCAGAGAACAGTTGCGCGCCGCTCTCTCCGGCATATCGGAAAGCAATTCTTTGGAAATTATCATTGCATACGAACCAATATGGGCAATTGGAACCGGGACGCCAAGCACGCCGGAAAACGCAGCTGAAGCCATAAGCACTATCGCTGATATCATGCGCAGCTACCCTACGATACAGCATACAGCAGTCTACGGAGGGTCGGTTGACGGTAAGAATGCCGGCGAGTTTCTCGCGCGAGAAGAAATCGGCGGCCTTCTCGTCGGCGGGGCGAGCATTGTACCCGCAGAAATTCATTCCATTATGCAGGCGGCACAATAGCTACACACATAACTCGCGGCCATGCGAATGTGATACAATAGAATAAAAAATAATTTAGAAGTATACTCACATGAAAACAATGCCCAAAAAATCAAAGAACCAAACAAGCACTGACGACATCAACAAGCGGCACGCAATGTTTTTTTCTCATTCTGGACACAAACAGATATCCGCTCTTCTCATGAATGGTTTAATGGGAGTACTCATTATCGCCGCGCTTGTCGCAATCCCCGCAATCCGAAATTATGGAGCATCACTCCGCCCTACGCGCACATTAAGCGTTCGGGCGCTCGGAAAGGTAATCGCGGAGCCTGATATCGCTCATCTTTCATTCTCGGTAATTTCAGAGGGGCTCTCTCCAAAGCAGCTTCAAGACGATAATCATGAAAAGATGAATAATGTTCTGACATTTATAAAAAATCGCGGCATCGCGGAAGAAGACATAAAAACAACCGCGTATAACCTATCTCCGCGTTATGAATATGACGAGATTAGACGACAAGCATCTTTTATATCGGGATATATGCTTACGCAATCAGTAACGATAAAAATAAGAGATTTTGAGGAGGTGGCAAAAATTATCGGCGGCTTGGCGGAGCTCGGAGTAAATCAGATTAGTTCGGCAACGTTTTCTATTGAAGATACCGAGGTATACCTTGCGGAAGCACGAAAGGAGGCATTTGAAAAAGCGCATGAAAAGGCGCGGCAAATTGCAAAAGAAAACAATGTCCGCCTTCGCGGTGTGATAGAAATTTATGAAATTGCTTCTCCGGCACCGTATTATCGCACATTCGGACTCTCCGATGTGGCGATGAAAAGGGGAGTTGACGGAGCGGCGCCCGATATTCAGCCGGGAACGGAAGAGATAACGACGACGGTAAATATAACATTTGAGCTTTAAGACTACGGAGGTGAAAAAGGATATTCTCACGGGAGCGGCGGCGGGATTTTTTATCGGCATATTGCTTCTTCTCATCATCCCGAATGTTATCGGCGCAATACCGCCAATATATCAACTTGCCGAAGTGCTTGCGATAACAGCGCTGTCGTCACTGGGAATTGCGATAGCAAGGTGGATTGGAAAACGAATCCCGACAATAGAACAACTCGCGAAGTTCGCAGTTGTCGGCGTGCTGAATACGCTCGTTGACCTCGGTGCGCTTAATCTCCTAATAGGCATCAGCGGAATAGCAAGCGGCGCTTCGTTTTCCGCATTCAAAGGAATCTCTTTTTCTGTCGCGGTTGCAAACAGCTATATTTGGAACGCGCGATGGACGTTCAGCCGCCCTGAAGAAAAGATCCGCGCAAAGAAACCGCAAAAAGAAATCGCCCAGTTTCTCGCTATCAGTGTTATCGGACTTATTATAAATATTACAATCGCATCGCTTGTCGTTAACGGAGTTCCGCGTCCGTCATATATCACACCCGAGCAGTGGGCGAATATCGGCGCATTGCTTGCTACCGTTATCGCCCTTCTATGGAACTTTCTTGGATACAAGTTTATCGTTTTTAAATCAACGGCTCTCCGCAACACGACGCATTAATCTCTTCAATCGGCAGTCAAGCATATGCGTGCGTATACTTGACACTTCTTGCGTATGCCGTATAATTCCTTTCAGAATGAGTGTTTAGTCCTGTGCAACGATATCAACAGAGGATTAAATCCAATGCGTTTGGTAAAAACCGCCCCCTTGGGGCGGTTTTTGTATTATGCGGCACGTACAATATGATATACTGGAAACACATGCAGAAAAACAATTATGGCAGCTGTGGTAGTGAGCACTCATTCAAACAAACACATTTGGAGTCAACCGCCCACAGCTGCCATAATTGTTTTTCTGCAGAGCGAACACAGTTATCCACAAAGTAATTTTTAGCAAAAACAACTAAAATAAATATAAAGTAGCGTACTATTAAAAATTATCATCCAGTCGAATAGTTTTTAATACGGCGTTTATAATTAACAACGCAAAACAAATGCCTACACGAAAAAGAAAGACGGTCGCGCGGAAGACGACGGCGAAGCGACGAACTGTGCGGAAGACAGTCGCAAAGCGGCGACCTGCGCGCAAGACAGTCGCGCGGAAGACGACGACGAAGCGACGAACTGTGCGGAAGACGACGGCGCGCCGGAAGAGCAGGTAGAATTACCCGCTTCAATAATAAAAGACCCTTATTTCATGAGGGTCTTTTATTATTGCCCAAAAAAGAGATAATGAAAGCACAAAGGCCGCAGAAGCTCGTGATAATCTCTTATGAAAATTAACATAAAGGCAACAAATATTGAGCTCACTCCGTCGCTACGGGCGCTTATTAATAAAAAACTGCGCACACTCTCATCCCGGATTGCGAAACAGGAGAAAGAGGGGATGGCACAGCTCTATGTTGAGATAGGAAGGCAGAGCCGCCATCATCATAAGGGAGCGATATTTTACGCGGAGGCAAATCTTGAACTATCCGGGAAAATCATTCGCGCGACACATACGGACACAACAATGCAGAAATCCATCACCGCCATAAAAAACATTCTCAAAGAGCGCATTGAAACGAATCGGGGGAAATCGGCATAACAACCATTCCACTCGTCAACTAATATGACAAACAGCATGTCGCCAACCGAAGAGATAAAATCAAAAATAGATATTGTTGAATTCCTTAAGGAGTATATTGAGGTACGGCCGGCAGGAAAAAACATGAAAGCGCGATGCCCACTTCATAATGAAAAGACGCCGTCATTTATGATATCTCCAGAGCGACAGACATGGCGGTGCTTCGGCTGTTCGCGCGGCGGCGACATATTTACATTCGTTATGGAACACGAGCACTGCGAGTTTTATGAAGCCCTTACGATGCTCGCGGAAAAAACGGGTGTCGCCATTAGAAGATACGCCTCCGGAGAGCAGAGACAATTGAATGTATTATTTGATATAAATGAAGCGGCCGCGGAATTTTTTTCCGCCGCACTGCCAACATCAACACATGCGCAAACATACCTTGCGTCACGAGGACTCCATGCTAAAACGTGCGAAGAGTTTATGTTGGGCATCACACCGCCCGCCTCATCAGAACATGCGGGAGGTGATGCCGCAATTCGCCATCTTACTGGAAAAGGTTTTGCAATGAACGATATTGTTCGCGCGGGAATCGCTATGCCAGGACGGCGGGGAGGATACAACGATCGTTTTTATGACCGCCTTATGTTTCCCATACATAATCATTTTGGGAAAATCATCGGCTTTACGGGGCGTATTCTCCATGAAAATCCAGCGGCGGCAAAATATTTGAATACACCCGAAACGCCCGTTTTTAAGAAGTCAAAAATTCTCTATGGGTTTCATCGGAGCAAGGAACACATAAGAAACGAGCGAAGCGCGTTTCTTGTTGAAGGGCAAATGGACTTCCTCATGGCATGGCAAGATGGCGTAAAAACCGGAATAGCAACGTCCGGTACGGCAGTAACGCAAGATCACCTTCTTGTTCTTAGGCGATATGCCGACAAGCTTGTTGTCAGTTTTGATAACGACGACGCCGGATGGGCGGCATCTGAACGCGTCCTCTCAATGGCGCACGCACTTGATTTTACAACATATGTTGTATTGCTTTCCGAGTCGGTCAATGACCCGGCGGACATTGTTGTAAAAAATCCCGGAATGCTGAAGGCGATGATCCATGATGCCCAGCCGGCGATCCGACTTTTGTTTGAAAAATATCCGGTAACGGATAATCCGATTGAATCAAAGGTAAATATAAGAATGCTATTAAAAACAATACATGTGTTCACGAGCGCGATTGACCGCGGGTATTGGATGCGCGAACTCTCGCGAACGAGTGGAGTTCCCGAAGAGGAGCTCAAGGAAGAGATGAGTGTTATCGCAAAACAAAGCGATAAAAAAGCCGCCACCTTATCGGCGTCGGCATCGGTACCAACGGTAAATGCGCCGCCGCCAATGACGCGGCTTGAACGGATTTCTGAACATCTTATCAGTACGGCGGTTGCGCATAATAAAATCCATGAGCTGAAAAAATCAGCTTCTTTACAATATGTGCCGAAGAAGTATCAGGAAATTATTATCGCACTTGCGGAAGACAACGGGACAGATGGAGCGCTCCACCCCCCCATCACACTCATTCAGGAGCGCGCGGGACTTGAAGAGCATGGAACGATTGAGGAGCTTGAAACACAACTGCTGACAGAGTACGAAAGTATGTGGGGAGATTTGATTCTTCAGGAAATACGAAGAGCAGAGGCACAGCACGACGAAAAAAAAGTTGACCTGCTTATGCAAAAAATGAATCGCCTGAAATCAGAATCCCCGCATGCGAGAGGCAAAGATGCCGGCACCCGCACTGCGCAATCTAATTGACAATACATGAAAATAATTGGAGAATTAACGCCGCTTCACCATATACGGCACACGACAGAAAAAGTGAAAAATCTATATACAATATCGGCATAGTATCAGAAATGCAAAAAAACAAAAAAGTGAGAAAACAAGCCGTGCGAAAGACGGCGCGGCGCGCAATACATAGCAAGAAAGCGCAGAGTAAAAAACAGGCACCGCGGCGAAAGTCAGTTGCGAAAGCGGGAAAAAATATTGCAAGGCAAACAAAGAAGGCGCCACGGACTGCGGGGAAAACCCCCCAAAAAAAACGCGCGCCAAAAACACAAAAAAAACGCGCTTCTGCGGCGCGCGCAGAGATATTTGATGAGAAAAACGGAGAGTTGATTGAGCGAGGACGTTCGCGGGGTTTTGTAACCGATATTGAAATCATCGCACTGTTCCCGCAAATTGAAACGGACATTGACCTCCTTGAAGAAACATATGACCGGCTGGAAAAGGCAAATATAAGAATTGTAGAGACGAAGGAGTTGATTGAAGTTCCCGATGCGGAAGTAAGCGAGAAAGAGCTTAAGCAAGCAACAAAATTTAGGGAAGACATCCCCGACGCCGTTCAGCGCTATCTGAAAGAAATAGGCAGAACACCTCTCTTGAAGCCGCTTGAAGAGCGCGAACTCGCGAAACGCGCCGAAACAAATGAAGATGCGCGCCAGGCCCTTATAAAAGCGAACCTGCGCCTTGTCGTTTCAATTGCAAAGCGGTATGTCAACAGAACACCAAACATGAGCATTCTTGACCTTATCCAGGAGGGAAACATCGGACTCTCCCGCGCGGTTGAAAAATTTGATTACCGCCGTGGATTCAAATTCTCAACATATGCAACATGGTGGATCCGACAGGCGATAACGCGCGCGCTTGCCGACCAGTCGCGAACAATTCGCATACCGGTGCACATGGTTGAAACAATATCAAAATATACGCAAACAAAGCGGCGATTGATGCAGGAGTTCGGAAGAGACCCGCTACCGGAGGAGATTGCAATAGAGATGGAACTTCCCGTTGAAAAAGTGCGCCATATCCAGAAGATATCTCAAGATGTAATTTCACTTGAATCGCCGATTGATGAAGATGAGGAGTCAACGCTTTCCGACTTCATTCCCGATGAGCGAAATCTCACGCCGTCACAGCTTACGGCGCAGTCGCTCCTTCGCGACAAGATAAATGAGATTCTTGTTGACCTTAATGAGCGTGAACAAAAAATTCTTAGAATGCGATTTGGGCTTGAAGACGGCATCACTCATACTCTTGAAGAGGTCGGGAAGGGATTTGGCGTTACACGAGAACGCATCAGGCAAATTGAGGCAAAGGCGCTGGAAAAGATACGGGAGCATGAAGGCGCAAGGGCATTGGAAGAGTATTAGCAAGATAAGATTACGGCCATTATTATCGGCGCGCATTGATTAAAACATGGATTTTAAAAAAATAATCGTCATTATTCTCACTATTGCGCTCATCATGGGCAGTGTCGCGTTTACATTTGGGGAAGAGACAAATGGCATAACAATTCAGGATCTCGGCATTGAAAATCCGGGCATTCTTCCTTCAAATCCATTCTACTTCACGAAAGAGTGGGGGCGGAGCATACGCACGTTTTTCGTATTCCGTTCTACAAAAAAGGCGGAGGTTGAGCTTGAAATCGCGAACGAACGAATTGCGGAGCTAAAACGCCTCATTGAAAACACCTCGGGAGCCAATACGCGCGTTGAGGAGATTGTCGCAGACTATAGTGATCATCTTCGCCAGCTTGTGTCTCGCATTGGTTCATTCGGACAGAATGGCGTTGACGAAGCGGAGCGGCAGGTGCTTGACGCTCTATTTGAAAAGAGCATCCTCCATGCTCAATTGCTTCAGGAAATAAGCGGCGACTTTGACGCAAGCACACACAAGCAGCTTTTGGAAGCGCTGGAGCAACTTCAGGCAGTCGGCGTCCACGCCATCAAAACATTGAACGCCCCCGAGTATATTTATGAGCGTACTAATGAGATAGCCGAAACGGCGCGGGGAAGAGTGATGCGAGGCCTTATTCTTCTTCAGCTTATGGGCGCGGCAGAACAAGAAATACCGGAGCATGCGGCGATATTCGCCGCGACAAGAGATATGCTCGCGCTCAAAATAGAGGGATGGTTTCACGCGGGAAAAATCGGTGAAGAAGAAATTTCTTCCGCATTGGAAACATTCTCCACATTCACACTGGACATCTTCCGAACTACAGATGAATTGCGCGAGCGCATCATAGACACTGAATTGAAAACAAAAATTGGCATTATCCAAAGCAATGTCTACAAACGCGCCGCGAAGTACGTCACAAAAGAGACCGCATGGAACGCGATTGCGCTCGCACAAAAATCTGCGAATCGGCTCCAAGACCTCACAAATACCGACCGGAGCGCTATCTCTCCATACGTAACGTCATTGATGGAAAAAGGAATCTTTAATCTTGAGCAAGGAATCGCATCTTTTGAAGGCGGCCATTACGCCGTTGCGTTTAAACAGGCAAATACCGCGCGCGCCGCCGCCGAAACCGGCGCCGATATCTTTCACCGCGCGCGCAATGGCATACAGAATAGCATCCAAGAGCTGAAAGAATATTACGATACCATCAATGAGAAGGCACGGGAATATGTTTCAATAAATTCAGCGAGTACGTCATGGTTTCGCGATACAATAGCGGACATTGAAAAAGAGATTATCGCATTATCCCGTAGAGGAGAAGCGGGGATACGGGAGGAAGCTCTTCTCCTTGCGCGGAAGGTGATGGTTCGCCTTGAGGCGGCGCGATCATTTATTGAATAAAAAACGTATTGAAAAACTGAATAATTAGCCGTACAATTGCTTACTATCACATGACTTTAGATGAAATCCGAAAACAATTCACTGACTTTTTTAAAAAAAACGGCCACGCGGTTGTCTCATCATCATCGCTGTTACCGGACGATCCGTCAGTTTTGCTGACAACCGCAGGAATGCAGCAGTTTAAAAAGTACTATACCGGCGAACGCGATGCGCAAAAAGATTTCAGCGCGCGGCGAACAGTGTCGGCGCAAAAGTGCTTTCGCACATCCGATATTGAGGAGGTTGGCGATGAAACGCACAATACGTTTTTTGAGATGCTTGGGAATTTTTCATTCGGAGATTATTTCAAAGAAGATGCGATTCGGTTTGCCTACGAATTTCTCACCGAGCGCATTGGTATTTCTCCGGATCGCATCCATGCAACAGTATTCAAGGGCGATGATACGGTGCCACCGGATGAAGAATCATTCCGAATCTGGAATGAGGAGATTGGCATCCCCGCGGATCGAATCAAAAAATACGGAAAGGACGATAATTTCTGGGGACCGACCGGCGCCGAAGGACCATGCGGACCAACAGCAGAAATATATGTTGATGGTATAGAGATATGGAATCTTGTTTTTAATGAATTCTTTTATCCGGGTACCCGCGAAGAACTCCTTTCGGGAGCGCCGGGGAAAACACTTACACCCCTTTCGCAGAACGGCGTTGACACGGGAATGGGACTGGAGCGCCTTGCGGCCGTCATGCAGGGTACAAAAAATATTTACGAAACAGGCGCATTCGCCCCGATTATGGCCACCCTCGCCGCCCACGCCCCGCATCTTCCTATCCGTGCAGGACGAATTATTGCGGACCACATGCGCGCATCGGCATTTCTTATCGCAGACGGCCTGCGGCCCGCGAACAAGGATGCGGAGTATATCCTTCGCCGCCTCATCCGAAAAACCCTCGCGCTCCGCGTTAAATACGATATTCATGCAGACTTGTTTCCAATTCTTATTCAACGAATAAGCGAAATGTACGGCGACGCATATCCGGAACTGCGCAAAGAAGATAAAATCATCTCCGTTCTTGAGGAGGAGGGAAAGAAGTTTCAGCAGGCAATCGCGCGCGGTATAAAAGAAATAAAGAAGCGCGACTATATCACTGCCGATGACGCGTTTCGCCTCTACGAGGCGTTTGGAATTCCGTTTGAAATTACTCTTGAACTCGTTCCGGAGAAAAAACGCACGACACTCCGACGGGAAGATTTTGAAAAAAAAGTTGCGGAGCACAAGAAGATTTCCCGCGCTGGCGCGGGAAAGAAGTTCGGGGGGCACGGCCTTATTTTTGACACCGGCGAGCTGAAGGCGCGGGACAAGGATGAGCTTGCGCGCGTAACGCGCCTTCACACAGCAACACACTTGCTCCAGCAGGCGCTTCGAAATATTTTCGGAAGCGATATTGGACAGAGGGGATCCGATATTACCGCAGAGCGAACGCGCTTTGATTTTTCATTTGATCGTAAAGTCACAAGCGAGGAGCTTGCGCGTGTTGAAGATGAAGTAAATCGCGTCATCAATATGCACCTTCCCGTCCAATGCGTAGAGATGGAAAAAGAAGCGGCTGAAAAAACGGGCGCGCTGTTTTTCTTCGGCGAGAAATATCCGGAGCGCATAACGATATATTTTGTCGGCCCGTCCCTAATGGAGGCATACAGCAAGGAATTTTGTGGCGGACCTCATGTTACAAACACAAAAGAGATTGGAAAATTTAAGATTATAAAAGAAGAGGCGAGCTCCGCGGGAATAAGGCGCATACGGGCGACTGTGGATTAAAACTTACGCCTTAGCGACAGCCAAACCGACAACGTGCTTTGCGCCCGCGGATTTGAGGCATGCCGCTCCTGCCTGCATAGTCGCGCCAGTTGTAACGACATCGTCAACAAGAAGAATGCGTCTTCCCGCAATACGATCTAAATCAACAACGGCAAATGTGTCGCGCACACTTTGAACGCGCTCTTCCAGCCGAAACTGCGTCTGCGATTTTGTATGGCGCGTACGAATAAGCATGGAAGAAAATACGGGACATGAGATCCGGCGAGCGAATGATTCTGCAATTTTATCAGCCTGATTATATCCGCGCGTATATTTTCGGAATGCATGAATCGGCATGGGAACAATAGCGTAATCGGAAATGTTAATGCCTGTCTGCCACACATAGCGCGCGAGAAGGAGTCCGAGAAACTCTCCCGCCGCATGAATGCGCTCATACTTCAGCGAAGAGACAATAGAGCGGACGAGGGGATTGGAATATGACGTTGCGGCGCCAAGAAGGATAGAAGACCGCTTGTGGCATATCAGCTCGGCAGAACCGTTAATCACCGGCACGCGCGCGCGGCAATACCCGCAGAAGAATGATGAATGCAACGAAATTGAGCGAACGCAGGATGAGCAGACCGCACATCCCCCGGAGAGATGCGCGGAACACCCAGCGCACAGCGGAGGAAACAAAATATCGGAAATAGTTGTTTTTACTGTATAAAGAAAGGAAAGCACAGTATAATAAGGTAGGAAAAACTATATGTTCAACCTCAATCCAATTAAATCACTCTTTGGGATAGATTCATATCTTGGAATAGATATTGGGACGGCATCAATAAAAATTGTGGAGGTGAAAAACGCAAAAGATAGGCCGCTTCTTGTTAATTACGGCATACTGGAAAGCCCCGACCACCTTGAGCGCCTCAACAGCGCAATACAAACAAGCTCTCTCTCCATCGGCATCGCCCACACAACGGAGCTGCTCCGCCTTCTTCTCTCAAAAATGAAACCGCGGACAAAGGAGGCGGTGGTCTCATTGCCGTCATTTCTCTCCTTTATGACGCTCCTTGAGATGCCGGATATGCCGCCGCGCGATATGGCAAAAGCAATAAGTTTTCAGGTACAGCAATATGTTCCGTTTGACACTAAAAATATTGCCGTTGATTGGACATCGGTTGGATCGTACGAAACGCAGGCGGGAGAGAAGCGCCAGCAAATATCCCTTACCGCAGTCCCGAATGAGTATATCGCACGATATCAGAAAATATTTAAAAAAACGGGAATCGTATTGCGGGCGCTTGAGGTTGAGAGCTTCAGTATTGTTCGCTCTCTTATTGGAAACGACCCAACGGCAACTATTATTGCTGATATCGGCAACCGCTCAACGAATATTGCCGTCGCTGACCAGGGATTTCTTAAACATAACGCGCAAATTGATTTCGCCGGCGTCTCTCTTACGCAAGCGATAGCAAAGGGGCTTTCAATAAGTATAAAACGCGCCGAAGAACTTAAAAAAAGAAACGGTTTGGCAGGAAAAACAAGCGGAGAATACGAGTTATCCACACTCATGATGCCATTTCTGGATGCTATACTGATGGAAATAAAGCGCGTGAAAGCGATCTACGAGAAGAAATCATTGCGCACGATAGAGCGGGTAATTCTTACCGGAGGCGGTTCGCGCCTAGTGGGAATTGCGTCATACGCCGAACAGCAGCTTGGGATTCCGGTCATCGTTGACAATCCTCTTAAAAATATCAGGTACGATCCGGCACACGAACCAGTTCTCGCCTCACTCGCGCCGCTTTTCAGTGTCGCAATCGGCCTCGGTATACGACGAATTACACAAACAAATTCCTAAAGTCCGCATGCCGACAGTAACAAACAACACAAAACGAAGCCGGCAATCCGGCTGGTCATGGTCGCTCCTCATGTTCTCGCTTGTCATTTTTACGGCGGTGGTTGTTTCGTATTTCAGCATTCTTTTTGGATACAATCCATTCTTAAACCAGCGCCTCGCATCTCTTGATGAAAAAATTCAGGAAGTTGGGAGGACGATTCCAAAAGAAGACCAGGAAAATCTGGCGAGCTTTTATTCTCAACTCGTAAACGCGCAAGGATTATTACGCAATCATGTTGCAAGCTCAAAAATATTTAATATTATTGAGCGCAATACAAACCAAAATGTCTCACTCTCTTCGTTGAAACTGAATGTGCGGGAGGAAAATGCGGAAATTGAGGCGGTCGCGCAAGGATATGAAAGCGCAATTCAGCAGGCGGAGGCGTTCCGAAGAGTGCCGGAGATAAGGGAGATTAGCATTGGCGGAATGCAAAAGAGCGAACAAGGAGGCGTGCGCTTCGGTATAACAATTGAGTTCAGCAAAAATACACTACACTCAATATAAATATGAAGCCCTCAACACAACGAATGATAAGCCTCGTATCGTCCGCAGCTCTTCTTATTATGTCGCTGGTCGTATTTAGCAATCTTATTCGGCCGGAATATAGTGAAACGCAGGAGATGCGGGGAAGAATCAGCATGAAATCACAGCTCTTTGGAGAACAAGGCGCCGCAACGGCGCAGATTCAAAGACTCGTTGCCGATTATCAGGGGCTTGCAAGCATACAAGACACACTCTCACTGCTTATCCCGCAAGAGGAGCACGCCCCCCAAGCGCTCAATCAAGTTACAAATATCGCGAAGGCGAACAATCTTGATATCCAGTCCATAAACACGCAAAAACTTCCGTTCCAGCCAAAAAAACCAGGCCAAACCTCACTCCTTATTAAGCGCGTCGGCGTACTTCGCGTTGATATTCAGTTAAGCGGCACATATGAGGCGCTCAAGGCATTTATCCAGACAATAGAAACAAATATCCGAATTATGGATGTCCAGCGGATAGACATTGCAACACAATCGGATCCAAATAAACCATACCTGTTTAACGTAACCATTGATACGTACTATCAAGAATCATAAAAGCACTATGGCAATAATATTAGAGGAACAAAAGAATAAAAATAGCTGGCTTTCCATTGCGCTTGGCGCAGTTGTTATCCTTGTTATTATCGTTCTCGCCTACTTTCTGTTTTTTACCTCCGCTCCCCTTATAGAGATTGTTGCACCGCTCCAGCTCCAGTCAACAAGCCAACTCTCCGCGGTATCATTTAACCCGACAGAGGTGATTGAGAGCCCGGTGTTTAAGGTTCTGCGGAAGTATCCCGGCCTTAACATATCAACGGGGAAGTTGGGAAGAGCAAACCCGTTTGCGCCGTTTTAGCGCTCCGATTGACCACGGCGCTACGTAACTTCTTTTTTTCCACCCATGGACAACAAAACATTCCTTAGGGAGCTGAAAAACCGCAAACTCATCACCCAGGAGGCGGTTGACGGTATTGTTCAGGAGCTCTCCCACTCCCGAAAATCAGCAGAAGAGCTTGTCTATGAGCGCAGGCTTATTGATGATATGGAGGTTCTTAAAATGAAGAGCGAGGTCCTCGGCGTCCCGTATAAGCTCCTGGAAAAAGAGGGTCCGTCAAAAGAGCTCCTTAAACTGATGCCGGAGGGAACCGCGCAGACATACAAGGTAATTCCCCTCGCCAAAGATGAGAAGATGCTCGTTGTCGGGATGGTTAACTCTGACGATATTGAGGCGCAGGACGCGCTCATATCGCTTACGCGGAAACTCAATCTCAATCTAGGGGTCTACTTGATACGCATGGGAGATTTTGAACGAGTCATGAAAACATACTCGCCATATAAGTCTGAAGTTGAGGCCGCGTTGAAGTCAATTCAGGGAACGGGCGAGGAGGGAGCAATGGGGCACATTGTTGAGCTTGATAAAAAAGTCGCGCTCACCGAAGAGGCGCCCATCATCAAGCTTGTATCATCAACAATGGAGGCGGCGGTGCGCGCAAACGCATCAGACATCCATATTGAGCCCCAGCGAGACCGTATGCGCATTCGGTTTCGCATAGACGGCGACTTAAAGGAGGTGTCATCTTTCCCGATTAAGCTGCACCAACCGATCACCTCCCGCATCAAGGTTCTGACAAATCTTCAACTTGACGAAACGCGCCGCCCGCAGGACGGTAGGCTTCGCACAAGAATCTCCGGACGGGATATTGATTTTCGCGTCGCGACGTTTCCAACTCCCGCCGGGGAGAAGGTTGCATTGCGCGTTCTTGACCCGTCGGTTGGGTTGAAAAGTTTCACAAATCTCGGCATGAATGAGGTGAACCAGAAGATAATGATGGGGGGAATCACAAGGTCGTTTGGGATGACTCTCATAACCGGCCCAACCGGCTCCGGAAAAACGACCACTCTATACGCGCTTATGCAATTCCTCAACAAAGAAGAAGTAAATGTTGTTACGCTGGAAGACCCCGTTGAGTATATGATTGATGGCGCAAATCAATCGCAGGTCCGTCCGGAAATTAAATATACGTTCGCCTCCGGATTGCGCCAGATACTCCGTCAGGATCCCGACATCATAATGATTGGTGAAATTCGCGACAGAGAAACAGCGAGTCTCGCGATAAACGCAGCGCTTACCGGGCATATCGTACTCTCTACCCTGCACACAAATAACGCGATTGGCATCATCCCGCGCCTTCTTGATATGGGAATAGAGTCGTATCTTCTTCCGTCGGCGCTTAATATTATGGAGGCACAGCGTCTTGTCGGCCGGCTGTGCGATTCATGTAAAAAGAAGGGGGAGGCGCCTGCGGGGATAGAGGCAATCATTGAAGAGGAGATGGGGAGACTCCCCGCACGGGCGCAGGCGCTCGTAACCCAGACGAAGCCATTCTTTATTTATAGCGCCAAGGGGTGTGATGAATGCAATCAAAAAGGGATAGTCGGTAGAATAGCAATCTTTGAAGCTCTAATGATGACGGCCGAATTGCGGACGATAGTTCACAAAAAAGGAGGAGAGGAAGATATTCTGCAGGAGGCGGCGCGGCAGGAGATGCTCACAATGCGTCAAGATGGAATTATAAAGGCGCTTGACGGCATTATTTCCATGGAAGAGATACTGCGGGAGACGAGAGAGGAGTAGTGGAACTTCATACATAAAAGATATGCTATACTTATACAAACCTGCCCATCATCTGTCTTTCATTCATTATTTTTTCACTTAACACCTATATTATTGCCTATGGATTATAAGCAAGTCTTACATGAACTTCTTCTCTCCGCGGCGCGGCAGAACGCATCTGACATCCATATCGCTGTCGGGCGGCGGCCCATGCTCCGAATAGACGGCATTCTCATCCCTCTCCAGAAAGAAGCAATCATTACGCCGGAAACATCGAAGGGGATTATCATGGCGATGCTGGATGAATCCCAGCAGGCGGAATTTCTGAAAAACAAGCAGTTTGATTTTTCATACAATCTTGAAGATAAGGCGCGTTTTCGCGTAAATGCTTACTTCCAGCGGGGATACATGGCCGCCGCGCTTCGCCTCATCTCCTCCCAGATTAAAACAATTGAAGAGCTGAATCTTCCACCGCTCCTGCACGACTTTGCGCGCCTCTCCCAGGGATTTGTCTTGATTGTGGGGCCGGCAGGGCACGGTAAATCAACAACCCTCGCTTCACTTGTTGATGAGATTAACCATACGCGAACGGACCACATTATCACCATTGAAGACCCGGTTGAATATCTGTTTACGCAGGACAAGTGCATTATATCCCAGCGCGAGGTGCGTACGGATACGCCAACGTTTAACGAGGGGCTGAGGACAATTCTTCGGCAGGACCCCGATGTCGTAATGATAGGGGAGATGCGCGACCCTGAATCAATGGCAACGGCAATGACCGCCGCTGAAACAGGCCATCTTGTATTCTCAACGCTTCACACAAACTCGGCATCACAGACAATCGACCGGATTATTGATTCGTTTCCGGGAAATCAGCAGGGGCAGATTATCTCACAGCTGTCCGCAACGCTCGTCGGTATAATTTCAGAACGGCTCATTCCCCGTGTTGACGGCGGAAGAATCCCCGCCGTAGAGATCATGCTTGTAAATTCAGCAATCCGAAACCTCATCCGAGAGCGAAAATCATATCAGATTGACCTCGTTATTGAGACCAGCATGCAGGAGGGAATGATTTCACTGAACCGCTCATTGGTCAATCTCGTACGAAAGCAAGAGATTTCGCTTGAAAAGGCGGAGTTGTATTCTCTAAATCCCGCGGAACTGCGAATACTGCTGGAACGAACAACAACATAATCGTCTTCTTCCGCCCGTAAACCCCTAACATGAAGTTTAGATACACTGCGCGCACAAAAGAAGGAGAACTCCAGACAGGGCTTATTGACGCGGCAAATCGCGAGAACGCCGTTAATATCCTTTCGGGGCATGAGCTCTATGTATTGAGTCTGGAGTCCATTGAAAAAGCGAAGAGCTTTGAAAAATTTCTTTCATTTTTTGAGCGCGTACGACACAAAGACGTAATGGTCTTCACGCGCCAGTTTGCAACGCTTATTGAGTCAAAAATTCCGCTTGGCGACTCACTCCGAACACTGCACAAGCAAACACCAAATCCGATCTTACGGGATGCGATTTTTGAAATCAGCACCGATGTTGATTCGGGTATTGTTCTCTCGCAAGCGCTCGGACGGCATCCGAATATTTTCTCGCCATTCTATACGAGCATGATACAGTCAGCTGAAGTTACCGGACGCATGGACGAGGTTCTCGGCTTTCTTGCCGATTATCTGGAAAAAGAAGCTCTTCTCATTGGCAAGGTTCGCAACGCGCTCATCTATCCGGCGGTAGTCATCGCGTTGTTTATCGTAGTCGCCGGAATCATGCTCACGGTCGTCCTTCCGCAAATCACGCCAATCTTTGAGGAGTCGGGAACGACGCTCCCCCTCTTGACACGCGTGCTCATTGCGAGCGGCGAGTTCATGACCGAATGGTGGCTCGCCCTCCTTATTATCGGCAGTGTATTTGTCTTGCTGTTTATTGAATATATACGCGCTCCAGAGGGGCGCGCGGTAATGGATGACATCAGCATTCGCCTTCCCGTTATCGGAGACCTTTTTAAGAAGCTGAATACAACCCGATTCGCTGAATCAACAAGTGTGCTCATTAAAGGGGGAATCCCCGTTGCGCAAGCAATTCAAATTGCCGGAAATACCCTAACGAACACCGTCTACAAAGCGGTTATCAATGAGGCGGCGGAAGAGGTGCGCGGCGGGGCGTCCATCTCCCAGACACTCGCGAAGCACGAATATTACTTTCCGATTCTCGTATCCCAGATGATTGCAATCGGCGAGGGGACGGGCCGACTTGATGAGATGCTTACCCGCCTCGCCTCATTTTATTCACGCGAAGTTGATAATATTGTAGGAAATCTTGTTGAGCTTATTCAGCCGCTTCTCATGATCTTCATCGGCGTAGCGGTCGGACTCCTGTTTGCCGCGATCCTCCTCCCCCTCTATGACCTTGCTAATACATTCTGATAATCATGAAAATCTATCAACAGCACGCCCCTTTTATAAAAAAAGGAACAGGATATAATAAAAAACACATGAGCAATCAAAAGAAAGACGGCATAAGGGCTTGCCCATCCGAAGCTCCAGGGAAGCGTCAGCCCAAGACTGACCAGCCCTTGGCTGGAAGGAGGGCCCTGCCTACCGGCAGGCAGGGGTTCACACTTGTTGAGCTTCTTATCGTTGTCGGCATTATCGGCCTTCTCTCATCCGTAACACTTGTCGGACTCGGCTCGTTCCGCGCACGCGGGAGAGATGCACGGCGTGTCGCCGACCTACGCGAGGTACAGAACGCGTTGGAGTTGTATTATACGCAAAGTCAGGCATATCCACCCACAACCGGATCAACTGCAGACGGAACATCATGGAGAAGTATGGTAACCGCGATAACGGGCGCGAGCGTGGGAGTGAGCTCGCTTCCGACAACGGCTCCTGCCCCAGCCCCAAACGCTATCTATAATTATGGCTCGCCATCGGGTAATCAAAGCTATGTACTGCAGGCGACACTTGAAGACCCAAACAATCCCGCGCTTGCAAATGATCTTGATCTTGACACATATACCGTTTCCTGTGACCAATCTACCGAATACTGCCTCCAATTCTAATAAATAACATTCCAACATTCTTGAGAATGTTGGAATGTTATTTACTGCAATATCTCTGATTACTTTCAATGTATTTTTCTCTTCTCTTTCTCTTCGGTCTGGGAATTGGGAGCTTTTTGAATGTTCTTATAATTCGCTATGATGAGCGAAGGTCTTTGTTTCACATACAAAATCTGCGCGGCAGGTCTCATTGCCCGCATTGCAAGGCACGGCTTCGCTGGTACGAGCTTATTCCGCTTGTCAGCTTTATTATTCAGCGCGGAAGATGCCGTACATGCAAAAGCTCCATCAGCCCTCAATACCCCATTATTGAGCTCCTAACTGCGGCGCTATTCGTCGCCGTTCCCTATCGTCTTGTAGCTTTTTATGGCCTTACGTTCCCCGGAGCCGCGCTGACTCCGGCATATCTTATTATCGCGCTTTGGCTCGCGGTTTTTATCCTCCTCCTCGTTCTTTCAACAATTGACATCCGAAAGCATATTATTCCGAATGAAATTCCGCTCCTTCTCGCCGCCCTCGGATTGGGAATCGTAGCAGTAGAGGCATACATGGTAGCAGTACCGAGTGGAGCTTTTTTCCAGATATACCCGTCATTCATACGGCAATATGCCGCGCTCTTCGGCCTGCATGAACACATTATTTTAGGAAGCTTCTTCGCTGCCGCATTGGGAGTTGCTTTCTTTGGCGCAATCGTTGCCGCTACGAAGGGTCGGGGAATGGGAATGGGGGATGTGAAGCTTGCCGGCGCGCTCGGCCTTGTATTCGGGTGGCCCGATGCCGCGATTGCGCTCCTCCTCTCATTTGTTATCGGCGCGCTCGTGTTTTCACCGCTTCTCATATTCAAAAAAACAACCGCGAAGAAGCAAATACCGTTCGGCCCGTTTATGGCGCTCGCGGCCATTATGGTGTTTTTCTTTGGAGAATACATACTTTCCTGGTATTTCCGCCTCTTCATCCTCCTGTAAAAGAGGTTCCCTCTCATGTATAATTAAGGCCATGGCGTGGGAACAAAACAACAGGGCTTGCCCATCCGAAGCTCCAGGGAAGCGTCAGCCCAAGACTGACCAGCCCTGGGCTGGAAGGAGGGCCCTGCCTACCGGCAGGCAGGGGTTCACACTTGTTGAAATCCTTATTGTTATCAGTATTCTTGGCGTTCTCACCTCTCTTCTTGTTGCAACAACACGCTCAAGCGATAAGAGTATATTTCTCTTTACCGAACAGGCGAAGCTTATCGGGGTCATTGCGCGCGCGAAATCACTTTCTATAGAAACATTTGCGGAAGAGAACATTTGCGGCTATGGAATTCACTTCAGACCGTCGGAAAATAAATACCTTATTTACCGTTACAAAGATACGACGGAGACATGCAATGCAAAAGCATTCTCCAACGCAGAAGCCGACATTATAGATGACTATTTTCTTCCGGAGGGGCTGGAGTTTGAAACAGACGACTCCGGAGAGCTCCCGAATAACCTCACGGACATTTTCTTTTCCCCGCCGCAACCGACAGTTACATTTACGCCTACTCAAAGCAACGCGGAAATTCCTCTAAAAATAACCGACAGAGAAACACGCGCGAAGGTTACTGTCAGCTATGCCGGACAGATAACAACCGAATAAAACAACTATATGAATCGGGAATTAGCCAACAAAAAATTCGCCGGGCACAAACAGGAAGGCAATCCACTCAAGGTAAACTTACCGCAAACAAGGAGGCGAAATAAAAGGCGCGGTCAGCTTATCGTTGAGTCTATGATCGCTCTCGGCGTTGGTGTAATGGGAATTTTAGGAATCCTCGGACTCCTCTCGCGCTCGTTGAGTCTAAACCGCGTTGTCGCGGACAACTATCAGGCGGCGCTTCTTGCGGCGGAGGGGGTGGAAATTGTTAAAAATATTATAGATGCGAATCAAATTGACACAAGTACAGTATGGAACGATAGGTTAAACGACGGCGCGTATACGATTGATATATATACGCACAAAGGCGCGCTCTCGACTCTACTGGTGGGTGCAACAACGTGCGGAGACACATCTATGTGGCCGGACAGCTGGCTACTAAAATTTGATTCAGAAATAGGGGAGACACGGGGAATATACAGTTATCATAGAGGAGATTCAACGCGGTTCAAGCGATGTGTAGAAGTTGGGAATATAACGAGCGACCATATTAAGGTGAACTCAATCGTAGCGTGGGTCGTACGCGGGGGAGGAGAGTTTACAACAAATGTTGAGGATCATTTTTATAACTGGCGGCAATAACATGAGGAAAAAAGAGAGCCAAAAATCAAGGAGGGGATTTACAATGATTGAACTCATTATCGCAGTCTCCATATTCATCGTTGTTACAACGATTTCCGCCGGCGGGTTCATCCGCGCGCTTCGTTCCCAGCGCTCGGTATTCGCACTTATTTCGGCGAACAGCAACTCAAGCCTGACGATTGAGCAGATGACGCGCGAAATCCGGACCGGGTTCAATTTCTGTACCGCAGGATTTCTTTGTGAGAACGAGACCGCATTTGCCCAAGGAGGTATTTCGGGCGTAAAGACAGACTCGCTTACGTTTATAAACGAGCGGAATGAGATTATCACCTACGACGTGCGTGAGAACGCAATACGGCGGAAGGTCGGCCTTGCCGCCGTGCCAAACAAGATCACTGCGAATAATGTAAATATCTCAAATCTTGAGTTTATTCTTCAGGGGAAAACGACAGATGTAGGAGATGATGGTGGGACAAACCCAGGCGCGGGAGCGGCAGACGGGCAGACACGTGTTACAATTCTCTTCACCGCAGGAGGAGTGGGAAGGGACGTTGAGAATATATCGTTTGATTTTCAGACAACCGTCAGTCCGCGCGCATTGGACACATTTGAGACAGAGACATTTTAAACACACCTATGATACAAAAACAGCAGTCGGGACAAGTAATGCTCCTTACAGTTACCATAATAAGCGCGAGCATTCTTGGCGCGACAACAATCGCCGGCACCCTTATGCTCTATCAAATACGGCAGGCAAACGACATTCTTAACTCAACAAAGGCAATTTATGCCGCTGATGCGGGGATAGAAAGGGGGCTGTACTGTGCAAATGGAAACATTGGCAGCACTGTTCAAGCAGATGACTGCACTACATACGGCGATTCTTGGGAGCTTAGCAATGACACAAAAGTGTATATTAATCCACCTCCAGAATCGCCCCCTGTCGCCCCTGTCGTAATCAGAACAATCGGCGAATCTAATCGCGTTCAGCGTGCATTTGAAATCGTTATTCAGATTACAGAATAGGGGTGGAGAATATTATGACGAAAGCCGAGGCAAAAAAACGAATTAAAAAACTGCGGAATGAAATCAATCGACATCGCGAGCTCTATCACGTACACGACAGGCAAGAGATATCGGACGAGGCGTTAGATTCACTTAAGAAGGAACTATTTGATATAGAACAGCAATCCCCCGAGCTCGTAACGGCAGACTCGCCGACACAGCGTGTTGGCGGAAAGCCGCTCAAGGAGTTTAAAAAAGTCCGCCACCCCGAACCAATGCTCTCATTCAATGATGCATTCTCGGAAGAAGACATGCAAAAATGGGTTGAGCGGCTGGAAAATGTATTGGGAAAGAAATTTCACCATCATTTCTATTGCGAGCTGAAAATTGACGGCGTCGCAGTAGAGCTTATATACGAAGATGGAATCCTTGTGCGTGGACTAACGCGTGGAAACGGAATTGTAGGGGAGGATGTAACGCAAAATCTAAAAACAATTGAGACGATACCTCTTTCCATTTCAACAAAAAAACGAACAATAATTCGCGGAGAGGTTTTTATCACGAAAAAAGAATTTGAGAGGATTAACAGCGCGCTAAGAAAAGAGGGGGGGAAGACATATGCAAACCCGCGCAATATCGCGGCGGGCTCCATTCGCCAGCTTGACCCGGCTATTACAGCAAAAAGGAGGCTTAATTCGTTTCAATACGATATACTCTCCAGAGAAATACGAGGACATGAGAAAAAGCACGAGCAGATCGCCGCACTCGGGTGCAAAATAAACACGCACAACGCGCTCGCAAAATCACTCAAAGAGGTTTACGCATTTAAGGCGTACTGGGAGCGACATCGCGAAAAGCTCCCTTATGAGATAGACGGCATTGTCGTTATCCTAAACAATGCAAATGAATATGATGAGGCGGGTGTTGTCGGAAAGGCGCCACGCGGGGCAATCGCGTACAAGTTCTCACCGAAAGAAGCAACGACAATCGTACTGGACGTCAGAGCGCAGATCGGAAGAACAGGAACGCTTACTCCCGTTGCCATTCTTGAACCGGTAACGGTCGGAGGAGTAACCATCACGCACGCAACGCTTCATAACTATGAAGAAATTGAGCGTCTGGACGTCAAAATAGGAGACACCGTCATCGTCCAGCGCGCCGGTGACGTCATACCACAAGTTACGCGCGTCCTTACGCAACTCCGTACCGGAAGAGAGCGGACTGTCCGCCCTCCCGCGCGCTGTCCGTTAGACAACTCACCCGTTATAAAAGACGGCGCCTTCTTACGCTGTGCAAATCAAAATTGCGGCGGCGTACACCGAAAGCTCATGCGCCACTTCGTCTCTCGCGCGGCATTTGATATTCGCGGCATGGGCCCGAAGATTCTTGAGCGATTTATGGATGACGGACTCCTCTCCGATAGAGCTGATATCTTCGCACTGAAATCAGGCGATATTGAAATTCTGGGAGGGTTCGGGAAAAAATCAGCAGAAAATATTATCAATGAAATTGGCAGAAAAAAGAGCATTCCGCTCCCGCGATTCCTTTTTTCACTCGGCATCCATCATGTTGGAGAAGAGCTCTCGCAGATGATAGGCAGGGTGCTATCCGAAAAAAGGAGCATATCAAAACCAACGGATGTTCTTGCGGCATTAGACAACTTGGAGGCAGAAGAGCTTGAAGACATTCCCGATATTGGACCGGCAACCGCCGAAAGCATAATCTTATGGAGAAAAAACAAGGAGAATCGCGCGCTTCTCGCAAAATTTAATGATGCCGGCATTGCTATTCTTCAGGAGAGATTGCGAAAGGGTCCGTTGAGCGGCAAGACGATTGTTCTAACGGGCTCCCTTAAAGCATACGCGCGCCGCGAAGCGAAAGAACTCATCCAGCAAGGCGGCGGGAAGATTTCCGAGTCGGTAACAAAAAAAACCGACTATGTTGTGGCGGGAAGCGATCCGGGTTCAAAATATGATTCCGCGAAAAAACTTGGAGTTAAAACATTGACGGAAGCGGAGTTTTTGAAGATTATGAATCAATAGATACGCCCGCTCGCGGGACTCAACATGGTAATAAATAAAAAAACACTCGCATATCTTGCAGGGCTCTCTCGGTTGAGCGTTGAAGCTGACAAGGAGGAAAAGCTTATCTCCGATCTGGAGAAGATTGTGGCAAGCTTCAACGATCTGCAACAACTCTCCACTGAAAAAGCGGGGGACGAGCCGGTAGTGAAAAATAATCTGCGCGCAGATGAACCGCGACAAACGCATACGGATGATACCCTACTCCTTGATACAGATGAGAATGGATATATATCTGTCCCTCCAATCCTATGAATTTAAAAAACTCAACAATAGAAGAGATACAGAGGGGATTGGGAAAAAAGGAGTTTTCGGCGTTTGAGCTGACGAAGTTTTATCTTGATGCCATCGCCGAGCATGACACCGACATCGGCGCGTATCTTTTTGTAGACGAATATGGAGCGTTAGAGCAGGCAAAGAACGCCGATGTTCGCATTGCAAAAGAGGAGAGACTCCCGCCCCTCACAGGAGTTCCGATGGGAATTAAAGATAATATTCTGATAAACGGAAAGCCGGCAACCGCCGGTTCAAAAATACTTGAATCCTATCGCGCCCCATATAACGCAACTGTTGTTGAGCGGCTTACGTCAAATGGGGCGGTCTTCCTTGGCAAGACAAACCTTGATGAATTTGCAATGGGAACCTCAACAGAACATTCAGCATTCCACATCACGAAAAACCCACATGACACCACGCGCGTTCCCGGCGGCTCCTCCGGCGGTTCTGCCGCCGCCGTCGCGGCAAATCTTGCCGTAGCCGCCCTCGGCTCCGACACAGGTGGCTCAATTCGCCAACCCGCAAGCTTCTGTGGGGTTGTCGGATTAAAGCCGACATACGGCGCCGTTTCCCGCTTCGGCCTTATCGCGCTCGGGTCAAGCTTGGACCAGATCGGTCCGCTCACCAAGACAGTTCGGGATAGCCGCATCATTTTTGACGCAATTAAAGGAGCGGATCCACATGATGCAACGAGCCGACAAGCGTCCACAGAACCAACAAAGACCCACTCCCTTGATAAGATAAAAGCAATGAAAATCGGCTTACCGGAAGAGTACTTTGACGATGGCCTTGCGCCCGAAGTACGAAGTGCAATTGAAAAGAGTATCGCTGATTTAAAGAGCGTTGGAATATCTTTCAAAAAAATGTCTCTCCCAAACACAAAGTACGCAATATCTGCGTATTATATTATTATGCCGGCGGAGGCGAGCACAAATCTCGCGCGATACGATAACATCAGATATACAAAGCGTGTACAGAATGATAACGACATCCTTTCAACGTACATCAAAAACCGCACATCCGGATTCGGAGAAGAGGCGCGGCGAAGGATTATGCTCGGAAATTTCGTCCTTTCCGCGGGACATTATGATGCATACTACAAAAAAGCACAGGATGTGCGCCGTCTCATCAGACGGGAGTTTGACTCCGCATTCAGAGATGTTGATGCAATCCTGACGCCCGTCACGCCAACAACTGCATTCAAAATCGGCGAGAAGATCGAAGACCCGCTTGAAATGTATCTTGCCGACATATTTACCGTATCGGCAAATCTTTCCGGACTGCCGGGGCTCTCTGTCCCGGTGCGAAACAGCACGAATGAACTTCCGGTAAATTTCCAGCTCATTGGAAATGAATTTAGAGAAGATATCATATTAAGCATCGGGGAAATATATGAACAACTACATGGCATTGCTGAATAACCCACGGCTGACACAGTTGATTGATATCATAATCCGCCTCTACGGCGAGTATCTTATCTATTTTCAAATCGCATCCCTATTTATATCAGCGATACTGCTGTCATTGATTATATATGCAGGAGCGCGCTCAAAATTCTTATCATTCAAACTTGAACCGCTTGTTAGCTTTATCGGTATTGATGAGTTCTCGCAACGAAAATCAACCAAAGCGTGGGCGCAGGTTGAACGGCGCATGGCAGAGGGAGGGGAGGCGAATGTCCGGCTCGCAATCATAGAGGCAGACAAAATTCTTGACGTCATACTGAAGCTCTCCGGCTTTAAGGGAGATACACTTGGCGAACGGCTTAAGCAGATTTCCGCCGCACAAATTGCAAATATAGAGGACATCTGGAGAGTCCATAAACTCCGCAACCGTATCGTTCACGACCCCGACTATAAAATCAGCCGAGAAGACACGGTACAGGGAATAGAAGTATATAAAAAAGCGCTTCAACAGCTGGCGCTCCTGGATTAGGCACTAGATTTTCTAATGCGCGGCCGACCGGATTCGAACCGGCGATCTATCGCGTGACAGGCGATCGCTTTGAGCCAGCTAAGCTACGGCCGCAACTTCACCATATTACATTATTATATATTCTTTACAATCTCATCAAATTGCGCGCCGCGGTCCTTGTAGTTTTTGAACATATCCAAGCTCTCCGACCCCGGAGAGAAGAGAATAATATCACCCGTCTGTGCATGAGAAATTGCGCTGGAAACCGCTTCGCGCAGGGAATCCGCCAAAACACATGGAATGTGCGGTGGAATATGCATTTTGAGTTGCTCCTTATTTTCCCCAAAAAGAACGACTGACCTAACCGTTGATTCACGCAATGCGGCGGCAAGCGGCGCACAATCCAGCCCCTTATTTCTGCCCCCAGAGATAAGAATAAGCGGCTCGGAGAAGCTCTTGACTCCGGCAATGGTCGTCTGCGGATTTGTTGACGCGGAATCGTTATATATACGTACGCCGCTTACCTCCCGTACAAATTGAATACGATACGGCAGTCCTTTGAATTCGCAAACCGTCGCACGGATTACCGTATCGGATACTCCAAGATGGCGGCAGACGGCGCAGGCGATAACGGCGTTCCGATAGTTATGCTCCCCGACAATCTGCAAATCTTCACGGGAAAATGGAGGGTGCATTGACTCATCTGGAGTAAGCGGAATGTGCGTGCCCGGGCTTGACTCTGCAATTGATACGGCATATGCATTATCGCGAACATAAAAGACAACGTCTGTTTTAGTTTGGTGGGAGGCGACATTGCGTTTCGCGTTAACATAGTCTTCCATATCTTTATGCTTATCCATATGGTCGGGAAATATGCCGAGAACAACCGCGTAACGAGGGGAGCGTTGAAGCTCGTGAAGCTGGAAGCTTGAGAGCTCCAACACGACAATAGACTCTTTTTTTAGATGCGGGACAAGCTCAATCGCCGGTGTTCCCACATTTCCCGCAAGATACGCATCCCTTCCGCTCGCCTTCAGTATTTCATATATAAGGGTAGAAACCGTTCCCTTCCCCTTTGTTCCGGTAACACCGATAACGGTTCCATGAAACGAGCGGAGGAATAAATCGGTCACGCTAGAAATTTCAACGCCGCTTTTTATCGCATTCTGAATCTGGGGAAGCAGGAGCGGGACGCCCGGACTGCGAAACACGATATCAAAATCAGAGAGCCCATCAAGATATGTGTCGCCAAAAATGTTCTGAACGGAGAGGGGTGGAGAAAGGGAGTTGGTTTTGTCCAGAACCCATATATCCGCACCGTGATATTCCGGAGAGGTTTTCAAAAACTCCAAAACCGCTCTTCCCTCGACGCCGAATCCTACAATTGCGATTCTTTTTTTCATGGCAAGCTGACAAGTTGGTGTCCAACCACATTAATATCTCCCGCACCCATGCAGACAATAACCGCATTTTGAGGACGATTATCACTGAAAAATTGGATAGCCGACTCAATAGTATGCAGGTTTTGCGAATTTTTTTTCTTCTGGCGCACTTTAGAAATAATATCATCAGACGAAACGGAACCGCCGCCCTCACGCGCAGACGCATATACATCAAGTAGATAAATTGAATCTGCTGAAAGCAGTGAACTGGCAAACTCATCTAAAAATACCCTTGTTCTGCTGAACGTATGCGGCTGAAAAATTACAATAATTTCCTTGTGAGGATACTGCTCTCGCAATGCGGAGAGAGACGCTTCAATCTTCGGAGGATTATGCGCATAATCATCAAATACCTCATTGCCGGAAAATGTTCCGATATGCTCACCGCGCCGCCTGACTCCCTGGAAAGAAGAAACGGAGCGCCGTATATCATCTTGATGAACGCCAAGGTGTTTTGCAATTTCAGCGGCGAGAGAAATATTTCTTTGATTGTGCTCACCGAAAAGTTGGGATTTCCATTGCGCATCCGAAGCCGGGTTCGTACGCGCGGTAAAAACTCTGCCACTGAAATGTAAATTTTCCTCAAATCGCTTAAACGAGCGACGGTATGCCGTAGGAGAAGAAAAATAATCAGGATGATCGTAATCAATATTCGTAATCCCTATAACTCGCGGACGATACTGAAGAAATGCATCTCTATACTCATCCGCCTCAATGACAAAAAAGTCACCTCTGCCGATGCGAGCGTTTGAGCGCCAATTCAACACCTCGCCGCCAATAAGCGCCATGGGTTGAAGACCGACGGAATCAAGAATGTGGGCAAGAAGCGCTGATGTTGTCGTCTTGCCATGAGTGCCTGCTATTGCAATGCCATAGCCGCTTTCATTAAAAAAATGAGCGAGGGCCTCCGAGTATTGCACAACAGGAATATCGCCAGAGCGGGCGGCGTTAATTTCAGCATTATGCACTCCATCGCCAAGATATGCATTTGACGCAATAATCCAATGAGCGCCACGCACATGCTCGGCAGAAAATCCCTCGTGTATCGGAATTCCGCACCGCGCCAAAATAGCGTCGGTAAAAAATATCTCTCCCACATCCGAACCCGTAACAAAAAATCCTTTACTCTGAAGAATTTGCGCTAACCCCGACATACCGGCGCCTTTTATGCCAATCAAGTGGACGCGATTTCCTAAACCGATAACCGATGAAATGTCCTTCATAATTAAAGCTCTTGAAGCATTTGTATATCCGCGCCGATACTGCGCAATCGCAACGCAATGTCCTCGTATCCGCGCAATATGGAGTAGACATTTCTAAGAATAGATGTTCCGGGGGCGGCAAGCATCGCGACGAGAATAATGGCGGCGGGGCGAAGCGCCGGCGGGCACACCACCTCGGCGGCGACAAGCTTCGTTGGGCCGGTAACATAGAGCCGGTGCGGGTCCGCAAGAACAACATCCGCTCCTAATTTTCGCAGTTCGGTATAATAGAGCGCGCGATCCTCATATACCCAATCGTGGACAAACGTTCGCCCCTTCGCCTGTGTGGCAATTGGGACAAAAAACGGCAGATTATCAATATTCAGACCCGGATATGAAGATGGATGGATGTGCTCATCAAGCGCACGCAGTACCGATGGATACGTTTGGATATCAACCAAATCTGTCCATTCATTATCCGCCTTATATCTCCGTATAATTTTATATTTAAACCCCATCGTTTTCAGTTTGAGCAGTTCCAGCGCCAAAAAATCTATCGGGCACCGCTCAATGGTTATGGAGGAGTTTGTTGTTGCCGCAACCGAAAGAAAGAGCATGGACTCGATAGGGTCTTCACTGGGGTAATAGGTAATCGGTATATCAATATCAGTTACCCCATGCACAGCAAGCGTCGTCGTGCCAATACCTTCAATCTGCACGCCAAGTTTTACGAGAAAATCACAAAGATCCTGAACTTGATAGTTCGCAGATGCAAACTGAATCACAGTCTTTCCCGGAATCTTTGCCGCCGCCATGATAGCGTTTTCAGTAACCGTGTCCCCGGACTCATACAGAACAATATGAGCGGGATGAAGTGCGCGTACCGAAACATCATGAGAGCCCTTTGTTGATTGTACGCGTATCCCAAGTTCGGAGAGCGCGAGAAAATGAGGTCGGACTGTTCGCGAGCCGAGCTTGCATCCGCCGGACTGCGGAATTGAGAACTTTTCCATAAGATGCGCAAGCGGTCCGAGTAGGAGTAAAATACTCCGTGTCCGTATGGCGGCGTCAACATCAAAGTTTTTAATATTAATCTGCGCTGGAGGTGTGATTTCAACATCTTCCCCGTCGTTAATCCACCGCACCGAGACACCGATGCTCACAAGAACCTCAATGACCCTCCGCACCTCTTCAATGCGGGGTATTCGCTTCAAGATTGTTTTATTTTTATTCAGCAAAGAGGCGCATAGTAGCGCAACGGCGGAATTTTTTGAAATATTCGTCCGAACGGTGCCCGCCAACTTTCTCCCGCCGTTAACTTTAAAATTAACAGCCCCGCCGGAAAGGAGAATAATATCCTTATGAAGAACGCGGCCTATTTTTGAGAGCATCTCGGTGCTGAAGTTCTGCTCTCCCTTCTCCATGCGCGCTACCGCGCTCTGACTTGTTTTCAGCGCTGTGGCAAGCGCCTCTTGTGTCATCCGCATCTGCTTTCTCTGCCGCGCTATCGCGCGTCCAATTTTCACTTGTTCATTATTTTTACTCATTTTCACCCGATAAGTACAATATATTTATATCATATATGATATAAATATATTGTACAAGAACTCTGCCCAATAAAAGGACGCGCTAATTTCTTAGCGCGCCGTTGAATGCCATATTGAGCCAATCCGCCATAACACGCGCAACAGCGCACTGGCGTATTCTGTGGAAGCCCTTGTCGCCGAATGAGCGATGTCCACCCGAAAGAAGATTTTTCTGACTCCACGGGAATGCCGCAGAAAAATATGCATCTGTTATCTGCTCACTCACCGTCTCATCATCTTCAAACCGAATGACGAGCACCTGTCTTTCAAATCTACGAACCAGGTCAAAGGCGTCCGTCTCCTCCATAAATTTTCCTTCGTGGAGAATTTGCTTGAAGTCGGGCCCAAACGGAATCCTCTCCACAACAATTTTCCGGGAGTATGCCGCCGGCGCGACGAGAATGAGCCCATCCGGTGCGGAGCAATCAGAATTTTCGGTCAAGAGATGGGTGGCAACATAGCCCCCCATGCTGATTCCGCAAAGAACAAGGGGCGTTTTTGCGAATATACTGTTCCGCACGTGGCGGAACACCAATTGAGCATCTTCAATTCGCGTATGGAGCGCCCCGCCACATTGCATATCATCTCCCATAAAGCGGTATGTAAACGCAACGCTTCCATACCCAAACCCATGGAGAATCTTTCGCATATAGGCAAGGAAGCTTACCTCAAAATCAGGACTCCCGCCGTAGAGAAAAAGGACAACGCCCCGCAAAGGGCTTGGAAGGGAGATGGACAACGCATGCGAGCTCAAAAATCCACCGAGATTTGCTATTTGTTGCATCAGAATCTCCTTTGTTTTGGTTTTCAATAAACAAATGATTAATATGGCAAAAATACTAACTTCTTGCCTATGTGTCAAATACTATATATACTAATACATAAATCGCGGGGTGGAGCAGTTGGTAGCTCGCAAGGCTCATAACCTTGAGGTCGTTGGTTCGAGTCCAACCCCCGCAACAAATTTCTGTACGTTGCCTCTCATCGAGCAAAAGCAAAACCGCATTGTAGTTTCACAATAATAACATTCTAACATTCTTGAGAATGTTAGAATGTTATTATTGTGAATTGTGAATTGTAAGTTGAAAACTCAATATATATCCATACAATAGTAAGGAGTGCGCCAGGGTAGCTCAGCTGGTTAGAGCGAGGGAATCATAACCCCTAGGCCGTGGGTTCAAGTCCCACCCCTGGCACTAAAACTGACTTTGGGCGAAAATAGAAAAATGGCAAAAGTTGGCACATCCGCCAAAAATGTCGCAGGCGCATTCCGAGCATTCAGCTATAAAAGCAATGTTCCGTTCCGAAGCATCACGACGATGCAAATTGGCGGTACGGCGCGGCATGTTGTAGAGGTGCGAACAGAGAAGGACATTGTAGAAATCATGCGGATAATTACCGCACGACGCCTCTCGTATCATGTAATCGGGGCAGGCTCCAATATAATTCCACCAGACAATGAGTATAGGGGCGTTATTGTAAAAATGGCGCTCGCCAAATGGGATATCTCCAAAACAACCGCGCGAGTGGGAGCCGGATGCAACCTGCTCGCATTTATCAAGCGCCTCAACTCCCATGGGCTTTCCGGCATGGAACGAATAGCGGGAATTCCCGGCACCGTTGGCGGCGCGCTCCATGGAAATGCCGGCGCATACGGGCAGGAGATAAAAGATTGCGTACAAAGTGTTCGTTTTTTTGACGGAGCGCGAATTCGTGAATATTCGCGCCTGAACTGCAGATTCGGATATCGCTCAAGTATCTTTAAAAGTAAAAAAGATTGGATAATTATAGGCGCGGAGTTTTTACTACAACGAGCGCCAAAAATCACCCTTGAAAAAACATCACAAGAAATTATCGCCCTTCGCCAAAAAAAATACCACCAGACATTGCGATGCCCCGGAAGTTTCTTCAAAAATATCGTGCTTAAAAATCTTCCAGCCGAAATACAAGCCGTGCTTAAAAATACAATCCCATCCGACAAAATAACGTACGGGAAAATCGCCACAGGATATCTGCTTGAACAAGTCGGCGCATGCGGCATACGCCGTGGCGGCATTCAAGTTGCACATCATCACGGCAATCTCTTTTATAATACCGGTACGGGGCGGGCGGCGGATGTACGCCAGCTCGCGCAAACACTGAAAACAAAAGTATTCAAGAAATTCAACATACGCCTTGAGGAAGAGGTTCAATATATATCATAATCACCAGCATCTCTGGAAATAACGCATATTCTATAGTAGTATGAGCAATATATTTTGATTTTATCCACCGATGAGCATTCCAGCGATAGAAACTATACTTCGGTCAGCAAAAGACGCGCTCCACCAAGCAGATACTGTAAAAAAACTGGAAGATGTCAGAATTCAGTTTCTGGGAAGAAAGAGCGCGCTCACAGCGCTTCTTCGCTCACTGAAAGATTATCCAGCGAAGGAACAGAAAAAAATCGGCCAGAGAGCGAATGAGGTAAAAAACGCAATCAAAGAACTGATCGCGCTAAAAGTAAAAGAGCTTGCGGTTATCGCACCGCTGACGCCGCATATTGACCTCACGATCCCGGCGAAGAAGCTTTCCGTAGGGCATCTCCACCCCCTTACCCTTGTTGCGGAATCCGTAGAGCGCATCTTCCAATCAATGAACTTCTCTGTTGTCGGGGGAGATGAGATTGAAACGGAATACTACAATTTTGACGCGCTCAACATCCCCGCGCACCACCCTGCGCGTGAGATGTGGGATACGTTTTGGATTAAGCAGTCAAAATCCGAAAACTCCAAGAATCGCCTCCTTTTGCGGACGCACACAAGTCCCGTTCAGGTGCGGTATATGGAGCTACACCAGCCGCCGTTTCAGATAATCGTTCCTGGAAGGGCGTTTAGGTATGAGGCGACAGATGCATCGCATGAAATAAACTTTTATCAGGTTGAGGGGCTTATGGTTGGGAGAGATGTGTCTCTGGCAAATCTCAAATATATTATTAGGGAATTTCTCAAGAAGCTTGTCGGGAGAGATATCGCAATACGATTTCGTCCCAGCTACTTTCCGTTCACGGAACCAAGCATTGAAGTTGACATCAAAATGGGCAACCAGTGGCTTGAAATAATGGGCGCTGGGATGTTGCATCCAAATGTATTTTCATACGCGCATTATCCGCCAAACGAGTGGCAGGGGTTTGCATTCGGGCTCGGCCTTGATCGCGTTGCGATGATAAAGTACGGCATACCCGATATTCGGCTATTTTATTCGGGCGACACGCGCTTCACACGGCAATTCAGATAAGAAATATTTTAATGAAATTCTCATATCCTTTAATAAAAAAACTCGTTCCCGCGCTTTCCTCAAAAAAGTCCTGTCTTGAACTGCTGACAATGCACGCGTTTGAGGCAGAAAATGTTTCAGGAGATACTATTGATATTTCCATAACGCCCAATCGGTATGCCGATGCCGCCTCACATTGGGGAGTCGCGCGCGAGCTTGCGGCGATACTCAACACCAAGCCGGCAATCAAGCAAACGCGAATCATCAACCCGCCGCGGAAAAAAACAGTACAGGCAGAGGTACAAAACCCGGAGAAGTGTCCGCGATACGCCGCGTACCGCATAGGGATTTCCGCGCGCGGCACGACGCCGAAGTGGATGAAAGACACACTGCGCGCCTGTGGGCTGCGGCCGATACATTACATCGTTGATATTACAAATTATGTCATGTTGGAGACGGGGCAGCCACTCCACGCATTTGACGCGGATAAGGTTGCGAAAGAGAGCATTATTGTCCGCGATGCGCGGAACGGAGAAAAAATTACTGCGATTGACGGAAATGCGTTTACGCTCACAAAGGATGACCTCGTCATCGCCGACAAGGAGAAGCCACTGGCAATCGCCGGAATAAAGGGGGGAGTGGGCTCGGAAATTTCAGAACACACAAAAGAGATTATCCTTGAGGCGGCAAACTTTGACCCCGTCACAATATTCCACACATCCCGCCGCCTGCGTTTGACAACCGATGCCTCTGTCAGATTTTCCCATGGATTAAGTCCAGAACTTGTCAGCGACGGCATTGAGCGCGCGACACGGCTTTTTATGGAGCTTGCAAACGGAGTGCTCATTGACACCGTTGATGTGTATCCTAAAAAACAAGGGAGGGTGATTGTGGGCTTTCGTCTTGATGAGCACAATAAAAAAATTGGTTCATCTCTTTCAAAAAAAGAGGCAATGGCGTTGTTATCTCGCCTTGGATTTGCGGCTTCGGCAAGGAGAGCACCCGATGAAATTCGCGTTGAGGTTCCGCCGCTCCGCCGCGACATTGCGATTCAGGAAGACATAAGCGAGGAGATTGCGCGCCTACAGGGATATGAGAATATCGCGCCGCGCATGCCGGTGGTATCAATCCAGCCGGCAGAGGTACAGGAGCAAATTATGTTTAACGGAAAAATACGGCATATTCTTGTCGCTCTTGGATTTGATGAAGTATACACACACTCGCTTATTCCACACCAAGAGAAGAGCCGAGAGCTCCTTGAGCTTGAAAATCCTTTGAGTGAACAATTTTGGCATCTGCGACCGTCGCTTGAAATACCGCTTCGCGATGCCGTAGCGGAAAATAAAAAACACAACGCCGCCGTAAGGCTTTTTGAACTCGGAAGAGTGTTCGGCAGGCGCGGAGCGGCGCATGTGGAAACACAGCATCTTGGCGTCGCTCTTTACTCGGATGATATCTATAACGCGATAGAGATGAAGGGAGTTTTTGAAGAGCTATTCCGCCGCACCGGATTGGTATCGTTTTTCTTCAGGGAAGATGACGGCGCATTGCGCATAGAGTCAGACCATCACGTTCTCGGCACTATCGCAACAAAAACTGCGAAGGAGGGGACACTCTCATATGGAGAAATTGATGTTGACGCCCTTCTCCGCCTCGTCCAAGAAGAAGGGGGATATGAGCCACTTTCGCGCTTCCCCTCAATAATGCGGGACATCTCATTTATCATAGACGCTAATGTGCGCATCGGACCCATCATCGCCGCCGTACAAGAGCTTGGCATTCATAAAATTGCCGATGTAGACCTCTTAGATATGTACCAAGACGAGGCGATCGGCGACAATCGGAAGAGCATAGCTCTTCGGGTTGTCTTCCAGTCGCAAGACCGCACATTAACCGACAAGGAGGTTGATGTTGAGATGGAAAAAATAGTCCGGCTCATTGAAGAGCGCTGGGATGCGGAGGTCCGATAAGGAGCGGCTCGCAGGCCATATTTTACTTGGAAAACGGCATATAATTTGATATAGTGAAAGCACGCGTTGGCGATTTTTTATTGCCATATTTTTAAATATTTCCATGCCAAAAACACCAAAAAAACAGGCGCCGCAATCATATAGCGCAAAGGATATTCAGGTACTTGAAGGGCTGGACCCTGTTCGCAAGCGGCCCGGAATGTACGTCGGCTCAACGGGAACCGACGGTCTTCACCATCTCGTATGGGAGGTCGTCGACAACTCCATTGATGAGGCGATGGCCGGCTATGCAGAAAATATTATCATTGAACTGCTCCCCGAAAATTCCGTCCGCGTATCTGATGACGGCCGCGGCATTCCCGTGGACACCCATTCGCAGACAAAAAAATCAGCGCTGGAAACGGTAATGACGACACTTCATGCCGGTGGAAAGTTCGGCGGTGAATCATACAAGGTATCCGGAGGGCTTCATGGTGTCGGTGTTTCTGTCGTCAACGCGCTCTCAAAATATCTTCGCGTTGAGGTTCGCAAAGACGGTAATATATATATGCAGGAGTATAAGCGCGGAGTTCCCAAGGCACCAGTAAAGAAAATTGGCAAGACATCGGAGCGGGGAACGACGGTCACCTTTACGCCCGATGAGAGCATATTTTCAGAACCCGCCGTTGACCGGAAGCGTATCATCGAGCATTTTCGGCAGCAGGCATTTCTCACAAAAGGCGTGAAAATGCAGATAATTGACCGACGGGAGGCGACGCCGTTTTATCACGGATTCTACTTTGAGGGCGGGTTGAATACATTCCTTGCTTTTCTTAGTAGGAATGCGGAAAAGG
>SDBV01000238.1_pt1 | contig 75548 bp, 117 predicted proteins | sample 2277081 | NCBI WGS metagenome assembly SDBV01 (sample SAMN10402039, study PRJNA504765) | marine sediment metagenome | isolation source: marine sediment core GS10_PC15, 223 cmbsf | place: Arctic Ocean: Southern Knipovich Ridge | collected 2010
CCTCCGCATGATAGCAGGTTGCTAGGCTGCTACCGTGCAGGCGCGTCCTATGCGCTAGTTAACTTGGTTAATTCCTCGTCCCTGCACTCAAACACGGATGCAGGTACCGGGATACACCATTTCTTCATGTGCGTCTGCAAGATGACCTCTTGGCCTCCCTGCACGATGTACATGGCTATTACTTCGATGCCATGCTTGCTCATAGCGCAGCCTGCACCGTACAACAGGTGTTCAACCATCTCGGCTGCGTATATGGGCGTATTGTAATCCTCGCGCAGAGTCTCCTGCACGATCCTTGCCTGATGCTGCATTTCCCACTTGCTCATAGCTTTCATCATTTTCTCTCCTGCACGATACCGTGCTGAATAACATCGCCATAGGACAGGCGATTCATTTGGTCGCTTGCGTGCTTAACCGGGATTCTCGAGTAATCTTGCACGCGGTTGCCCGGTTTCTTGCCGTCCTCGCTTGCAGGGCGCATGTCCGTGCAGGAGGAGTTATTATTAACCCTCACGCCTGCAAGCATGAGGTAGGGTACTTCCTGGTCGGGTGCCCACTCGGGCGGGTCCTGCCAGAAGCCGAAGGTTATCTTCGTGCCTGCGGGTCGTGCCTGTGTCCACTTGCTCCAGTCTACCTGGGTAGGGGTAACCCAGTTAGTCGAGTCCCTACCGTGTAGGTGTTTGGTCCGGCCTATGGGTGTGCAGTCTACAGCCTTGTGTGCACACGTCATGCCTGCATGGTGTAGTCGTCTGCGTCTATTAGCGCGGTTACTCATTGTGTCTCCTGTGTGGGGGATATTATACCCACATAGGTGCACAGGAGGCGCTTTCTCCATTCCCGTGCACGTGATGTGTTTACAATCTCGCTCCTATCCAGTGCGCGTATAGCGTGCACGTACCCATTTGCCATTCTCGTCCTCGAACTTACGGGATATCTCGAGTATAGCTCCTGTCTCAGTGTGGATGCGACAATTCGCGTGCACATGAGCAACCCAACCGATCAGGAGCGCTTGGTTGAATTCGCGCTTTTCGGTCAAATTGTGTGTGTCATGGTACTGTCCTACCTCGAGTTGAACTAATTCGTCCTCGAGCATAATGCCAACCATGTTGCTAGCATGGCCAGTGTTAGCGTGCACGACTATATCGCCGACCTTATTCCAGCCAGTCGTGTTGCCAACCATTATCGTGCTACTCATTTGCTACTCCTGTGTCACCACTGGTGACCTAAGCTATGGATAAACTCGAGCATATCACAGGAGTGGTACACTCGAGTTTATCCACTGCCAAGAGGTAATCACAATGCTACGCATTCCAGGGGAAAAATAGCGTGCTAGCTAGCTACCTCGAGGATAAACCGGCCAAACGAGCGCTAAAGATTGGTATCCTTGAACTATGGTTAATTATGGGGTATACCCCTCGTGTGCACATCACACTAAGAGATCGCGATTTTGGCCTGTTGTTTAGTCATGGGTACCCCTTAGCCATCGAACCATTTCAAAACGCCGAGCGTCCTTCCGTGCGCCTATCTGCGCACTCAAAAGGGTATTGTGGAACTTATTCACTTATGCCACAGGCAGTGGTACCCTGGTACTATCCGAACTCACTGCGCGTTACCCGCGTACCCCTCGAGTTCACCAACTATTCACACTGTTAAGCTACTGTGTAGTCTGCTGTTTCTTCCCTTGCAAACATAATTATACCAAAACGCAAACCCAAAGTAAACCCGTACATGTGGGGCCTCCGTGTCCTCCTACCCCTGTATGTACCGTATGTTATGTAAAGGGACCCATTTACTTGTCATAACGCTACACGGCTTGTATCGTCCCCCCTCCTCCACACACGGGAATACTCGAGGTACGGGTAAGACCTCGTTACTAGCAGGGTGCTAGGTTGTCATCGCGTAGCAGCGACAATGCCCACGTTCTAAGAACATGGGTTGAGCAGACACATATCAGGTTAATTTTCACCATGAGGATTCTTGAATCCACCATGAAGTTACTGTACATTTGCAAAAGTACAGTACATTTGTGGGAGATTTGATTATATTCTCTGAATTCTTTCTGAATTCGTCTACAATCTCTAATTCTTTCTTTTCTGTAATTAGGCTAGAACAAAGTTACTGTACACTCTAACAAGTACAGTAAGTTTGTTCTTAGTTAACACTTGCAATCTGCTAGTACTGTAGTACAATATATTAACGAGGGCGGCTACGGTTGGTTAACTAGCGATAGCCAGGGAACCAATTGAGGAAGTAGCCTAACAGCGTGAGAAGGAGTAACGACAACCGGGATCGTACCTGGAGCATTGAGAAAGATCTCATGTAAAACGGAGGGCAAAGCCTATGCGAAGGGCTGCGCCAAGTGGTTCGATTCCCTGGCCCTCGACTTGCAACCACCATAGAGCTGGCCGAATGCTTTTCTCGGGTCGGCGGCGAAGCGTCTTACGGATGGGCCTAAACCGAGAGGTTGCAATCTAGCCCGTGGAGAGAGGGGCACCGCGTCACTAAGACGTAGTGCAAGGTTAAAAATCCGTGTTCGGATGTCTGAGACTATAAGGTTCTAGATAGTCGGCTAGACGGCATTGTGCAGGTGAACGACCTCCCACGGGCTTAATTTATTTAGATAGTAAAGGAGTAGTAATGTCACAATATACAGATAATGCGGAATTGAAGTTTCAAGATATTAGTGATGAGGTTTGGCGCAAGTACGAATATCCGGATGGCACGAAAGTAATAATCAAGCACCCGGCTGCCGTAGCTGTTTCTAACAAGTACCGCAACTTTGGTGGTAACGGCCATCGCCTAGTTGATAGCGCAGGGCTTTCCCACTACATACCTGCTGGTTGGGTGCATCTTAGTTGGCAAGTTATATCGGGGAGAAAGCCGTATCAGTTCTAACTTGGTGATCGTGGTGTAATGTAGCACAGCTGATTGTGGATCAGCCAGTGGCAGTTCGAGTCTGCTCGATCACCCTAAAGCTGAAGGGCGCAAGCTAGAGGGGGAATCTAGCTCACGCCCAAGGAGGTGCTATGCTCGTACTATAACAGAAAACCCCTCGGTGTCGAGGGGCTTTCTCAGGAGAAAAAATGACAAACACGTCACAGCAAGCAAATGATACTATGACTTGATCTTCTTGTCAACCTATGGTAGCATATTGCTAGCATGAATTGGGATATTGAAGAAGAGGTTAGTTGCGAGCACTGTGGCACCACGGGATATATGGCACAGTTCTGGCTTTGTTGCGAGGCTGCTGAAACAAGGTTTATTGCATTGTCCGCAGCCCATTATCTAAGAGGGCCTCAGATAGTCATTCCTCGAAAGCTGCAGGCTCTAGTTGACGAAGTTGGTTGGTTAAGTTTAAGAGGAGGTACTATGAGTGGTGATATTTATTGGACGTGTCCGGCCTGTGGCGATTCAATGCACATCAGCTTCATGCCAGGTCACAAATGTGTTAGACACTGGGAGGCAAGAATGAGAGAAGCTGTAGGAGGCCAAGACAACGTACTCGAGTTTGAGGGCGAATCAGAAAGCCCTGATCGCGTATCTGTGGCACATGATCTAGCCGAGTATGCCTGGGGCATAATTGCTAATGCAGGTAGTGGTGATTGGACGACGCAATCCGGTGAGTGGCAGGAAGCTGCAGCTAAGTGGCGTGACCAGTATCATGCTTACTTGCGCACCTTCACCAGGCAGGAGTCAGACATTGATCTAGCTGAGGAAGCAGAGATAACGGAGATGGAGAGTCTGGTCCAGGAGATAACATGAAACCTGTAGACTTCAAATACTCTAATACTGTGCTAGCAAAGCCGGAGACGTGGACTGACGAACAGTGTGGGCCTCTACCTATTTTTAGGGATGATGCGCAATCCATATCACTTTGGACCATGTCGCTCCGCGAACGGCTGTCAGCACTGATTTTTGGTCGAGTCTGGGTATTTGTGTATAATCGCGGACACCAACCGCCAATCAGCTTATCCGTTGAACGCAATATATTTGAGGAGGTAGCATGAATAAATGGGCCAACCACTCACCCGGCTTCGATTGCTTGATCTGTGGTGAACGCGCTAACTACGATGTAGCGCTATTATCCGTTTATCAAACTAGGGTGTGCTTAGATCACATAAACGAATTCCATGAGTGGGTGCTTAAGCGTGGCTGGCTTCGTGCCTTACATATAGTAGAGAATCAGCGTGATGCGATCATAATGTCCTGCAGGGGTAAGCCATCCCAGATGAAAAAGGTTATAAAGTACACCAGGGTTGTAGACCTGTACAAGGACAAGCTGTACTATGAGACTAAGAGATGGGTACAGGATAAAATCGCAGAGTATATGAAAGACCTTGAGCTTGAAGTGGGGCATATGCAGCCTGAAGATGGGCCAGTCGTTCGACGTAGAGAAGGAGACTAAAATAGAAATCTTATTCTGGATCGGAGCAATCATTATCGTTATTCTTGTAGCTGCGAACTCGTACAACCTCGGCTACAGGCGTGGGTACCATACAGCTGTATTATCGGCATTCATCGTGCGCGAGATATCTGAAGTAACTAAGCGCGTTAACGAGAAGTTCATCGACGAGTTTTGGCATGGACAGCAGGTAGAGAAAGACTTAGACTTAGACTTAGACTTAGGCGCTAGGTTTGATGGTCTTAACGGATTTATGAAGAAACAAGAAGATGAATCAGCTTAACATAACTGGGTACAAGAAACTGCCTACCGGGATAATCCCGGAGGCGAAACTAGAATCAGTTCGTGAAGATATTAGACAATTAGAAAGGAGTATTATTATGGACGGTAACGCGAAAGAAGAAGTAAAACCTATTCGCAGGTTATTGAATTTACTCGATAAAGAAGTAGAGTATTCGCTAGAATTGGAGAGAACACTGCGAGACAACCTTGCACCAGTACTAAACCAGCAGCCTAAAGTTGAGAGCACAGGCCCCACTGATGAGGACATGGGTGCTAGCTCATCAATTTTCAACGATTTAGAGTCTTTGTATCTTAGGTACAAGAATCTTAATATTGGCTTGATCGGGCTTATCGAGGACCTGGAAATCTGATGCGCCAGTTCTTCTGTATTTACTGTGTACCGGATACGGCAGGCAATCACGAGCTAGATTGTTTACTTCGCGATGCTCAGAAAGAAAGAAAGAAGAACGACATCGTAGACGAGTTCGGAGATATCCTAAAGCATATATCTAAAATCGTGGACAACAAGAAAGACATTCCTATAGAGGAATTGATCAAGGAACTGAAGAAAACGAAATGAAATTTGGATTGATAGGATGGGCCACGATATACGCCATAGTCCTCACTGTTTTCGCATGTACGCTACTTGTCCTGGCACTGTTCATCTTCGCCTGATGACGAAAGACTGGAGACCTCCTGTAGGTGCCAGGATTTTGCTGGTAAAGCACGCTTTTTGGTCCGGCCACACCGGAACAGTATTACGCCATGAAACTTTTCTCAGAGAGCCTAGTATGGTCGTTGAACTGGATAGTGGTGAACAGGTAGGAGCTACACACTCTACCAAGTTCAAGTTACTAGAGAAAGCATGAAAGATGGTAGTCGTAAATCTAACAAGCGAGACTCTAACGAGATCGCGCGCGACCGATACCTGGTAGCTGAGCTGCACGCTAAAGGCATGTCGCTTCACCAGATAGCTGATGAGCTGAACAACAGAGTTCGTATCACCTACACTATCTCGCCGTCGACCGTGTCCAGGGACTACCAGGCCAATATCAAGGTATGGCGAGAGAAAGCGTTAATCCCCACAGCTGCCGATGTCGAAGAGCAGCTCGTAGCTGTTAGGCAAACTAAGCTAGAGGCTTGGGCAGCATGGGAACGCTCTAAGGAAGATGCCGAGCAGATTAAGGAGATTCAGGAACTTCAGGAGCTTGTTGATGCAGATCCGGACGATGCAGATCCGCCCGATGCGGTTATGATAACAAAAACCATTGAAACTCTGCGCAAAGGGCAAGTAGGTAACGACAGGTTCCTGAAGATTATCATTGATTGTATCGATCGCGAGGCCAGGTTAAAGGGACTTTACACTGAACGCGTGCATCTGCAGATCGATAAGACAGAAGAGATTACGTACAAAATGTACACTCACGTATCACCTGTCATGTGGAACGATCCATCCATAGAAGTGATTGATGGTACAATCTACAAGGACGGCAGGCCAGTTACGGTTATTGATGGTAAAGTAATACCATTGTTGGAGGAAGGAAATGCCGCTAATCCCAGAAGAACAAGAACTATTATTGAAAATGAACCAGGTACCAATTAAAGAGATAAACGTTAAGGTTGATCTCAAGATCACACGCCTCTTCCGTATCAGGATGTGGATTGGCTTAGAGCTGCTCTGGTGGTTAGGCCTTGTCTGGGATTGTAATATAGACGTTGATTTTGTGGATGATCCCTCGCGCCTAGTCGAGGTCAAGAGGTAACTTCTTATAACCTTGCGCATTAAGCGCTTTGTCCTCTGCCCACGCTGTAGCTATTACTCGGTTTACAGATTCCCCCGCACCCATCTCTTTACGCACATAAGCCTTGCTCACGAATTCGCGCGCCTGGTGTGCGTCCATGGCTGCTACCCAATGGACCGGGCCTTTTCTATTAGTTACTTGATCGTATATTGACCCTTTAGTGTATACTACGTAACAACGAAAGGTTTTTCCTGACTTTCTCATGATTCTCCTATAGCACTATGCTAGTATATTACACGATAAAACGAGATGCCGCAACCATCTGAATTCAAGCCGTGGGATTGGCAGTGGGCACCATTCCTAGATAAGCATGAGACCATGCTGCTATCCGGCAAGCCTGGTGGGGGTAAATCTTACTTAGTCGCAAACAAGATCCATGGCTTTCTGCTTCAGTACCCCGGCGCTACCGCAGTAGCGAGTCGTAAGGTTAAAGAGGATATGGACCAATCTACCATACCTCTTTTCCTGGATAAGATTATTGACATCAATAACGAGCCACGCTGCCACTATCAGGCACGTAGGGAACGCGTTGTCTACAGTCACGATGGCGGTCAAACCTCTACATTACTGTTTAAGGGCATGAACACACCAAGACAGCGGGAGGGCTGGAAGAGCTTGGGCACAGATGGACGAGCCGATCTAATCTGGTTTGAAGAAGCGACTGAATACGAAGAAGAAGATTTTAACTACGGGCTAACACGTCTCCATCCCACTGTTACAGACTGGAGACAGCTAATGCTTACAACTAACCCGGACATGCTCATGCACTGGATTCATGTTCGGTTGATCATGGGGAATGAAGCTGCTTACTATTACTCTGACTGGACAATGAATCCCTCCATTAACGAGGAAGCGTATACAAGTACTATGTCTCGTACTACTGGAATAACGAATGCGCGCATGTTCTTAGGCCAATGGACAGATGGTATTGGGCGAGTAATTGATACCTGGAAAGACAGCTACCACGAGATAACCAATCCGAACCCTATAGACGGTAATGTGTTAGTTGAAGCTGACTACATACCAGGCGGAGGACCCGTGGTTTGGGTAGTTGATGATGGGTATGCAGGCGAAATGAAGTCCGGATACTTCACGGCCAAGTCAAGTCCACGTGCATTTTTACTTGCTCAAAAACGGCCAAACAGTCAGCTCGCTGTCTTTGATGAGCACTATGCGGTTAAACTATTGGAGCCACATCATATAGTCAAAGTGCTGAGGATGTGTAATGACAAAGGGTACCCAGTACCGGAATACGCTTTGTATGATGGAGCTTCGCCAACTCTAGGCCGATACCTGGAAGAGGCTGGATTAAATGCAATCCCCTTCCGTATCAAGATATCAGAGGGACTGGAAGAGCTAAGGAGCTGGATAGGTCCAGATCTTAATGGCATACGCAGACTAATTGTACATCCTCGTGTAGAACAGTTTAGATGGGAAAACATTAGTTATGTGTACGGTGTAAATGGTAAGCCTATCGACGCATTTAATCACGGACCTGATGGTGCAAGATACTTGACAAGTTTTATATCGTTCGGAGAACCTGAGCCAGTCAGTATACTAGCTCCTGGTATAGACGTGGACCAGCTCGAGGAGACGGTGCGTAAGGTAATGTTACAGGCTAACCAGGAGTCAACGAAACTAATTGATAAATTTATCGAACAAGGTAGCTGGTATTAGAGAGGTAGACAATGGCCGAAACTGAATTTCTAGAAACTTTGAAACGCGTACGAGACAAATACTCTTCTAATGGGCAGGCTACTGCTCCAAGCCCTTTAGAAATCCATCTTATTGATACTGGAGATGCGATACCTAAGTGGTGGTCTACTGCCAGGGACAGGAAGTTGTACGAGCTAGTGCTTGGCTCGAATCACTTATCCGGACTGGCCTATACAGCATTGACTAAGCTAGCCAACATTCCACTTGAGTTTGTGCCCAAAGATCAAACAATCACAAGCCATGTCGACCGTGCATTTATGTGGTCGCGCATAGTTCGTGGTGTGTCGGAGATTGGAGAGGGATTGAGGATAACTATGAAGCGGTTTATCCTTGACTACCTGGTCACTGACAATGGCGGTTTCATGGAGGTCATGGGCGATGGCCCTGCAGATGGTCCTATCATGGGAGCGCCATGGGGGTTGAGGCACCTGGATTCTTTGAGGTGCAGGCGTACTGGAGATCCAGAATATCCGGTAGTGTTTGTAGATCCGGCTAATAAGGGTGCTGATAAACGTTACAAGCTCTATAGCTCGCGAGTAATTTACATGTCTCAAATGCCCATGGCTATGACCAGGAAGCATGGAGTAGGCTTTGGCTCAGCGTCTCGATCGCATATGCTTGGCGAAGTGCTTAATGGGCAATTGATTTACAAGCTCGAGAAGATGGGAAGACGACCGAGCACCAAGCTCTTTGTAGGTGACGGTATCCCAGCTGAGAAGATGCTAGCCTCTTTCATGGCAGCTAATCAGATGATGGACCAGCTTGGCCTAGAATCATTTGGTATGAACGTTTATATTGGCGGTAACGGTGTATCTGTGGATGCGCAGGACCTCAATAACTTCGATCCATTCGACGAAGAGACTGGCACACTCATGGCTATGTACGCTTCAGCCTTTGCCTGGGGATTGAAGATCCAGGATATTTGGCCTGTGCAAGGCAGTCGATCATCCGATCAAATCTCTAACATGCAGTCACGTGGCCGACTACCTATAGACTTTGTCAATGATCTTAAGGAACAGATGGAGTCCAAGTTCTGCCCACCATACATTGAAGCTCAATTCCTAGAGCAAGACGATGAGCAAGAAATGATGCAGGCTAACATAGCTGATATCAGGTCTCGTTCAGTGGCTCGCACAGCGGAAAACGACATCTTAGATACAGCTGCCCAGCGCCGTATTATGCTAACTAATGGCGAGTTAGGTCGTGCAGAGTTTGTCAGGCAGCAGCTTGCAGATGGTATGATGGAAGATGGATCTCCAGTAGCTACATTATTCTACTCAGACGACACTATAGTTAAGAAGCTGCTCGTTATAGAAAACTTTAATGAGCCTCTTCACTTTGAAGAAAATGACCCAATTACTTTAATTGCTGCTATTCATATCCAAATGAACGAATGTTACAAAGTCATGGCCGAGAAGAGTGTAGCGCGCAAGCGTCGGGCTATGGAAGCATTTGCTGCATTAGACTGGTTGCGCGGTCAGTACCAGCACATGATCATGGAAGCAACAGAGGCAGAAGAAGTTGAAGCTGAGGAAGAGCTGAATGGCGAAGAACCAGAAGAAACTCCTATTGGCGAGTGAACCAGTTCCAGAGGACATACACTGGGAATGGCTCGAGGTCATAAAGGCTGCTCAAGCAGCTTGCAAAGATAATAGCGGATTCGCAAAACTGAATCTGGTTATATCTGTAGTCCACAATAAACCTATGCTGTGGACCATTAAAGGTATCGAGCCTACAGATCCGTGTGAAATGGAGTCTCCTAAGTTTCAATTATTGAAGTTAAGTCCTCGACGCGTGGCCGAATGGAAGATGTCATCCGAGGTTATAGCAGCTCTAATAGCTATGTGCGATTGACTAATATGTAGGTAGTGTGCTATATTTGTTAAAGCAAGAAAGTGCTCTGACAGGGCTTGGGTAATTCCCCAAGCCTTTTTTTTTGTTCTATGCCTTGGAAAATTGAGAAACGTAACGGGAAACACTGTGTCATTAAAAAGCCTAACACGCTTGTAAAATGTCACGCTAAGCCCGAGGATGCTAAGGATCATATGGCAGCTTTGTACTCAAGTGAATCAAAAGAGAGTAGCGGATTCTTTACGAGAAAGGATGCTGATGGTATCTGGAACTGGATGGGCATAGTTTCTAATAACTGGCAAGACACGCACGAGGAATGGATAACCGCACGGGCGCATAAAGAGTTTGCTGCACTCATCGACAGTGGTGAATATGGCAAAATGATTCTGGACTCGCCGTTTTCCGCTATGCAGATATTCAAAGATATTGGTGAGCGTGGAACACCTGACCTGTGGTACTGGCATTTACCAATACCGATTGGGTATGCCGAACATGTGATTTACGATGAGCGAGGTTACTTAATCGGAATTGGCAAGCAGCATAAGGGTGAGTTCCCTACCAAAGTTTTCGAGGGTCTTAACAAAACCGATATCTTACATGGCATGTCACACGGTATGCCTACCATGTTCCTTCAAAGGAAGGACGATGACGAAAGGCAGATTACAGGTTATATCGATACCGAATTTACGGTAATGCCACATGATAAGGTCGCGAACTTTGGCACTGCGTGGGCATCCGTTCTAAAGGAGGCTTACATGCAAGTGCCTAAAGAGAAAGTCAAGTATATGACAGATGTATTTGGCAAGGAAGTAGTCGCATCATTCGATGCGTTACTTGGCGAATTGGAGATATTTGCCGAAGATTCAGAAATTCCAAGAAAGGAGTTAGACATGGAAAAGGATCAAGAAGCGGCAGGGACCGAGGCCGTCGACGAAGTAGTGGATGATGTTGATACTGAAGACGCTGCTGACGAAGATGAAGAGGTCGAGGGCGATGATGTCGTTGAGGGTGCTGATGAATCCGGCGACTCTGAGGACGAGGAAGAAGAAGGTGATGTTGGTGCAGGAATGGCTGTCAATGATAGCAAATTTCAGGTACCAACGGACATGAGTTCGTTTGCACAAGAACTCACTACAGGGCTTAAAGAAATTTTTGTCCAATTCCAAGCCAATACTGATGCCAAGTTCGACGAGTTAAAGGGGATTCTTAAAACTCAGCAATCTGAAATCGCTCAGTTAAAGAAAAGCGACGAGAAAAAGCTGGCTGAAAAAGCCGCTGATACTCCCGTTGCTTCAATGGCTGGATGGATGGCTACCCAGGTCGGTAGTGTCATCGGGAAAGAAGGTGCCCGGTTAAACGGGAAAGATGAACGAGGACTCTACAATAAGACTAAGGAAGATGAATCCGATCCCGGTCAAAGTACTGGATTACCCCCTTCGATCGATAAGATGATTAGAAATCAAAGGGCACAAGTTCGCCATCTACGAGTTCCTGCAGGCGGATTCGGCGACAATTAGTGTTTACTAATTAAAGGAGTAGACTAATGCAATATGCAAACGCTACGCTGGCCGATGAGTCTAGAGGCCAGATAGATGCGGTAGATGTTCTGCAACGGTTTGCCCAGGCATACGAGCAAAACCAAAAGGCTGCGCTCCAAACCCATACCGGCACACTGTTGCACGGTCCAGGTGGGTTATTCAATACCCCCGGACTTGACTCAGCCTTAATTAGCACCCACGTCCAGGCGCGAGGGTTAGGACAATTGCTTCCCGCATTTCCTAGCACAAGCAAAAACCCCTGGTTTGGCTTGCTTACAGGCTTTTCTGATGATATTGGATCTGAGCCAATATATCCCTGTGACGATGCGCCATCTGGCTACATCAAATCAGGTACCTTAACCGCAAGGTTTGGGCGAGTAGCACGTGGCTCTAACGATATCCGAATTCCTGATACTCTGTTCCAAATTAACTCCAGCGAGACAATGGACTTACAGCTCATTGGCTCAATCCTTAATCAGGATGCGCAAGGTGTTTTATTCCCAAGCGATATTGATGAAAGTGGTTTACTGGATATGGTTACTAAAGCCGAACAGATCACCATGGGTGTCCGCTTTGAAAGGAAGCTGGCTAAAATGCTGTGGTCTGGTCTTGGCGATGGGACCCAAGATACAGCTGGGAAGGGCTATGTTGAGTTTCCTGGCATTGACGTGCAAGTTGCGACTAGCCAAAAAGATGCTGAAACCAATGTTGCCATGCCATCAGCTGATTCAACCATTTGGGATTTTGCTTATCAAAACATTTCTGTTGGCGGTGCCGATCTGGTTGGTGCCGTTGAGGAAGTGACAGATTATCTGGAAAATCTGGCTATCGATACGGGCGTTGATCCAGTATCTCATATAATCGTCATGCGTCCGATGTTATGGCGTGCTGTCACTAGCATGTGGCCTATTCAATACAATACGCAACCCGAGTATTCGATTATTTCAGGCTCCGAACATCGCATCATACACGATGCACGTGAAAACGTGAAGGATCGTGATGCCATGCGACAGGGTCTCTATCTCGATGCAGGTGGGAAGCGATATTCAGTTGTGTTGGATACTGGTATTGTCGAGGAAAACAATAGCGCCGCTGGCGTAGGGGTAGGTGAATTTGCTTCGAGCATGTACATCCTACCACTAAGCATTGTCGGTAATTTGCCAGTCTTGTACTGGGAGTACCTCGATCACAAGCTCGGTGTTCCGCAATCTAATCTAGTTCCTGGAATGGCGACCTGGTACACTGATGCTGGGCGCTTCCTCTGGAGCTGGAAAACCGTCTATACCTGCTTCAGGTTACGGGCCGAAACAGATCCTCGCGTCGTGCTGAGGACTCCGCACCTTGCTGCTAAGATCCAGGATATTAAATACTCTCGCACCATTCCACTGCGAGATCCTGATCCTGATTCTGATTACTGGGTTGATGGTGGTGTCTCCGATAGGCAGACATCTGTACCTACACAGTACTCGCCATGGCTCTAGTAGCTATGTAGTGTTAAGTAAAGAGCCTCTTCGGAGGCTCTTTTTTATTGGCAAAAAAAGAGGCCCCCTAGAAACCTAGAGAGCCTGAACGCGAATTCAACATGCCGAGTGATGAATCTTATGTAGTGTAGCAGATAACTAGCATCTTGCAAGACGTATGGCATTGTGCTAGTATATGCTCATGAAGAATATGTACATAAGAATACCGGATGATCTTCACGCACGCGTAAAAGCCAGAGCAGCGGAGGATGGTATCTCTATGAACCATATTGCCGTCAGTGCTATTAGATCATTCCTCGAATCAGTTACAGTAAAGGCCGTTGTCGAGCACCAGCAAGAAGGAGAGGTGTCGCTAATGTTTGAAGGTCCCGAACTAGAGAAATTGAGTGAATTCTTGGACAAGTATAAGGAGACGCGTGATAAATGGGGTCTTACAGAACTGCTAAAGGATGGTTGAGACCGGAGGAACGGGAGGCGTTAGTCAAGTATGCGAGAGAGGTTAGGTACCAGACAGTACCTACGATCGTAAACATAGGTGTTGAATACGGTGCCAGTCTAGCATGTTTGCGTGCAGGTGCTCGTCATGCCGTCATTTATGGTATCGATATTGACATATCTAAAGCTGTCTCCAATTATCACTGTAGACTAATTCAAACTGATAGCAGGTTGTTTTGGATGAAGTGGCCTGAGATAGAAATTGATCTACTCTTCGTCGACGGTGATCACACTTACGAGGGTGTGCGCGATGATACTATGTGGACAACATGTGTAAGGACATCAGGCTACGTCATCTTCCATGATTGCTACGATTACGACGATCCTAGCATCGTACACAAGCTAGTACCTGGCGTGAACAAAGCTGTGACTGAATGGTTTAGCAGAAACAATGAGAGTTGGGTAGAGCGTGATTCGATAGGTACCATGCGCATCTTCAGGAAAATCAGTTGAACGAGAGGACTATCCAGGTCAGGTTGATGGAAGAGGTCTTGAGTAACAAGAACCATAAAGCAGCCGTCACTAATAGCACGATGCTCCTGTACAATGAAGCGGATCTGATATCTGTTACTAAGGCAGGGCTTGTACATGAATTCGAGATCAAGCTAACCAAATCAGACTACAATAGAGAGTTTAAGAAAAAGAAAAGCAAGCACTGGTATCTCAAGAACGCCAAGAGGTTTGGCAATAAGAGTAATATCGTTGCCAATTATTATTGGTTTGTAACTTATGACTTCGATATCGAACCACCTGAGTATGCGGGATGGATTAAGGTAACGCCTGTTAACGGTGTCGATTGGCTTAGACTATGGGAAAAGAAACCAGCTCCAAGAATTCATGTCAGTAAATGGGATGATGCTCAGGTAGCTAGAATAGCTAGATTGCTTTCGTTTAGATTACTTAAGGAGTATAAAGATGGAACCGGAACCAATTGAAGAACTAGCTTTTTACGCGCACGATATGTGGTCGAGGTGGATGAAGCACATGTTCCGACAGTGCAGGCGACTACCAGGCGGAGGTATTCTTATTCCGCCAGTTCTAGTCAAGCGTTGGGAACGACAAATGTACAAGGATTACAACGAGCTACCAGAGTCCGAGAAAGAATCAGATGTAAAGGAAGCACTCTTGATCATGGAGATTATCAATGAATTCCGAAAGGACTATGTTTGATTTTCTAAATAAGTACCAAATCATACTCGTGACTGGACCACAACGGTCTGGTACCACTATATGCGCGCGCATGATCGCCGCCGATCTAAACATAAGGTATCTTGATGAGGGACTGTGGGATGTGTGGAATGGTCAGCAGGCTCGCGAGATTGCAGAATCTCAGTGGCCGTGCGTACTACAGGGACCTGGTCTCCTCAAGGACATAGGTCTTTTCAATCAGCCTAAGTGCGCGGTCGTGTACATGATTCGTGATCTAGACGAGATCAGGGCCAGCCAAGAACGTATTAACTGGAATATGTGGGCAGAGAAAGAGCTGTCCTACTACATAACCGGATCTAACAAAGAATGGTATGAGCGTTACGTACAGCCAATGAGCTACTGGGCACCACACGATCCTCTGCCCCTTGGTCCTGCTAAGGATGAGGTTGCATATATCAAAGGAGAGTTCTGGATACACCATAGTGACAAGCTGCTTACCTACAAGAACTGGTATGACGTTGCTTACAAATTGCTGCACACACATCCTATGTGGCTACCCAAAGAAAAGCGTACTGATTTTAGTTCTAGACAGTTTAGGGAGAAGAAATGACAACAACAGTAGTAGCACCACCAGACCTTGCGAAAGAATGGTTTGCCAAGCAGGAAGTTGTGGAAGTGATCGAGAGTAAGAAACCTGTTCCACCTGCTATAACTGTTATCATACCTACTTACAATCGATCTAAGATCCTGGTACAAACATTTGATCGACTAATGGGTAACCTACGGTACAGTGGCAAGCTACAGATTTTAATCGGAGATGACAGCACAGATCCAGAAGAGATAATTTCATCTGGCTATTTTCCCGATACCTACTGCACAGTATTGCCCGGTCCTAAGCGTGGGCTAGGAGCTAACTTAAACATGCTTCTTAGGGAAGTGAAAACGGATCTTGTACTTCAGCTGGATGACGATCACTGGTTAGATGCGCTACTAGATCTCGATCAGTATGCTAGTGACCTGCGTAACGATGACTTTAATATGGGGTGGATAAGACTGTTCCTTGGCGAAGTCGAAGATGTCTACAATCTCAAGTCCTATTACAAGTTCAGAGCAGCTAACTATGGGCCATACTGGTACATTGATACCGAAAGCCCTACACTTTACATAGCATCTAATAGGCCACATCTAAAGAAGGTCGAGATGCACAGGTCTCATTTTGGATGGTATCGAGAAAGCGAAACGCTGGGCAAGACAGAAGAAGCATTCTGTCATGAATACAAGACAGCTAAAAGACATCAGGCATGGCAAGAGACACCATGGATTACTATTCCGATGTTCAATCTTCAGCTTAATCAATGGCGACATGTTGGCGATAGCTGGCAAAAGAGAGGTAGGTGATGGTAGACTCACACGGGAAGGCCCGTAACAAGGCGTTACACCGCAAAAAGCACAGTACTAAGTACTATGACAAGATCAAGAGCAGGGAATACCAGCTGCACGAGCACACTGTCCTAGCCTTTCTTCAGCCAAAGTACATGAATGACAAGGCGTTTGGCGAGTTCATCAACCAGGCTGCTAGTGATGTATTATCCAGATTTGGTATAAACACGATCGTGCTTGGTCTCAGGGCTTGGAAAGAATTGCGCGTGTTACCGATCGAGGCTATGAACAAGAACAACTGGTATCACAAAGACCAGATATTTATGCTTAAGTCAGATGTAGACTTTAGCGATTACACTGCAGCGGAGATTTCAGCGTTTGTTAAAAGTCATGTTCTCACTGAAGAGGAAGAATAATGTGGACAGTATGGTTTAGCGAGAAAGAAAAGAAAGAGCTGCAGGAATGGTGGGATGAAGTTAAGCGCCGTCGCACTAAGCCTGTTGAGTGGCAACCTCGTGGCAAGTTACATGGTAAGATTCGTATGCGGAGGAAATTGAAATGAAATACAGGCCTGGTGGAAACGACATGACTCGTAAGTTGGAGGATCATCGCGATAATGCTAGTCACAGGTTTCAGCGGCTTGTCGACAAGTGTATGGAGGATGGCACTATAACTCGGAGCGAAGCTATTATGCTTGCACAACAGCATAATAATATGCAGGAGGTAAGCAGAAAGACATTAAAGCAGCTACTAAATAATCACGGTCAATATCCGGCTACGACCTTACTTACACCTAGGCCAATATATATTGATGATGGGGTAAGTATCCGTGGCGATTCAGGTATTCAAGGTCAAGGTGCTGGTCGAGGTAAGGGGTCTAAAAATTGGACACCAGGGGTCCAAAAATTAGACCTCGAACATAATAAAGATACTCTTAAAGATATATTAGTGTCGGCCTTTGCCGACAAGAGAGTCAGATTCGCCATGATCACGATGCCATCTGCTCTTCTTTCCTTTCTAAAATTCACAGGAGTAATTTAATGGAACCAATAAAAGTTCATATGTCACCAGAGCCAGGACGTTTTCAAGGACAAGCTAGCTCTGGCGTTGCCCAAGTACTATTAAACTGGACACGTCATTTGCCACAATTCGGTATCGAGTTTGTCGAGCATCAGGAACAGGCAGATATCACGATTGGTCACATTACGGCTAATGTAGATGCAGACATCCATGTGTCGCATGGGCTATTGTGGACAGAGGAATTCAATCTGGGCGCATACGCCTATAAAGTTAATTCAGAATTAGTTACAGCGGCTATGAATGCAGAACGTATTATCACCCCATCTCAATGGGTAGCTGATGTCTATCGTCGTGATCTGCACGCTTCGGTATCGGTTACGGGTCATGGGGTTAACCTTGAGGAATGGCAGCATGACTACGATCACGAGGGCTATGTGCTTTGGGCTAAGAACAGGACATCAGATGGCCTAATGCCTGATGCCGTAAATGCGCTAGCTAGACGGCACCCAAACACCAAGTTCATTACTACATTTATTGACGAGGATGCTCCTCCGAACGTTGAAAATCTTGGTGGGGCTATTCCGTTTAATGCTATGAAGTCCAAGATTAAGAGGGCAGCAGTCGTATTCATGCCCGACCGCGAGACTTGGGGAATAACGGCTGCAGAAGCTATGGCAGCTGGTGTCCCTGTACTATCGACTGATGCCGGGGCAGTGAAAGAGTTCATGCCTCATGGTGTAGCCGGGTATTGTTTCGCGCACATGAATCTGGCCGATGCTGCACAGGGTTTAGCCTATTGTTTGGATCATCGAGATATTTTGAGCAAAAATGCTCAGAATTTGGCAAGTGACTTGTCTTGGTACAATGCAGCTAGGCGTGTCGCTGATGTGATCAAAGAGGTTTACTGGATGAGATCAGTGGATACGATTAGTCCAACTCCCCTCGTAGATGCGGTTATTACAGCGCATAATTTTGACAGCGTGGTAGGTCAGGCTATTCAAAGCGTCCTAGATCAAAGGTTGCAAGTAGGCAACGTCTATGTCATTGATGATAGCTCTCGAGATGATACTGAGCTAGAAATTAAAATGCGCGCAGAAGAAGATCCAAGGGTTAAGTACATTCGAGTTGAACACGAGAACGTTGCACTCTCTAGAAATGAGGGGATATATGCTTCTAGTGCCGAGTTTATTCTGATACTTGATGCTGACGATAGAGTGAGACCTGACTTTTTATTTGATTGCCTCAAGCCATTAGTAGCTGATAAGAGTGTCGGCTTTGCCTACACTTCTGCGGAAGTGCATCTTGATGACGGTCGAGTTCTGTACCCACCTCAGCTTAAAGAAGTATTTCCTCCCGAGATTCCTGACAGGATGTATCACAAGGATTGGCCGACCACGGTATTCGACAAGCAGTTCACCCCAGGATTTGCTAACCAGATACCGTCAGGTTCTATCATCAGGCGCGAGGCTCTGTTGAGAATGGGTGGATATCGCGCGCGTTATGCTCCTACTGGTGCAGGTACAGAGGATGCTGAACTGTACTTGAGATTACTCGCTCATGGATGGCGAGGAGTTATGGTTGAGCCTACGGCAAGCAACTTATGGATACATACCCATGGCAGCGGCCATGTGTCTGGTGACAAGGATTTTAAGGAAGTTGATTGGAGGTCTTGGCATCCATGGACCAGGGACTATAGGTTCCCGTTCGCTGCGGTAGCTACGCCAAAGAAATTGTCGCACCCTGTACGCTCTTACGAGCCAGAGGTTTCAGTTATCATACCTGTTGCTCCAGCTCACGAGAAAAGTCTTATACTTTCTCTAGACAGTCTTGAGTCTCAGCACTATCGCAAGTGGGAAGTTATTGTAGTCTGGGATTACAGGCCAGAGATAGGTGTAGAATCCTATTTCGAGAAAGCATACCCATTTGTCAGGTTCTTGTATCCACACGAAGATATTGACGCTCCTCTTGGCGCAGGTGGTTGTCGGAACCGTGGTGTACAGATAGCACAGGCTAATTACATCACGTTCCTGGACGCTGATGATTACTACAGTCCAAACTTTCTATCCATGGTTAACCCTGAAGCATCACAACGTCATAACGCTGTGATCTATAGCCAGTACTACTCGCGTATGCTCAAGCAACAACACCCTGTACTAGGTGGTAACATTGTTCAGGAGGAGGGTGATATTGTTATTGTCGACAACAGTTTCCGCAAATACGATAAAGCTAAAGCCCTGGCAAAACCAGAGGGTGATAAGCCTTATGTGTGGACTGGAATAAATGTGTTGTTACCGAAAGCATGGCATGATAGCATCGGTGGATTTGACGAAAGAATGAGGTCCTGGGAAGATTGTGACTATCTGTTGCGACTTGCCTGGAAGGGTTATGACTTTCACATGATTGAAAAGGAGCTTTGGGTATATAACTTTTCAAGTGGTAGCCGTAGGCAAGATGCCCTTGGTGGTGAAAGAATTCTAATGAATCATATGAGAGAATCTTACGACGAGTATTATAATGTGTAATTGTGGATCGGAGATAACGATGAAAACCTTAACTGGAAAACAAGTATTGATTATGTTTAACTCGCATAGTGCTGGCAGGAGAGTGGTAAGTGGTCCGGCAACACAGACGCAATATGGGTATCGAAAGCATGGAGATAAGTTCAAGGTGTATGAGGCCGATGTACGAGTTCGGCCCGATCTCTTTCTTCCTGTCAAGAAAAAGCCAGCTCCGGCTTCCCCTGTGATAAGATCATCTGTTGTCGATAGGCCGGAGAGAGCTGTTAAGGAACCTGTTGCACTTCCTCTCCCACCTCCGCCTACGTTGCTTGATGACGAGAGCGAATTGGTAGACGAAGAGGATCTGGTAGATCCTCTCTTAGCTGATATGGAATGGGTTAAGATAAACGATCGACATCTCGCGATTTTGCGCGAGAAGAATATTACCACGATAGATGACATACATCGCACAACTGAAGAAGATTTGCTGGCAATCAAGGGTATTGGCATAGTCACGGCCAAGGAGCTGAAGGACAAGGGGAGGAAATACCCACTTATTCTTTAGCAAGATTGATTAAATCGCTCGCTGTATGCTATAATGCGAGAACCAGCTCTGACAGGGCCTAGAATTTTCTAGGCCCTTTTTGTTTGGAGACCACATGAGCATTGTCGAACTGTTGATACTTGTCCTAGCAACTTGGCGTATAACCAACTTGATCACAGATGATTCCGAGGCAGGGCCTTGGAATATTCTGAATCGTATTAGGTACCTGGCTGGCTATAGGTATGACAAGTCGAATAGACCAGCTTCCACAAACATCGTGTCTAGTGCCATGCTCTGCTTCTGGTGCTTCTCTTTTTGGGCTGGCTTGATCGTCTTAATTATATCTCTGCTTCCTTATTGGATTGGGTACTACATACTCCTGCCATTTGCACTTAGCGCGAGTGCAATACTGGTAAAGAAGCAGATTAAATAGCACGAGTGGTGAAGTAATGAACTTGCTAATTGCCGAGACAAAGGGGTCCGCTGGCGGAGGGGGTGGCGGCAAGGGAGATACTGGTGTTGAGGGACCACAGGGTGACACTGGAGTCGAGGGCGACACTGGTGTAGGTGATCAAGGGGATACTGGTATTGACGGAGATCCGGGAGACACTGGCGTAGCTGGCGGTGCAGGTTCTCAAGGTGACGCTGGTGAAAAAGGTGACACCGGAGAAGGCGATACAGGTGTTGACGGACCTCAAGGTGATACTGGAGAAGGTGATACCGGAGTAGACGGAGAGAAAGGAGACACTGGAGAAGGTGACACGGGCGTTGCCGGGGAAAAGGGAGACACTGGAGAAGGTGATACGGGAGTAGCTGGTCCTGCCGGTGATACTGGTGCTGATTCTACTGTTGCCGGAGATACTGGAGTGGAAGGTGCTAAGGGTGACACCGGAGAAGGTGATACCGGAATAGATGGCGATCAAGGGGATACTGGGGAAAAGGGAGACACTGGCACAGCTGGTGGTGCTGGGTCTAAGGGGGACACTGGCATTGGTGAGAAAGGTGATACGGGGGATGCTGGTGGTGCCGGGTCTAAGGGGGACACTGGGGAAGGTGACACAGGCGTGACTGGAAGCCAGGGAGATACTGGTGAGGATAGTACCGTTCCTGGTCCAAAGGGAGATACGGGATCTGGCACTCAAGGTGACACAGGTGTAGCTGGAGATACCGGAATAGATGGAGCCAAGGGAGACACTGGAGATGCGGGAGATACGGGCGCAGACTCAACCGTTCCAGGTGATACCGGAGTAACCGGAGACCAGGGTGATACAGGTGAGGGCACTCAAGGAGATACTGGAGAGGGCGACACTGGTGTACAGGGAGCGAGTGGCTATGCTTTCGAGTATCAGTTCTCAACTGACACTACTGCTCCGCCTGCTTCTGGGTATATAGAGTTTGACAATGGCGTAATCGCGAGCGTTACTGAGATATACGTTCACGATACTGACAGAAATTCAGCTGACCTCGATGCGCAGCTAAACGATTTTCGTATCGGGGATCGGGTAAAGATATTTGCTGAGGGCGATACTGACTTCGCCACATTTGAGATTACATCTACTTCTGACGATGGCGCTTACCATACTTTCGTCGTTACCTATATTGCAAGCAGTGGCGGCTTCGCCAATGACGAGAACGTTAACCTTGCCCCATCCCACATAGGTGACCAGGGAGACACTGGCATACAAGGCGATCAGGGGGATACTGGAATACAGGGGGTCGAGGGTGACACCGGAGCTGATAGTACTGTTCCTGGCGACACAGGAGTAACCGGAGATAGAGGGGATACAGGAGACCAGGGCGATACTGGATCTGCTGGCTCTCAAGGCGATACAGGAGCCGATAGCACTGTCCAGGGTGACACGGGCATAGATGGCGCTAAAGGTGACACCGGAGAAGGTGACACGGGCGTTGCCGGGGGTGATGGCGCTGCTGGAGATACTGGGGAGAAAGGGGATACAGGAGCTGGTGTACAGGGAGACACTGGCGATGCTGGATCTCAAGGTGACACTGGAGATGCTGGCGATACTGGCACGGAGTATCCTTGGCAAGGCGTTTGGGCAACCTCAACCGTCTATGCCCTTAACGATTGTGTAGAAAATAACGGCAACGGCTATGTTTGTATCTCTGCCCATACATCAGGTGATACTGATGACGAGCCTGGTGTAGGAGCGACTTGGGAAACATATTGGGATCTTCTAGTTGAAAAGGGAGACCAGGGTGACACGGGCGTTGGTAGTCAAGGCGACACCGGAGCTGATGGTGGTCAAGGGGATACGGGAGACCAGGGCGACACTGGTGCTGACTCGACCATCCAAGGTGACACCGGAATCGATGGATTCAAGGGGGATACTGGCGAGAAAGGTGATACTGGCTCAGGTGACAAGGGTGATACCGGAGATGCTGGAGTCCAGGGTGATACGGGGGATCAGGGGAACGTTGGTGACAAGGGTGACACTGGTGAATCGCTAGTTGGCGGACTAAGGATTTTATATAAATTCGAAGTCGATGATTTTGCTGCTCCGCCTACATCTGGCTACATAGAAGCGAATAACGCCACTCTTTCTTCGGTGACGAATTTCTTTGCCTCTGAGACTGACAGAGATAGTAATGATGTCACAAGTGTTCTTGACGTAATTGAAGAGGGTGACACTCTTGCTCTAATTAATAACGATAGTTCTACATATCACCTTTATACGGTAGTTGCGAATAATGACAGTGGCGCATATCGAACCATAATCGTTTCTTATCTTGGCGGGTATGGCACACTAGGTGACGAGGATGAGGTTACACTATCAGCTCTAAAGCAGGGACCAGTCGGCGATCCTGGATATGGTTGGATCTACAATTTTGACACAGCAATAGTTGCACCACCGATCTTTGGGGCAATCCGATTTAATAATGCTACCTGGTCTAATGTAACAACGGTATGGGCGTACGATCAAGACAGGCTTGGTAATCCTTTACAGGATCAATTAGACGACATTAGCATTGGCGACAGGCTAAAAGTTACATCACAGGTTGACGATGATTTCGTAACATTTGTAGTCACAAGTGTTAGCGATGATGGTGCCTATCACACTTTCGGCGTTACCTTTATAGGTGAAGCGACTTCTGGTGATTTTAGCGACACCGAAAATATTATTCTAACGCCATCGTTTCAAGGTGATATAGGTGTTGGCGCTGTTAATCAGATATCTATTACGGTCGAAAATCCAACTGCTTCTGAAGATATCAATCTAGGTTTTTTCTTTGTTAATATTACAATCACGGAAATTCAAGCGGTTGTTGTTGGGACGACACCGTCAGTTACCATTGATCCAGAACATAGAGCTGCCCGAGATACTGCGAGCAACGATATATTGTCGGCACCTGTGGCAATTACAAATGAAGGTGCTGGACAAAATCTTACGTCATTTGATGATCCTACCGTTCCCGCTGATTCTTGGGTTGTCCTACTGACAACGGCGAAAACTGGTACAGTTACCGAGTTGACTGTTACGATTAGATACACAATAGATTAATGGCTAATCCGGCGAAAGACGTAAGAGATAAGATGCAGGCTGTTTGGCCGGGTGCTTCTGTTTCTGCAAGAGGTCGAAGGTCGATAGTACATCAGCATCCAATGGAGCCACGCCGCTTCGCCCTGGATACGCAGATTGGGCTGATGCACTATGGCGTGAGTAAAGATCAGGAGATTGATACTGCTTGGGTTGCTAGTCAGGGCGCATGGGATTACGAGGTTGTTAAAAACGACTTCCATTGTTTCGTTCGGGATTCCATTCCTATCGGCTATCGCTATCTAGATGCTGCCAGCGGGGAAAGCGTTGACCTTGACCTGGACGTTGACGCTATTGAATTCGTGAACGATTCAGACCAGCGCGAGAATGTAACCTCGTTCAGCCAGGTAGTGCCGGTGATAGATGATGACTCAATAACGTGGCCGGATATATCACCTGGTTGGGATGTGATAGTTCAGGCACAGACAGCAAGATTAGCCAAGAAGCTGAATATTGATTCGCTTGCTAACTTGGGCAGTCCGACTCTGGGCGGGACGGTTGACCTGGCTATCTCTTTCAGATTCCAGATGTCAAACGGGCTTGAGACTTATATTGACGGACAGTTATGGGATAAGAAAGCGGGTCGGTTAACAAGCGACCATATCGAGTTCAGGGCAGGTGACGAGTCTGTATTTTGGTTCAAGCGACCGTGGGCGGCTGACAGCGGGGATGGATTCCTAAATGGCAGTATGTATGTTCGCAAGGCGGGTAATAAGCTATTTGTTGAGGTCAGGATTCCTTGGACATGGCTACAGGCGGCGAGTTATCCGATTGAGATCGATCCGACTATCGATCCCGTTCCTCAGGTAGGCTCAAGCGACGACGATTGGGGTTGGCTAGAACCGGCAACATTTTCAAGTACTAATCCTTTTATATTTGGTGGGGATTGGGTGGGTACAAGAAATTGCGGCTGTCGTTTCACGATCACAGGACCAGGCCAAGGGGATATATGCGACCTTGCTTATACAGAATATAATGCTCGAGGAAACTCTACTGGTACAGTGGTTCTCACCAATCTTGCTGCTAATAATGTGGATGATGCACCCGCTGCAACATCATATTCAGAAGCCGAAAGCCCCGTTGGTGGACGCACTTCGGCGGTAGTACCGTGGGATGGTATAGAGACTTGGACCGGAGGTACTTGGTATCAATCACCGGAAATAAAAACAATTATCCAAGAGATATTTGACAGGGGTGGTTGGGCATCTGGTCAACATATTGTCATTATGTGGGAAGATGATGGGTCCGATGCAAATGCGGCTCGGCAAGCAATAGCGTATGATCAAAACGGGTTACTCACTGTTCTGCTGCACATCGAGTACACGACAGATGCGTACATAAGCCCATTTCCCGCATTCAGAAGGTCATGACTATCGTAGGAGAGCTATGCCATTAGTTTGGGATGAGGCATTGTATCAAAGGGCCTATAGCCAAGAACTGAATAGAAAATCAGAGATTCGACATCGTAACGTCTGGATAGACAAATTGCTTGAAGTACTTCCTGGTTTTAGTATTAGTAAGTCCGTGCTAATTGTCGGTTGTGGCTTTGGTTATACAATAGAGGCACTGCTAGACCGAGGTGTTAGTGTTGTGGGCGTAGATTCAAGCTCCTACATTCAGGGTAAAAAGAATGAGAAGTCACGTGTTCCTACCAAGATATACAGTTCACTTAATCAGATCCGCGATAAGTACGATTGGGTTATTACTGAGCTTGTTATCGAATCCTATGATCCAATGACCGAGCTGCCTGCACTAGCTTCTTTTCTAACCGACATCGAGAAGCCATTGAAAAGAAATGGTCATGTCGCTCATATATTTGCTGGCTTGTTAGGAGATGGCAACACACATGACTGGTCACTTGGTATGACCTGGTTACCGCTAGAAGACTGGGTGCCATACGCGCCACATCATCACTGGATTGATTACCATGACTGGCAAATAGGTGGTGGGTTTTAATGGCTGTAACCGTTGGCTCCGGTATTCTTCTTGCACTAGGTGCTGCCGTAATGAAATCGAGTGGCGGTTTGTATGTTGCCGTTTTTAGAAGTGGTGCCAATATTGCCGCCTACACTATTTCTGGCGGTACTCCCACTTTGATTGGTAGCGCACAGACACCGACAGCTATTCATGGTGGTGGTGGTATTGCGAGAATACATGCTGCGATAGATGGTAGTAATGTCGTTCATGTAGTTTCTGTTGCCGGGTCGTTTCAGACAAGAGATTTTGCATATAATACTATTTCAAATGTGGACTCTTCTCCTGCCTGGGGAACGTGGGAGGAGGCAGGAGCATTCGATCAAACTCCAGCTTCGCCGTGGGGTTGCAACATATCAATAGATAGTAACGATAAACCACACGCTCTCTATCTTGACGTGCAGAATTACCACGGCACCACTTACTCGCAAATAATCTATGTAGAGAAAACTGGAGCTAGTTGGAGTTCGCCTGAGAACATAAGCGATGTACCCAATCGCAGTTACACAAGTCCAAGAATAACTATAAAGGCTAGCGACAATGCCGAGGCTCTCTACCAGGGGCAAAGTACGACTAACGTATACTACAAAACAAGGACAAGCGGAACATGGGGGTCTGAGACTACTGAAACATATTCCAGCACACCTACTCTTCCGTATGGCATTCTTATCATAACTACTGGCGGTACCGTGTATCGCTATCAGGCCGGTGACGCTACAGGGCCTTTTAGGATCTTAGAAAACTTTACGTATACTGGCTTTGAGCATGAGATTAGCGATTGGCAGTTTGGCGCAATATTGTTTAATGATTCTGACAGGTACATTATCTATTGCCAGGAAACCTCTGAAGATGTAGCCTTGCTTGTGAATACTGGTTCCGGCTGGTCATCACTAGGTGTTCTTCAAGCAGGCACATTTGATTCGGTGATTGTTGGATGGCAGTATAATCACAACAATGCAGATGGAAATGAACTAATCTATTTATTTAGTAATGGTTCAACTGTTTACTTTGATACCTATCTCTTGGCAGAGGTAGCAAGGCGCGTTTTTATTACTCGTATATAGGAGGTCTTATGTCTTGGGAAAATGATCAGAAGTGGGAGCTAGATTGGTGGGGTACGTGCCTGAACACGTGGGGAGAAGAACAGAAGCAGCGTCGTTATGCCGAGTGCATGGGGCTTATCGAGTTATCTAGTAGCCAGTTCAGTTTTTACTACAATCTTAATGGCAGGTCTATCCTGGACATAGGCGGAGGTCCTGTCTCGTTGTTGCTTAAGTGCGTTAATGTTAAATCTGGCATGGTTGTTGATCCACTTGAGTATCCGGACTGGATTGCGAAACGCTATAGCCATGCGGGGATAACGTATGCGCAAGCACCTGGTGAGGAAATTACTATAGTTGGCTTTGACGAGGTCTGGATCTACAATGTGCTTCAGCATGTAAGGGACCCTGGTCTAATCATCGAGAAAGCTAAGCGTGCTGGCAAGATCATACGCATTTTCGAGTGGCTTGAGATCGGCGAAGCACCTGGTCATCCACACAATTTACTAGAGGATCAAATGAACGAGTGGCTTGGCGGGGAAGGGAAAGTGAATGCCGATGTTCCTCGTGGCAAAGAGTACTATGGTATTTTCAAAGGCTATGATTACCAGGAGGTGTCATGAAAGTAGCAATCTGTATCGCAAGCTATAACAGGGCAGAGTTTTTGCCCGAGTTGTTGGATAGTATTCAGGCACAGACATTCACCGACTACCACATCTATCTTGGCTACGATGGCTCGACCGACGATAGCGCAGAAGTTATTGCAGATTACATGAAGGGATTTGGTCAGGCCATACCAATCACTGTCTTGGGTTACAAGGACGTTGCTCGCATAGGGCTTAACAAGCACGATGTTGTTGCCCGTGCTCTCAAGGATGGACCGGATCTGATTCAGATGATAGATAGCGATGACAAGATCGAGCCAACGTTCCTAGAGAAAAGCGTTAACCTTATAGGTGAACACGATTGGCTACTGTCTTGGGGTAAGCAGTTTGGTTCACGGGAAGGGAACATCGAGGGATACATAACTCCGCTAGACGAGTTACGCCATAGAAACAGGCTGCATAGTTGGGGCATGTTCAAGGCTCATGTGTTGCGTAAGTACAACTACAATTCAGAGCTAGAGTTTGGCGAGGACTGGAACCTCTGGCTTAGATTAGCTGTGGCTGGGTACGAGGGAGTGATACTTGAAGAACATCTATATCTCCAGAGATGGCATGACAACAACCTCAACAAAACATACAAATATAATTACGCAAACATGCGGAGCACGGTATTAAGTGGATTAAAACTATCAGAAGTTGATAGGCCATACAGGTTTCATCTGCTTGGCCTGGTCCATCTTCCGGTTAGCGAAACCTACATGGCTTGTGCGTTCACCCAGAAAATTGCGAAGATGTCTAAGATGTTACTGTCTCTAGGACATGAAGTATTTTTGTATGGCGCAGAAGGGTCCGATGCCCCATGCACCAAGTTCTTTCAAACGCATTCGCTGGCTGATATCAGGCGCGAGTGGGGTAGTGGCGACAACAGATTTGATATCGGGTACAACTGGAAAGAGCAGGAGTTTAGGCACGACTTTAACAAGGACAGGACAGAAACAACAAAGCGGTATTACGAGACTGCGGCGATCGCAATTAACGGAAACAAGTATCTAGATGACTTCTTGCTCTTGTTTCAGGGTCAGTACCAGCAGCCTGTAGCTAATAGGACTGGGCTATACCTTACGGTCGAGCCTGGTATAGGATATAGAGGATCTCTCAATACATCGTTGCCGTTCTCTGAAGGACCATTCCGCGCATTCGAGTCAGCGTACCTGCAGAACTTTACCTATGGCAGCTACGAGCCATTCAAAGGCGTAAACGGTCGTTACTACGATCGCGTGATTCCCAATTATTTTGAACCAAAGGATTTCCCGTACCAGGCGAAGAAGGGAGACTACTTCTTCTATATCGGGCGTATGATAAACAGAAAAGGTTTGTGGACGGCCATCAATACTACCAGGCGTATTGGCGCTCCTCTGATTATTGCTGGACAAGAGGATAGCGAGATACCAGTAAACAAACTACCTCCGCACTGTAAGTTTGTTGGCTATGTTGGACCAAAGGAGAGAGCTGAGCTGATGGGTGGTGCTCGTGGTGTGTTTGTACCTACCAAATACCTTGAAGCGTTTGGAGGGACCAACGTAGAGGCTCAGTTATGTGGTACGCCAGTGATAACAACTAACTTTGGCGTGTTCCCTGAGACAGTTATACATGGTGTTACTGGATTCAGATGCAATACCCTGGCACAGTTTGTGGAAGCAGCTCGAAATGTTGATAAGCTGCAGCCGAAAAAGATCCGTGCTCATGCTGAGCGTTACCTAACCACGAACGTGCGCTGGGAATTCCAGGAGTGGTTCGATGATCTATATCAACTATTCCTTAGCAAAGTAGATCCTAAGTGGCGTGGTCAAGGATGGTCGTACGTGCCATGAGCGTTTACAGCTGGGATGTCATTTGTGCTATACTGGACCGTGACATAGAATTGTTCTGGTATACTGGAGACGAGTATGGGTGATATTACAGTTAATGCGCGATTCACATTTCCAGGTGGTAGTGGTCCTGGCGAGCCTGCTCCTGGTCTCATGTTATCGGAGATAGACTTTAAGCTCACCCAGCAAGATCGTGTAACCTTAGTCGATACTATTATTTGGGATGGTACAGAAAATCCCACAGATGAAATGGCACAGGTCGGTATCTACACTCGCAAGTACGTTGATGCGGACCTAGACTTATACAATTATTTTTTGACAGCTCACTATACTGGAGTAACCGTACTCGATCAGAACTGGGTTAACGGTGCTCTAGGTATTGAGATGCTACCATTAGGCACTAAGAAGAAATGGCCTTACGATGTATTAACTGCTGGCGATGTTCCGATTGATGGTGTCAAGGTTGAGATACATAGGAATGGTTCAGGGGGAACTAATGTTATCTGGGTTGGCTACACTAATTTAGCAGGTGCGGCCAAGGATCAATACGATTTAGATCCACGTCTCGATCCAGGATTCTGGGAGTTTTGGCGATTCCATGCTCTCTACGATTTCGTTAATCCAGATATAGAGGAAGTAATTTAATGGCAGATGATGCTGATACCGGAGTAGGAGTAGGCACTCCAATATCGCCTGGTTCTCCTCCTAGTGGATTGCTAACACCGACTTATAAACCGCCTGTTGTGACTGCGTTATCGCTATCCGAATACGCAGCTATCATGGGCGTTAACCCAATTCAGTTTATGTCTGGGAGTACACTTGGTTTGTTCCCTAATACAGGATGCACCGATAGGTGGAGACAGTACCCATGGCAAGATGAGGCCAAGGTTAGTCGTGATGAACTCGCTCGCGAGATACTGCAGGCGGAGAGAGACATCGCTTCTCAACTAGGCTACTATCCTGGTTTGCTATGGCGGGAAGGGGAAACGATCAATTACCCCAAATACTTTAAGCGTGGTTACACGACTGTCAGCGGAACTAATGTTGCTGGTTATTATAAGATCGTGCGACCGAAATACGGTAAGATAGTAGAGCCTGGTACGCGTCAGGTTGAGTTCATAGCCTCGGCTGTGTATGGTTCAATCAACTACTCGCTTGTGGATGAGGACGGCGACGGTTTCAATGAGACTGCGCTTATCTCTGTTCCGACTTCCTACACGTCTACATATAGACATAAAGTATACTTTACTGGCAAGGATGGAAAGCCCGAGTGGGAGATACGTCCGGCTACTAACAAGCAGATTAGCTTGGGTACGCTAGAGATCCGTATACCTGTTTGGTTGCTTTTCGATCCCGAATTGTTAGCAGCTTTTCCTGGGGAGAAAGGGTTCCAGGACCTTGATCCATCAGTTATCGCTAACTTAGTTAATACGGTCGACGTTTACTACGAGACGACCGATCCTTCTGATGGTAATTTATTCCATTGGAACGAGTCTGCTCAGCTTCGCGATGACATTGAGCACACTACGCAGCTTGCTGCACTAGAGGCCCAGGTTACACACAGGGTCAAAGATATCGTATCTGTCACGCCTGCGTTATATGATGCTGGCACGCAAAAGTTTACGCCAACGACATTCGCTGTTGCAAGAGAGCCTGACTATGTTGAAATCAGCTATCTCTCTGGCGACTTCGAGCAAGATGAGCGTACAGGATTGTGGGCTGTACCATCTGACTTAGCGCAAGCGATTACGTTTATCACTACTGCCAGGTTGTCGAGACCATTGTGTGTACAATGTCAGAACGTCAAGGATAAAGAGAGAAGGCTTAGAACTGACTTAGCCATTAGTGTTGATGGTGAAACTGCGGAAGTGCGCTTTGTTACGCGTGATATTCTTCGTAATCCATTTGGTACTAAGTTAGGTGAAGTCGAGGCTTGGCGAATTATCAAGGACCGTATTGAAGATGGCGAGATAGCTGTGAAAGCGGCGGCTTTTTAGGAGGCTAACATGAAATTAGGTAATATCGGTAAACTTTTGGCAACATCTCCATTCAAGGACAAGGCACCAGAAATTGAGGCCGTGTTCAGCCAAGCTGGTGTGGATACGTTAGACAAGTTAGACAACGGTCCTCGCTACTTTGGCCCACGTATTGTAGGGTACAGCGCCTACCAGATATGCAGTTATGTTCGCGCAGCTGTTATCGAGGAAGCGATGAAACCTGCACCTATAGAAACATCCCCTATTCTAGAAGTCGTTGAGTTGCTTGAGGAACTACAGGAACTTGCCGACGAGGAAGAGTAGGATAACTCACAAGGAGTAAGTAATGGGTGAAGCAATTCTTCAAAATAAAGTTAGCTTGTTTATCATGAAGGGTGGTCGAAAGGATGGTAAGGGCACAGGTTTAAGCCCACTGTCTATTGATCAGCACAGCATGACAGGCAAGACTGACGCTACTATCCCTGGTCGGGGTCAGGATTATGGCTATGATGTTCATGGTCGTATCCGGGTAAAGAATACTTACCAAGATCCCCCAGGCGGATTGCAGACCGCAACGATTGAGTACGATAAGAAAGTTGATATCGACTTTCTCGAAAAGCAGCGCAAGACTCAGGCCCGTTTCGGGATCTGGGAGCAGTCAGCGCCGTGCGGTCGTCGAGACAATCCTTTTGCTTGGCTAGATGGTGGTCGACTAGACTTCCATGGCGAAGCATCCGTATCCGGTTTTAGTGGTGGTGATGCGCCTGCCAGAGATGGTACGGCCACACCAGTCGTTTCTTCCGCTGATGTAACTTGGAAGTACGATATTGCTCTTAGGCCATTAGCTGTTGATTCGCTAACGCCAGAGATAGCAACGAACACTGAGGTCCTAAATACCATCTTCGGTATTAAAGATCCTTTGATTCCTGGTTGCCATCCTGGTTATCGTGGTCCTGACGAGCATCTGTTCATTGGTAGCGATGCTGCCGCTGCTGCTCCTGCTGAAGCTCACTTCTCGCGGGATGGTGGTGGTATCTGGACACCGTTCACTAACCCGCCTTTTGGTGCTGACGAGCATATCGCCGATGGCGCTGCTCTTATGCTTCAAGGTGGACTGATGCGTGTTGTCTACGGTAATGGTGTTGGCACTGCTGCGCTCGAGATTGGTTATGCTGATGTCGAGATTGGCGATGAGGCCAATGCTACCTTTACGGTCGTAGCTCTCAATGCTGCTGCTGCCGACTTCGTGACTCGTGTAGCCTGGTTGTGGTACAACGGACTGTATGTTGCTGGCGGTACAGCTGGTGACGATCTGTTTATTTCAACCGATCTTGGTGTTTCGTTTACCGAGATAGTCACTGGTTCAGGCGATCAGATCAATGCGATTGCCAAGGGTCATGGACAGGACTGCGAGGACGTTTACATCGCTGGTGTGAGCAACTTGCTCATGGTCGATCGTGGTCGATCGGGTACGTTCGCCGCTTTAATCGGGCCTTCTGGTGGTACTGACTTTACTGCGTTAGCCATTGATAACCAGGGTAATGTTTATGCTGGTAATGGACAATCGCTGTATGTCTCCACGAACAAAGGCCTGAACGCGGGTGGATGGACACTGTTACAGGACTTTGGCGCTAGCGCGGTCGTGAAAGATATCTTCTTCCCAGAAGGGGATAGCAATCACATCTACGTTGTTGTCGATGATTCTACGCCTGGACCAGCTACATTCCAATTCTCTAATGACGCTGGTAATGCGTGGCGAACAGTTCCCGGTACTGCGAACACTGGCTACAACCGTGGCTACAAGTCAGACGAAGATGACAACCTGCTTTATGCCGTAGGCGACTTGCAGGCTACTTATGGTGTTGTAGATCGCGCCATTCCATCTTCAGCTGGCTGCTAATGCGCTATACAGAGATTGTATTATCTGACGGTAAACCATGTGAAGTTCGTAAGCTAAGCGTTTTTAGTCTTGATGGAATAGGGCCAGTGCTCCCTGGTCCTTTCCAGTATAAGCAATCATTAAGCGATGGACAGGTAGTTGATTCGCCCTACGATCCATCTACACGGAGTACCATGCCGGAACATCCTGGCGTGCCGGAAGATGAGATCGTAGAGCGATCACCTACGTGGTGGCAGCTACTCGAGTATGAAACTCATAAGGCTGCTATAGCTTACGAAGTTTCTGTGCGCTTGCCTGCTACGATTAACTACATCCGAGAAGTATCCGCCTACATAGCGCATACGTGCGTGACTGAGGAAGATTTGGTTCGGATTGTTACTCGCGAAGATTGGCTGGCTGTCTACCGTGCAGCTACTATCCCACAGATAACGCAAGAGCTGCTTGCCTCTGCCTTTAAGAACCACTTTGCTGCTTCGTTCAAAGATCAGGAAATCTTTTTGGCTCTAAAGAGGTTGAGTAGTGGCTATGGCAAGTACGATGTGTTCCGAAGATGGGAGCACGATGCCATGTCAGAGTATGGCTACAAGACAGAAGAGGAATGGAGCGACCTACCACTGGACGAACGAGTTCGGAAAGTAGCTAAGATCGCTCTACCTTCTCTCATGGAAACCCTTGAAACCGACGCTCATATTAAGGAGCTGGAAGCTAAGCGTGGCAAATAAAACCTACATTAGACAGACGAGACGTAAGTTCTCGACTAAGTATATTAGTGATGCTTTTGTTAAAGAGAATCGACGCACGTTCCAGGAATGGGGTGCAGAGGTTGCTAGGGGATATAACAGAATCGTTAGCGGCTGGTCCTCTGAGTCAAAGCCTAAGTTTGTGCCACGTATACGCTACATGACTCAGACAATGAGGTTCTTTGTTTATATCGATATCAAGGGTACCTCGCTACAGGTTAAAAGGTTCGAGGGTATCGACTTTGGCGCTGAGCGAGATACAAAGGTAGAGCTTGGTACGTATGAGGCATTCACAGATACTCCGTTGGTTCCAACACCACGTCCCAAGAGTGCTCCTCGCGATCTAGGTGCAAGGTTTCGTCAAGAGGCAGAGTACGACAAGATGGTCGCGAAAGTAAGGAAACAAAATCTAGCTATCGTGGCGGGAAACAAGGAAGCTGCGCTAAGCCCACCAAGAAAAAAGAGAGCGCCAATGCGAGAACATTTTCCCAGAACTGGCAGGGGCGCGCAATTTGGTGGACCTGGTGTTTATCATGGAGCACGGGCTTTCTCAAACGCATGGACCATGGGCGATATTGAGGCCAGAGGTTTTACTATCGCACTTCACGTCATGACGGCAACAGGTACTGCTACGCAAGGTGGTACTAATATCTGGGATGTAAAAAAGGTTTACTGGTTTAACACTGTACGGAGAGGATATGCCCGAGGAGTTAGAGCAGCAAACAGAGTCGCACAAGCTAGAGCTGGATGATCTTGAGCCACAGCTGTTCGATTTGGCTAAGCTGCTAATCCAATATCATAGAAATTCTCTTGAGGTAAGGTCTCAAGGATTCTTTGAGTCCATTACATTCGATCCGCCAGAGGTGAGAGAGCTTACTAACTTCTTGCTTTGGTGTGGTAATGGGTTTAATGTTATCGATCACAACGAGCATGTTTTTTCTCTTAACGATATCATAAGTAGAAGCGCGGAAGAAGTACATGAATTGATTACCCAGGTGCGCAAGTATGGTGCAACTGAACAACTGGCTTACGAAGTAAATTATGTCAATGCACAGCTGGCCGCAGCCGATGTGTTGATGGGATTGATATCTGATGACTGATGTAATTCTACTACAAGCATCATTAGACCCTACTGCTGTTACTGTTGCCTTGCAGCAAATAGAGAAACGCGTCGATCAAATGGTTAGTCATAGTGACAAGCGCATAAAGGTCATGGGTACTAACCTAGACACGACTCTTAAAACATTAAGGGCTAGGCTAGGCGAACTCAAAGCTAAGGACATACTCGAGAACAAGGAGCAAAAGGAGTTTCAGAAACTACAAGTTGATATCATAAAAACCAAGAATGCGCTTGAGCAACTGGTAGCAATCGAGTTTAAGGAAAGGGGAATTAATCTTGACACAAGCAAGGTTGAGAAAGCGGCTAAGTCATTTAGCGAGATCGATAAAGCGATCCTTGAAATAAACGAGGATGCTCTGAAAAACAAGCTCACGCGTCTGGTTGAACGTGGTGTGCCAGCTGTGAGTAATGCAGCAAAAATAATAAGAAAGGATCTTGAAAAGGCATTCAAAGATCCTCGAGCTAGTGCAGATGAACTCCTCGCGATAATGAAGAGACTCGAGGAACAAGCAGGTAAGATAGAGGGTGCAGAGTTCGCGGGGAGAATGGTTGGCGGGGAAGCTGGCTCAAGGGCAGGTGGTGAGCGTGGTGCTGTAAAAGCTAGAGTGACCAGCATACTAAGCGAGGAGCAAGGCAAGCAGCTCGAGCAACAGGTTGCGCGTCTCATGAAGAGTACGCAAGATGAAGTTGCTGAAGGCGCTGCTCTTATTCAGGCACAGCTTCGAGACTTGTTTGATGTCCCTCCTGAGTCAGAACGATACAAGACTGAAATTGCCAGGATAAAAGCAGAACTTAAGGGGTTTGAAGATGTAAAGCCGATTGATGTTATCAAGGCTGATGAGCTACGCGATCTCGATCAGATGAATGCTAAGCTAGCACAATTTGACAAGCGTGTTGCTGAAGCTGCTGATAAGGTTGACGATGCTAGCGGTGAGAGACTATCTGGTTTACAGGCAGAGGCACAAGCACAAGCCGACCTTGCCAGGACAGGTCAGCAGACGGCGGCAAAGAGCATAACAAGTATCAACAAGCTCAACTCCAAGGCTGCAGATCAAGTCAAGGCGTATAAGAAGATTGAGGATTCTGTCGAAGATGTAGGCGAGGAAGTCGACAAGCTAAAGCCGATTACAGATAAGCTGCTTGATAAGAAGGGGCAGAACGAGCACAAGAAATTCATAACCGAAACCAACTTCCTGCTAAAGAGCGAACAGCACGAGGTCAGGCGAATCTCTATCGAGCTAAAGAAGATGGGTATTGCTGCTAAGGAAGCGCACAAGAAGGGGGAGAAAAGCGCAGAAGAATTCCTAGCTGAGATGAAGAAGTTACGCGGTCTTGCCAGAGATACAGGCAAAGCATTTGGGGAAGAGGTGCCACGTGGAACCAGGAAAGCTAAAGCCTCATTGTGGAAGATGGGGAGAGCAGCCGATAGTATGGGAGTACGTTCGGCTGGCAGTATCTTCAGGATAACTGATGCGCTAGGTGGTATTGGTCCAGCCGCAGTTGTTGGTGCGGTTGCTATTGCCGGTATTGCATTTGCTCTTAGTAAGGTGTTACAGGTTCTTATCGAGGTTGCAAAAAAAGCAGCTACGTTGTTCTTTGATTTTACCAAGGGATCTGTCGAGTCTGCACGAGCAATAGAAGTAGTCGATCGGCAGCTATCTGGGTTGCTTGATGCTCCCGAGATGGGTAAAGCGTTTAGAAATTTACTACTTGAGACATCATTCGATGTTGGGCTTAACCTGACCAAGAACTTTGCTAAAGTAGTTGTGCCACTTGCCAAAGATCTCGATGAGGTTGAGAGAGCTGCTGGAATAGCAGCCTCGCTAGCCCATGCTTTCCAGGAAACAGATGAAGCTATTTCTAACGCGATCAAGCAGGCTGCAGGTGGTCACTTCCGGCCACTTATTCAGAGGTTCGGCTTAACTCAGAGAGAGATTAAGAAGATACAGGATTATCAAGAGGCCATGGGCGAGCTAACTGGTACCTTGAAAGGGCTTGAAGAGGCCATTGACAGGCGTGGTCTTAACCTGGAAAACTTTAGAGGCTCGCTACAATTTCTAATTGGTCAGTTCGATGTGTTCAGAGAACAACTACAGATTACATTTGGGGAACCTGTACGTGATGCTCTGTCTGAACAGCTGAAGAAACTATTTGATCTTGTCGATCAGAGGAAAGAGGCGCTTCTTCAGTTCTTCCGGTCTCTAGGCGAATCTGTGGGTACAGTGATTTCAACCGCTGGCGAGATTGTAGAGGGCATACTAAACAACATAACCGATCTCGACATCGCGGAATTCCAGGTACAGATTGAGGACCTGGGCGAATCTACTGGCGATCTTCTCGAAGATATTGGCTCGTTACTTGGGGCTGATGACACAAGCCTTGTCGATACGATAACTAAGCTAGTCGGGCTAACAGACGATCTTGTAACCAATCTGAGTACAATAGCTACTTATTTAGAGGGTGCAAAAAACATCTTAACTCTTGGCGGGTTAGGTGAAAAGCGACTTACCTTTGGAGTAGCTGGCATTGACATAGATAAGTCGGTTAATGACATTAAGGACGCGTTACAGGCTGCAGCTTCAGGCGGAAATATAAGCAAGATTTTCCCTGACCTTGCTAAGCTAGGCTTGTTGCTTGCGAGTGGTAACGTAAGCGGTGATAACCTGGTCGTGTTAAGAGATGCGTTACTTGAGGTTGGCGAGAACATACCCGGTATTGGCAATCTTCTTGCGCTTATTGATGAGCTTAGCGAACAGTCACGCGATGCAGCTGAGGCTGCGGGGGATCTGGAAGAAGCACAGAATAGTCTAGATGAGGCTATGGGTTCGGGAACTGGTACGGAGAAGGCAGTTAACGATCTGCTTTTGCTTAGAGATGCGCTAAGAGAGATGGAGCAGGCGGAAGATGCTGCACTTATAGCACAGGAAGAGATAGACGAGAAGCAGGACAAGCTAGATACCGATCGGCGCATGGCCGAGGAGAGAGTACGGACACAGTTTGCGAGAAATAGAATAGGCCAGGACATAAAACGATCTCAGCAAAGAGAGGATCTTGAAGCAAGGCACATACAGCGCTTGACCAAGATGAATGAGGACTATCACTTTAGCCGTGAACAATCCTTGCTAGGCTTTGATCGTAAGGAAGATGATCTTAATCTCAAGCACTCTGATAAACTTCTCGATATAGATCGCAAGACAGCCGACAAGAAAATAGATATCGAGCAGAAGTTTAGGGACAAGCTCGCGGACATGAGGGCCAAGTTTGACCTGGATGCAGAGGAAGCTATCAGGCGTAATGATGCTGTTGGGTTGCTCAGAATCAGACGGCGTATGCAGCTTGAGCTTGACCAGGCAGAGACAGGTCGCGAGCGCGATGTGCGTGCTGCTGACGATTCGGCAGAGGACAAGCGCGAAGATGCGAGGATATGGCTAGAGCGTGGCATACGTGATAACGAGACAGCCGAACAACGTAAGCTAGATGATCTCAAGGCAGCTGATGAGAAGCAGCGTCAGCAGATCATTGACCAGTATAACTGGGAGTTTGAGCAGATAGATGTTCGGTACCAGAGGGAACGAGACAAGATCATCGAGAATGAAGGTTATGCTCTCGAGGACATGGACAAGAACTTCAAGGCACGCCAAGAGGCATTGGACATAGCACTAGAGGCACAATATATAGCAGTTAAAAAGTGGGAAGATTTGAAACTTGAGTATACGCGGACGAAGTTAAGAGAGGCAACGCTTTTGCAGCAAGCATATGCAAGAGTATTTTTGAGTGAGGGCAGTCTCACGCACTTCCTTGATTTTGGACAAGACTTTGCTGGGCTAAGCACTCGTCTCCCACAAGCTACTGGTATAAGTGGTGGTTCCCTAATCTTTAGCGACGATCCTTATTCGCCAAACAATGTAGTAGGATTCAAGCAACATGGCGGAATTGTTACACAGGGCAATCGATACGGCATTAACGAGCGAGGTTTCGAGAACTTCTTGGCTACTCGCTCAGGCATTATTATGCCACGAGAACCATTCCTGATGTCTCCTACTGCTAGCCAAGGAAATACAACAATAGATAATAGCCGAAACATTAACGCTGACATGCAGCTCTACGATCCTTCTTACGTCAGTCCTATACAGAGGGCTGTAACCAGAGAGCTGATCACTGAAGAGTATCTTAAGTTTGGATTACTAGGTACATAGGATGACCACAGAACTATACAACTGGCGCATCGCAACTACGGAAGCGGGATTGCTGCTAGGCAACTTCCCGCTTGTTGGCCTGCCTCCATTGGTGCAGTTCTTTCCACGCGACTACTCCGAGAAGAGGAGCGATGCTGTAGGCGGGGTAAACAAAGAAGGATTCATGACGTATGAGGTATTGTTCACTCGCCTTGATACTGTGCAGCGATCTCAATTAGGTAGGCTGATCAATGTTATCGAAAGCGGCCAGGATCTTTACTTCACCGGGCTGTGGTACGATAGCGATAATCCTGTTATACGCTGGGTTGATCTGAAGGGTAAGCCGGACCTATCAGACTCTACCCCAAATCCACCTGCGTTCGCTTTTGGCTCAATAGTATGGTCAGCTACCACGTTAAAGTTTAATGATGTTGCATTAGTAAATGATCCGGCTGTGTATTAAACCATGCCAACAATTGTAGTTCAAGGCGACTATGACAATGCTAGAAGGCAGTTTGTACGTAGTCGCTTTTATCTTTCAATTCTAAAGCCCAAGGCGCTTTGGTCTGCCAGCTGCACTAGCAGTACTGCTCGTGGTACCACAGCGATAACATTTGATTCCGGCTCTGGCCTAGATTTTAATGCGATTGAAGCGCCACAAGTTTTATGGGTGGGTACCTCAGCTGGCAAGAAAGATGCTGCAATACTGCGTATAAGAGGTATTTCATCTGGAGATGGAGGAGTAACTGGTACGGTTAATGTTGCTTGGCACGGCTATAACTTTGGACCTGGCGCATTCCTAACATTTGTTCATGACTATCCGATCACGGCCAAGTATCCGTGGCTAGGTCAGGCTGGTGTCATGGGTACCAACGAGGTTTTCTACAAAGATATCTTTGACGCGTACACTAATCAGACCCAGGACGGCGAGATCAAACCAGTGGCCGATATCAACATATCTCATAGAGCTGGATTCTTGGTTGATGGAGAGCAGACCTTCTGGGTTGATGCTTCTGGCAGCTATGCCATGGACCCTGGTGCTACTATAAGCAGCTTTGCTCTAGCTGTTTATCCCACAACTGGTGTGACTATAACCTTCAATACCTCGACAGGTATTGGTCGTGTGGTCGTGACCTCTGCTACTGAGGAATACTACTGGCTGAAGTTTACAGTCACTGATTCTAACGCGAACTCTAGGACAATATACTTGTGCGTTTACTCACACGATCCAGACCCAGGTAGCGCCACATTTCCGATTAAAGATTTTGATGTTGGACAATATTCAGATGACTGGGAGGCCGGAGGACTCAATGCAAACATTACATTAACTAAGCAGCTTACAGACATCTTCACGGGTGACATGCCATCGGTCGATATGATTGATGTTGCCAATACAGTTTTCTGGAAAGAAACCGTCATCGGCAAGCAGTACATGCAGTACCATAGGGTACCTCGTGTACGATCCAGCGATCACCTGTTTATAGATCCGGCTATCAACCTGAGTGCTACCAAAAGCGCAACTTGTGACATAGAAACTTCATTCGAGGCGGGAGTACTGATTGACAATGCCGTTCCTATTGACACAACTCTTATAGGATTGCATGTCCAGGTAAATGCCGAGACTCCTATAGCTGTCAACGGAACTGTTACAGATGGAATCGTCGCAGCCACAGCTCCTACAGTCAACGGCTTACTTGGTGCTTGTAGCGGAGGTACGTTGAAGTGGATTTATTCAGGGGTCGTGTTGGCCTCCGAAGAAATATGGGCTGGTAGGGTAGTAACGAACACATCCATATATCCATCGCAGTTCCTTGCACATCCATTCAATATGCTGGTTGGGTACTTGAGAGAGAATACAACTGACCAGGATACTGATGTTAGTACAGGCACGCACGAGTATCAGCTTGCAAGCCCTGACGCTATCATGAAAAACCATTACATGTTCTCGATACCTGTTGATGCTAAGGCAAGCCCTACGGAATGGCATCATTTTCACCAGAATATGACCACTGCGGCCGCAGCCTATTTCGTCCTAGATTTCCATTCCACGGTACTTGACACTGTCTGTGTCGTAGGACTGGACAAAGACACGGTAAAGCGGCCTTACGGCGAGTTCCAGGGCCAGCATTTATACGGTATGGTGGATGGTATTATCAGGCACGAAGGTATTAGGGCACACTTCAAGTGTGACAGGAACGGCAAGCTGCATATGGTGTACGATGTACAGCTGCTTACCGATGCCGAACGAGCTGCTCTTCCTACAGCCTCGAATGTTGCCAAGCAAGATAGAGCTGGGAACTTATCTATACCTGAGAGGCCAGAGCCAAATGTAGCTTTGGTGTATGGCAGTGGGTTGCACTGGGATGGTACGTTTAATGCTGAGGGCAAAGTAGCAGATGATGAGGTTGATGCTTTCTGTTCGCTTGCCCCTTTTTACATTCCAAACTACAGAGGTGGTCCGGCCACAACAAACTTTGAAAGACAGACAGTGCTTAGTCAGGCACACATGAACGAACTAACTGGTCGAGTATACGGTAAGGCTAACGCTGTGTTCCCAACATTTAGTTTTGCATGGCGTGGTGACTATCTCTGGTTTTTCAATCAGCACTTCGAGGAGTTCTGGACCATCACAATCCAAACTACCGATAACGTAAAGGGATTAGTGTTCCCGAACCAGAAGATGATATTGCGTAACGTAGAATGTACAATCAATGCCAGCAGCGGACTCATGGCTATCAATACCACTTGGGAACCAGAGGTTGAAAGTCTTGATGGCGTGACTGCTATATGCCCAGAGCTTAACATCGACCTCGATGGCGTTCCACCTGACGAGTGGAATGAATTCCCAGGCTTCTTACCAGGTACAATAGTGACATCGTCTTAGGAATATTATGCCAATTGAAATACTGCCAGAAGGCGAACCAGACTGGATAGAATATAGTACGACACCAGACCTTAAGTTTCTTGGTATCGATCCATACTGGAAAGCTAAACAAGGTACCACGGACCCGGCGTTCGCGATACTCTATCGTGGCGGAGCCAATAGATTAGATAGGTCTGTAAATGGTGGAAGAGCATGGTCGAGTATACTTGGCTCGATCACGACACCTCCCCCATTCTACAGAATCGAGGACATGGAATGGTTCACCAGCACACCTCCAGCCCCACGACCAGCAATACTAACAGGTCCAATAGCTAGTCAGCTTACATTCGAGCATTATTCTGGTAACCCTAGTAACAGTGGCGAGCACGCTGTCCTGTGTTCGTATGAGACAGCAGATGGTAACGTCATATCGCCGTCAGACGATGTGGTTCCTCTGCATACCATGTGGATTCTTTACACAGTAGATGACTGGAGTACCCATGGTTGGACACAGATATTAGAGAATGTAGGTTGGAACGATCGCGATATCACACAAGGTAGCTGGCTCGAAGCGCACTATTTAGGCACTAGCTCATATGTGTTTCGGGATATTGTCAGGATAAACGCAACTGATTGTGTAGCTATCTCTGAACGCGAAACGTCTGCCAATGTCTTTACCGTTAATGTCGTTAAGTTGCGGCTAGCTGGTGGAGTATTCTCTGTTCTAGGACAGGCGAGTCAGGCTAATACTTTTCCTTATGGACCTGTTTACTATTACGATGGGGATATTTATTTCTCTCGGGTCTTTCCTGTCAGTGACGCATCGGCTCCATACGAGTTTTACTTTGAGGTTGATAGTTGGGATGTGTCTGGTGATACGCCATCTTACAATGGCAGGGACACTAGCTCAGTGCTTACTGATTCAACAACTGACTCTGGCACAAAGTTTGCGAGTGGGCAAAGTTTTGGCCTGACTGATGCTGGTAAGCTGCTCTTGCAATATGGTCTTACTGGTGGTGGTGACACACAGTTCACATACCTAACCTTTGATACTACGACGAGCATATTTGGCACGCCTGACGTTTTTTACCTGGGCCTGTCAGCCGATGTCCCTCTAGGTATAAGTTTGGCATGTGCTAATTTAGGCGGAGATAAAGTCATTGTCTCTGTGCTTGAGGAACACGCGGGATCTGGGGCAGGAGATTTCTATGGTTACGCGTTTGTCATGACTGCTGGAACATGGGTAGTGCCTGATACTGGTCAGAAATGGCTAGAGGCGTTATCTGCCTCAGCTCAACATGGACTGGAAATGGGAAGGGGTTGTAAGCTATGGTCCGACGATCGCTTTGGCTGGGTAGTTTACACTAATCCTGCTGGTCCTAACTGGCGCTGGCGATACGCTTACTATGATGACGTATTGGATACAGTCACGCTTATTCCATATGGCGGAGGGATAGGCGATAATGGCGAAGCCTCCAATGGTGGTCGCGCCTTTCAAGCTGACTCTGTTGACGACTTTGCTTTCGCTGGCAACGAGATCATGTGGTCCGATCCAGACGACTTCGAGTACAAGGCCGTGGTCCAGTCGGCCACATTGACTAGCCCGTATTGCGCCATGGCAGGAGACTTTACTGAGTACGCTTGTGGAAGAGTGCGACAATTTACTGGTGGTAGTGGCTTTGGCTACTATGTCGAGATATCTCTTGGCGAAGTAGGACCTAAGTATTCAGACTATTTTTTTAATCGACGAGCTATAGGGCCTATGGCTTGGACGCTAGATGGCGAGAAGCTGTATATCCCGTTGAAAGAAATGTACAACTGGGCAGATGTAGGATCGGGGTATCGCTGGGAAACACACGCTGATAGGTTAGAGAGGAAAGGAGATGGTTCAGTAGACTATGATACTGGCTTTGCTGGTCTCCTCTGGATATCCTGGGAGAGCGATGGTGTCTATGACTCCGATGTACCGGACAATTATTATCTAGGTTGTAGGGCATGGCCGAAGTACACCAATGGCGTTATTTTCTTTGGTAAAATCTACGGCATCTCAAGCCCAGCATGGCCGCACCAGATATGGGGATATTCAATTTCGAATGGGTGGGCTGATATTTGGAATGCAGATAGTTTCACTGAACCTGTCAGAGGTGTTGTGTACACAAATGGTAAGTTGTATGCTGTTACTATGGGCGCGTCGTTCGGCAAGTTCTATGGCGAAACTCCTGGAGCTGATGAAACCGGTGGTGACGACATGGCCTACATAGCCGATGTCACAATACTGGATGATCCTGGACTTGCGTGCATAGACGCTGATGATAATGATTACTCAATAGCTATTGCGGGTAGGGTAGCTGACCTGGTTATGGTTGTGCTCTCTGCTGCCCCTTATACTTCATGGAGTAATATAACATTCAGTCACAAGAATGATCGTGGCGTTACTGGTTTGATAGTACTCGACTAATGAAATCTGAAGAAAGCAAACTCTATAACTTGCGGGTTAAGATAGCAGAGGCACGAGGTAGGGTGGTTCGTAAGTTTGAACTGTCTAACGAGGCTGTGCCAGGAACAGTGTTCTCGATCGGGGGATCTATCAACACCCCTCGTGGGGAGAGATATGTTTATGTACATGAGTGGGGTGCTTACGCCAGTCAAGAGCAAGCATACCTGCCTCCGCATATGAATGTTTGGGATGGCGCTGGAGTATTGCTACAGCGTGCTCCGAAAGCGCCGTACGAGTACGAGATTATTCGCACGCATGTCAGCCCCTATCCGCGATCGATGATCGATGGTACTAATATCGTACGTGCTTCTATGGCTAACCACGGAGTTAATCATCAGTTCCCAACAGAGGCTACGAAAGGACCAGATCCAGTACTGGTTTGGATGGCAGGTATACAGATACTCAAAGGCGTAGCTGGCTCGAACTTGAGAGTTGTGGTCGGGCCATTGTATTATGGGCTAGGAGCTGCTAGAAAATATTTTCCTAGCGAGACCGTGGACCTAGCTTCATACCTGCCTAGTGCAGGTAAAGCTGTTAGGGTATTGTTGTATCTTGTCACGGCAACAGGCTTAATCGGTGTCGTGAGTAGCGCCGAGGTTACTGCACCAGGTAACCCTAGCTATCCCGATACGCCATACGGCGGAATTCCCTCATCTTATTTCTATCTCGAAGATACGTATACAACATTAGATATGGTATCTGATTACGTAGATGCTAGGCGCTGGTTCGATGGGAGTGAAGGTAGCCTACCTCTACCGGCTACTGAAGGGCAGATGTTGTTCTCGAATGCTGGTAACGAGTGGGTACCAGGAAAAATTGTGACATCTGGCGGATCTGTTGTAGTATCTAATGGCGATGTAGTTTGGAGTACGACATGACCGAACATGAAGATCTACCTTACGACGAGAATCATCTCTCTTACAGTCTCAGTTATGCTGATGTCACTGCCAGAGAAGCTGCCTCGCTTCTTCCTGCTGATATTGGCAGGATCGCACGCCAGCTCGACACCGAAACCTATTGGATGCTTGTCGATGACAGCCCTCTAACTTGGAAAGAAATAACCTTTGGTACTGGAGCACAGGTTTATAGAAACGTTGCCTCTCACACAGACACTACTTGGTACTCGTTGTTCACTGATGGCGTTGCCGAGCAGCTCTTACTACCACCAGATACGGCCTGGACATTAAAGGTTCTTGTTGTTGGTCTAACTGCTGGAGCTGCGGAGAGATGGAGCTACGAACTGAATGGCTTTGCGGTAAACGATGGTGGTGCTATGACTGTTGTCTCCGGTACGCCAGTCGACATTACAGAAAGCGATGCAGCTTATGATGTTCAGCTTGTAGCTGATGACACAAACGATGCCGTGGAAGTACAGGTAAGGAGAAATGGAGGCTCAGATTATGATATCAAGTGGCGTGCCACAGTCCTTACAGCGGAAGAGGTCTATGCGTAATGTCACATAAAATACAGGATCAATCTCATTGAAAATGGAAGGTAACTATGGCAGGATCAAAAGACATTAACCTCTCAGATATCATGGTAAAGATGGAGGCTATGTACAGTAACCAGGAAGAGCTAAGACTTGAGGTGGGCAAGATACGCTCTGTTGTCATAGGTAACGGCGATGCTTCATCGATCCTAAATCAGGTCCAGAAGTTGCAATTCAAGGCTGAATCAGCTAATAAAGATAGGGAGGGCATGACTGTTCAACTCGCTAATCTTACTAGCACTGTTAGGCGACTAGAGAGAGATGGTATTAACGAGACGCATTCCATAAAAGGATTATCTAATGGGCAAACAGATATAATCGAGCGATTGGACAAGATGGAAGCTACGCAGGAACAACAAGGTCTATTGATTCAAGCGTTTCGTAATCGCGTTATCGGTATTATTGCGGTATTATCCTTACTAGCAGGTGCGGGAGCAGGATTCGCCGCTGCTGCAAAATTGTTGTCAACTGCTGTTCCTTAAAAGGAGACGGAAACATGGAAATTAACTGGTTAGCATTTGGAGGCTTTGTCCTGGGCGTTTTGGCACGAGTGATGGTCCCCTGGCTAGTCAAGCGTTATCGGAATCCTGATAACGCTAAGTGGTCGTGGCGGTATGTATGGCCGCAAGCACTGGGCTTCTTCATCCTTTTATTGGTCACTCCTCTTGTGGCTAATGATGTCGAGGCCGTCAATACAATGAAACCTGTGATGGCTTATCTAGCTGGCTGGGGTGTCGCGGACCTTGGTAAAACGTTGTTCCTCGATATTCCTTTTCCGGTTAGTAACGGTCGTTAGATTTACATCCTGCTCCCATAAACATAGGAGGTGATATGCTAAGCACCTATCTAAAGTTCGGATTTCACACGGCTGTAGGTGGTAACAATGATGGCATTACCGCAGACTATTTCAAGCCCCTTGACGATGCACAGCTTCCCATAATTATTAAATCGATTGGAGATTATGGCATCATCGCACAGGTCCTTGATCTAGCTAAGATTAGCGGAGTCGAGCACATAGCTGCTTATCGTCAGCCTGGACATGATCTCCCCAATTACGATCTAGATCCTCATGATGCGTGGGGTGAGCATTGGTTTAGCTTGATACAAGATCTACCGCCAGAGTACCTTGCAACCGATTTCTACAAGACCAACACGATATTGCACGTGGTCAATGAAATTGACAAGAATAGAAGTGACTGGGTTGGCTGGTTCTGTTTAGCTGGTGCCAAGCACGCGGTCGAGGCTGGCTACAGATTTGGCTTCCCCTCGTTCTCTACTGGCGAACCTGAAACCGATCACTGGGAAACACCTGGTATGCTAGCGTTTCTGTATTACGCCGGAAACCACAAGGCAAACGTCGCGATCGACTTGCATGAGTATAGCTTGGAGGTCGATGACATCTGGGCACCACGAGACCCTGATGGTAGCACGGGCTATTGGCATGTTGGCAGGTTCATGGACATGCTAAGTGTTTGTGATAAGTATGGTTTTCCTTATCCGATTATCACTATGGGCGAGTTTGGCTGGGCTGAAACTGACGTGCCAGATTCAAACAAGGCCATGCGCGATATCGAGGAAGTGCAGTGGTTATACAGTGACTTCCCTAACATGATAGCCGCGTTTATCTGGTACCTTGGTCCTTGGCATGGCTCGATGGACCTAGCTAATAAGACACACAAGCTAATTAAGCCGTTAGCACAGAGGGCGTTAGCTTACGGAGTTCATGAAATGACATATCCAGACTTAGTCAAGCATACAATCCATATTCTGCCACAGGACACAACGGAGCAGGAACTGAGCCAGGCAACCAAGCTCTTACATCCTACCAGGTCAGCGTTCACGTACAGTCATGATGTCGTGGAAGCTGTTATGTATCACTCTAGGCCTACCGGAACTATTGTAGCCTGGGACCCTGAGCGCTGGGATTTCGATCTCGAACAACGATTTGCCTGGCTCGATGTGAACTATAAGATTCGTCATTTCAACGAGCCAGATGTTCCTTCACCCACTACGTTCAAGTACGAGGCATGGCCCGTTAACGTTACCCCAAAGATATCCCAGTACTGGGCAGAGAATCCATTAAATTATCAGGGCTATTGTGATGGTAATGGGCTGTGCTTACCCGGTCATGGCGGTATTGATATACCCGTACCAAGGGGCACGCCAGTGTATTCGGTTGCACCTGGTATTGTATATCGATACTACAATAGCGCAGATGGTCACGAGTTTGGCTACCACATTTACATACTGCATGAAGGCGGCGAGTTAACTGGCTATGCTCATTTAGAGAGCCTGACTAGCCCATTCTATATAGGCGCTGATGTTAAAACTGGCACCTTGCTAGGATGGGCAGACAATACTGGTCGCAGCTTTGGTCATCACCTACACTTTCTACGTAAACGAATAAGTGAGACTTATACAGATATTCATGGCACATGGCCTTACAACCTCCACGATCCATCTCGCTTACTCAAGCCGCTTGCTCCTGAATTATTCAATGAAGTCTCAGAACCACCAGATCCACCAGATCCGTTACCTAGTACGATGTACGATCTAGTTCCCTATTTCACCATAGAGCAACCACGTGGTGTTCTGTACGAGGTCCAGACAGAGTACATGGTGGATGGTGTTTGGGTAGGTGGACCACAACAAAGACACCAGACTCACATGGAAGATGGTGCGTTCTACCACGTGAAAGGTGGTGATGGTCCGAGCAATCCTTCACAGTGGGAGCAGCTACAATACGATGCTCACAAGATTTACAGGTATGTCGATACAAGTCATAGTGTCGAGAAATATTATACGCTGGAGGATATTGAGGGGCAGGCTTGGTCTGCTTGGATTGCAAGATTCATGGGTATTGGCAGCACATTCATGCGATATCCATATGTCAAACTTTACAACAAGAAAGGCTGTATACTTGTATCAAGTGGGCGCGACAAGACTCTAATTAAGCTAGAGGCAGTGCATGATAGCATGACATTCTTCACGGGTATCACCCTGACGAACGTCATACAGCTAGCGTGGCTACGCTTGGATGGCACAAAGCTAGAATCGTATTACTACTCAATTGGTTATGGCCTGGTAGGATGGGAGAATCCAGCTGCGCGTTCAGCGATAAGCGAAATTCACTCTCCGGGCAGTCGTCCTGATAATGTAAGAGAAGTGATCGACTGCTTGGACTAGGCAAAGGAGCATGTTTTGCCAACCACACTCGACAGAGAAGAGATTTACCGCCTTAGGAAAGCGCAAGAAGAGCAGGGGAAACTTGATTGGGCACCAATCTATGCACAATTTCCTGATCTAAACAAGGGGGGTATTAGGAAAACCTTTTCCAGGGAGCGAAGCAGGATTGAGGGTCGTCCTATTGAGGAACTGTCTGTACCTTCTGTCTCTATTCAAGGTGTTTTTCCCGACCTAGAAGAGATAGATGAAGAAGAGATATGGGATCTGGCTAAGAGCAAGAGCAGGCGCAGGCGAGCAAAAAACAGAGACCGTCTTAACCAAAACATAGAGTTTAGTCATGGCCCTGTTTGCTTAGTCTTTATTGCTGACCTACATCTGGGTGATAGTAACGTCGATTACGATCGCATTGACGATGATCTTGACACGATCGTTGAGACACCAGGTATGTACGCCTGCTTGATTGGCGATATGCTCAACAATTTCATTGTCGGTCGACTAAAGGATATACGCTTTGGCGCTTCATTTGCCATATCCGAGGAGTGGGTGATGGTCAAGCGAGTACTGAGAAAAGTAGCTCCAAAGCTACTGCTTAGCGTGTCGGGAAACCATGACTTATGGACCTATGCGGTTACTAGCGTGGACTATCTTGAGGAAGTTCATGCTCGCCTTAACCCTGACATTCTATACGCCAAGTACGACAACATTGTAGCACTCAAGGTAGGCGCTACTGAGTACATTCTACGAGCTAGGCATAAATGGAAAGGTTACTCGCAGTACAACCCCACTCACGGGATAGAGTGGGCGGCTAAGTTCGATAAGGGGAGGCACTTCGATATAGGCATAGCTGCCCATACCCATGTCAGCGGTCTCTATCGCCAGTTTAATAACGGGGGTAGGACCGGACACGGCATAGTTTGTGGGTCGTACAAGTTCTTTGATTCGTATGCTGCGGACAAGGGATTCCCGCAGGTCAATGAAGCTGCAGCCGTCGCCCTGATCATCAATGACACGGGCGAAGCTATATTCGGCACGAATAATCTGGACGCGGCTGCATCATACATGAACATTGTCTACTCTGGTTGAATGGTCATTTCAATTAGCTGTGCAGACAGATTAGGTCTATCTATCTCGCACGCTTTTGCATAGGCAAGCAAGGCAGGGACAGCGTGCGGATCGTGAGAAATATCCAGGACAAAATATCGACAATTAAAGTGCTTGCCACCTTGCCGATCTTGACCATCTGTACGCTGGACATTGTATTTATCGTAGAAACCTTCATCCTCATTCATTGTTTTTCTCTTCCTCTTCCTCTTCCTCGTCATCGAGAAGCGACCAGTATCCAGCTAAAGGCATCGCTTGCCCCAGGTCTATGATACCTGGTCGTATCCTGTACGTGCCCTTATCTAGCAGGCGCTTGACGATCAGCTCTGTTATCTCCTCTGCCCTCTCCCAACCAGACATCATCGCTTCCTCATCTTGCTTCTCTAGTGGTGTACCTCTATTTGTTCGATATCGAGCGACTGGGTACATCCAAGCAAAGACCTTGTTTCCTCTGATCTGGCGCACATGTATGCCAATAACCTCGTGTACTAGGCCTTGCGCTGTCTGACCTTCATAGCTTTTTATCTTTGTCATCCTGACTTTCTCTGCTACGTCAAGCTCTAAGATCATATCTTCTAGGTCCGCGTACTGAATTACAAATGTCATGTTGCCTCCTTTACTGTTCTATCGAATGAACAAAGTTTTACCATCTCCATCGTGCCAAGTTGAACGCAACCAAGCCTTACGGCAATCATTCGCTTAAAGCCATACATATCATAGTGAGGATGAAGAGGGTGATCCTGAAACCACTCCCTTTTTAGCCCTAGCTCCTGAGCCATATCATGAAGCTCGTCTAGCTCGACTTGATCGCTCATCATGTGACACCAGCGAGTATCCTTTAGGCCGTACTTTGCCACTGGATAAGTCTTGGTTTCGTCCACGTAAACGGTCATGCTGACTTCCTAATATCATTAAGAAGTTTCTCTGTCAAGCGTCTGTGCTCTGTCACATGGCGTGGTTCAAGAAACCCGTGGCTATTTAACATATGCTTGCGATTTGTAATGGTCATAAACTGTCTTGCAAGTGCAAGCAGCTTGGCATGTTCCTCTTCGTAATTGGGTAGAACAAGATAAACTAGGTTACCTTTTTTGACTTCTCGCTGTGGATGTCCTTCCCACGCACCGGCACCCGTGCTCTTTCCAGTCTCGTCCTCTAGCTCTACGAATATATGCTCAGGCATCTGTTTGTCTGTACCTGGCCTGTAGTCAAAAAGTATTCTGTACTCTTTCATTCGTCCTCCTTCTTTTCTAATTCAATTGGAAGATACCATCCACCATCGCCATCGCACTCTGTACAGAGGTAGCCGTATGGAGATCCATTACATGCAGGACACTCTTCCCAATATTCTTGTGGCTCTTCCATTATTCTTCCTCTGGACCGGGGTCAGGTACTAAGTAGCCACGATTTTCTAGGAATCCTTCGAGGGGTGAGCTTTCCTCCTCCTCTATGGCTACCGTATTCTTCATGGTTATCATACCAACACCACTGTCAAGGGATCTCTCTATCATCTGCTTCTTCCACGTCACCTTAAAACACTTGGCATCGCTGTTACCTGGACCAATTCTTATGTCATCACAGAAAGCCATTGGCCTACGTGGTGTAGCTGCCTTCTTGTAAACGCATATGGCGTATGGAAGAATGCAGGGTGCACAGTATCTATTCATTTTTCTCGTCTCTCCTTGGACGCTTGTAAGGTATCTTTAGCTTGCGAGCTATAATGATAACGCTTCTCTTGACGTTACCTGATTTGATTTGTTGCCTGCCATGCTTGTTATGATGGCGGCGCTTACGCTTCATCCTATGTATGGCCTGAACTCTGATGCTCCTATGTCAGAGCCAGCTTTCTCTTGAAACATTTCCCATTTACCTACAAACTTGGCATTATGAAGCACTTCACCAGCCATTTCATCAGCTTGGGCTTGCTCGTAATCATCAGGAACAATTAGTAACAGCTCGTCAATTTGATTTTCGGTATCATCGACATAGTTTAGTAAGTACACTTTAATCTCCTTTATGTTATGCTTCTTGCTCGAGGCCATCCCGACATTCCACTTTCTGAACTACAACCACACTCAGAGATATAAACCCCACAGCTCCTACAGTGCGATTCATGCCCCGAGCAGTAGGGAGTAGAGCAGTAAACATCAACGTAATAATTAGTTCGGTCTTTGTGATTGCATTTCTCTACGCGATCCCAGAACTTGCTCATCATTCGTCCTCTTTGATGGGTGATATGACTCGATCAGAGACTCCTTCCATTTCGGCTGGTGGAATGATTACAGACGCGGCCTGAGCTGCATCGAGTTCCATGAGGGCCTGTTTGAGGTACATGGCTAAGTCGATTGCCTCTTGGTATGCGTCGACTAAAGCATTCCTTCCATTCTGTGTCATGAGTGGGCTACCATACTTGATCGTTCCTTTTCTAGATCGGCGGAGAATATCATCCACTAATGCCGGTGCTACCAATTGATTCCCACGTTTCGGGAATGGTTCTCTTTCTGTTGCTTCATTGGTTGACATTGTCATTTACCATCGATTTGTACAGGTGGTGAGTTTTCGCATGAAAGAAAACCAGGTTGTGACATAAGTTTTGCCCAGTGTCCATCCGAATAATCTAGCGAGACACACCATTTTCTAGCTATTGAATCCGAACCTATTTCTGCACCGAGGGCAAGGCCAGCAAAGAAAATAAATGCCAAAACCACGATAACAGCTACTGTGTAATAAACATAATCATCCATTTTTAATACTACCTCCTAAAGATAAGCGCGCTTGCGCATCCAATCACCAGCGAACTCATAGATTTGCTCTAGTTGTTGTCCGCTTAATTGTCCCTGCCACTGTCCTATACTGCCGTCTCTGATATGGCCTGGAAATAGGAGGTCAGGTCGCATGTTGTGGGCGACATCTGCTCTTTGCCTATTCCTTTTTAATGAAAACTTGTCCGCTATTTTGTTGGCCTTTTCCCATGATATGTTCATCTTCATGGCTTGAGCGATCACGTAGACTAGGCTTATTAGATCATCAACAAAGTCCTCGTACCTGGCCTCGTGTCGGTTAGCCTTGCTTTTTTCCCACAGCTCTTGGTGATAGACAGCGTGATTGAGTAGGCCGTGGCTCACTACCTCAGCAAACGTGCGATTCTGTACACCCATCATGGAGATAGCTATGTCTCGTGGATCTCTGTAAGTGTTGATGGCAACTACCTTATCATCCTCTGCCTGTTTCCAGAAGCTATGCGTCTTGCCGACCATCAGGTTCTTGTACGGACGGAAGAACCTTTTAACACTATCAAAACCAAGCGAGTGTTCCTTACCGCCAGCAAGTTCGAGCGCGATTTGAAACGCGACCGTGCTGCCGGATCTACGCATACCTGCTACAAGTATCAATCCCATTGGTACCAGTCCGGGAAGGTGTCCCAAGTTACATACCAGTCCTCGATCAACCAATAGAGCCAGTATGGAGGGTCAGAGGCTATCCATAGGGGATCAAAGTAGAGAACGGTCTGGTTATAAACTGCGTTATAGCTGACCTTGATGCCGGTTCCGTTATCGACGCAGTGCATGGAAAAATTGATGGCAGGGAAGTGAACTGTACCTCCTAATAAATCGGGGTGACAGGCTCCAGCAGTAAACCACATATCAGCAGTAAGTTTCCCGATCGCGACCGTGGTGCAGTCTTCATCACAGTTGATACCGCCTAGACTGGGGTCGTATAAGACCATGAGCGCTGGATAGCTCGTGATAGGTGGTGGTGCAGGTGGTAAGTAGTCGGGCAGCAGGCATATAAGCGCTAATTCCAAGCATGTCATAATCATAAGTCGTATATCCTCTCTAGTTTAATTTGCATTCCATACAACCACATCTCTGATTCGTAGTCGTCTACCTCTCTTTTGGTATTGAGGATGCGGACCTGGTATCGCTGACCTTCCTTGTCCGTTCTCCTGAATCCGTATATTGCAGCCAGTATATGATCTTTTGTTAAGATGACCTTATAAGTAATTTGTTGTGAGCTACTCATAATCAATTAGACCACTAATCACCTTCACGCTTGTACAGGTGGACTACTGTCTTTGGAATCCAGTTCTCTCTAAAGTAATCCAGCTCGTTCCAGTCTACCTCGTACAATGTGTCATCACTGAAATGCTCAGCTACAATTTCCTTCGTGTAATCAATGACCTCGGTTGGGGTGTCGAAGCCATCGCTACTAAAGCTCTGGCCCTCTGCCTCGTCATCATCCCAAGAACGTTGCCATCTCTCTTTTGCTGAATCCCAAAACGAATTTTTCTCTACGCTAACCCTTCCATAATAATGTGTTGCACCTATACTGGCACCAACCCAAGTAGAATAGTGAACAGTTACTCGTCGACGTTCTCCTATTTCGCTCGGATATCTACGGATAAAGGGTGGTGGAATATCTTTCAGGTATCCGCCAAGCGTTTCCAACGCACCTACTTTTGGTTTAGTCACCTACTCTTCCAGGTCTAACCGTCGATCACGATTGCGTATGTCTCCCTTGATCAAGTCCATAAGCTCTTGGGCGAGTTCGATTACCTCTTCTAGGTCAGCGAGAATATTTTCAAGGTCTCCCACTTGCTCGTGTACTAGACGTATTGCTTCAAGGGCACCATCTTTTCGATAACTCATTTTATCTCCTCTAGTAAAATAATAGCTTCTTCAACCTTATCACGTGCCTCTTTTAAAATATCGCGTTCACTTTGATTGTTTAGCTCCAATGCTCTGATCACCAAGGTGTCAAGGTCAATCATTTCAATCTCAAGCGACTCAATTACATCAGTTATCTCAGACATTTCTATTTTCTTTTCTCCACGTAGAATCCTATTGCAAACCCTATCACGAATAGAACTATCCCTGCATAAATTTCTGTCTCACTCATTTTATTTCCTCCAGCTTCCATCCCCCTCCCTTTTCAGGGAGCAGGGAAAACCAACGTCCCAACCACCAATACATTTTTGCAGCCTCTTTAAGTGATTTCTTTGAGCTGCGTCCAGATTTATAGGCATCCCAAGATCCTTTAACTTCGATGAACCAGAGTTCACGGTCAGGCATACGAAGCGTAAAGTCTGGTCTGTAAGAACCACTATTAAGGTAAACACGGATCGTTTCATAGTATGCCTCCACACATCCTGATGTTGGTACCCATTCTTCCCAGGCCCGTAGCTCTGTCTTTGATTTGAAGTTAGGACCTGGCTCATCATCACGTACTTGCATAGGCTGTCCTCTATTTGCTGCGGCTACCTCGGCTAGTATTTCTTTTACCGTTTGTGCCCCAACTTTATGCCTTGCTTTCTCTTGTCCGGTACGCTTGAGATATAACTGATACTGCTCTTCTGTCCAGCTCATTCCGGCCACATTGACCTATCCTGATTATCAATCAAAGCATTAATGTATTCTGCGAACGTTATATCTTGGTTGCTTAACCACCTCTTGAGTTGTTTGTAGCTCTCTTCGTCTAACTCATAAAAGAATCGGTAGCGCCTGCCACTGTCTAGCAGGCCCATGTTAATCAGCGCTACCTTAACTCTCTTCGGGCATTTATACTGCCTGTGCTCTGCGTTCCAAGGCTCTGATTTGGGGATTGTCTCGCCACAGTTTGCCGATAACACCTCCGCCATTTCTCGGTACGATAGCTTTCGACCAAGATGTTCCTTCCTTAGATATTTGAGTGCTTCTACGTGTGATGTATGCTTTTTCATCATGTACCTACCGTAACGTTACCTTACGACGTGTCTGCTGTCAAGTCTACGTGCCTGGTGCGTTAGATAAGCTAGCTTGTGGACATCGCCGTTCCTGAAGTGGCACCAGGCCCCGGCCACTTGGCTGACATGAACTAGCTTCCGATTCCCTTCCTCTCCCCAGAACTCGTGCGGTGGTTTACCTGGTGTATCACTCTCTACTAAAGCAAAGGCATCCACTGCCTTACCGCACAGTGGACACCTTGGACAACACCTCTTATCTAGTATGATAATCACGCGTGCGTTATGGGTAAAACTGGCTGACTATCATGTACCTTTTGGCAGTGCCATCTGCCAAGTCCGTGATATCAACTCCGCCACATCGAAAGCGCAGGTCGTTTACATGTAGCACATCGTGCAGTGTCACGAACATCTTCTCTGTGTTGATTTGTAACGGCGATCTCGTGACTACAACCTCTACCTCGAGCGTGTTTGGCTCCATGTGATAGACACCATCTATATTGATTCTATCGTATGTAAATGGGTTGACATTCACAGCTGCGTCCATCAGAGCCTCATTCGTTACAAGGTCATCCTTCTCTGCTTGTTCTCGTGCTATAAGTTCTTCCTCTTTCATTCTTCCTCCTCTACGAAGCGTTGACGTAAGCGTGTTTGCTTGTCAAAGTATTCGATAACTTGTTTAGGTAGCTCTTGACGCACGGACATTGAAATTGAATCCGGTACGGAAAAGTTTTCAAACACCCAACGTACTGCCTTATTAAGTGTCTCGTCGTAGCCTCTTCCGTAAATTGTTCTGAGGTGCGTGCCTCCATCATAGATTGAGGCGTAGTGATCATAGACTAAGCGCAATTCAGCCTTGCCGTGTAAGTGACTCAGAACAGTGACAATGATTCGCACCTTTTTAATGACATGTACTATGTGCTCTTCAGGCATGGTCGTCCCTTATCACGGGGCGTGATCTTGTTCCTATATTGCACACATGTTTCTCTTGTCCAGCATAAAGCTGCCATAGAATGTTAATGCAAACGCCGCCTATCTGTGTGATTTCTAGCGTCAGGTAATCATCATGTTTACCACGAGACGAGAGTATCGCCTCTGCCATTTCTTCCAAAAGAGTAGACATAGCAGGTCTTTTATGCTTTTGTTCTCGGGCATCTCTAATAATAGTTGCTATGGCGAGAGTGAACAATTCCCTTTCTCGCTCGGTTATATCATTACTCATCTTTTCCTTTAGGTTCGAGGTCCTCTGAAAGTATCTCTTGCCACGCAGAGCTATTAAGAAACATGGCTAGCCAATCAGTAAGGCTTTTGTATCCTAATTTTTTAGCTGCGTCGTTATAAAGCAGATATTCATGCCTTTCCAGGCGGACGCGTGGTAAGAGCGTTACCCTATGAAATCCATCCCTGCTCTTTGTGTATTTCATCAGAACCTTTTCCTTTCAAAGTTGGCTGGCGGTTGTTCATATAGTTCTCTCTTAACCGATTCGATATCTTTGATCATCAGATTCTCTACGTCGACTAAAGCAGGCACAGCCATCTTCAATATGCCATACCTGTTCTTGTTGGCCCTGAACACGGTAAGGTTGGGGGATAAAACAAATGGCTCGCGCCATCCAGGTATAGTAATGCCATTGGTTTGTGCTCCTGGCTTATCCTTCTCTGTATTCCAGCATCGCCACATACCCACATCTATTGATGACTTCTGGGATATGTAGTAGGAGTACTCTGAGTCCTCGAGTGTCGGTATGGGTGGGCTGCGGTCAGCCGATGTTTGCTTAGCCTGACTGCCTAGTTCTACCGGACACTTGACAAGTATCCCCATGCGAATCACATCACCTATTGCATCGATAATATCCTGGGTCCGCTTGGCATGGCTGCGTTCTACCCGGATCTCCTGGGCATAGTCCAGGAGTAACAGGCTAGGTAGTATGCCCTGTGTCTTGTACAGTGCATAGATGCCAGCAACCACCATGTTGATTGTCATTGGGGGTGAGCCTATACCTGACTTCATCATGGATTCGCCGAAGATGTAGATGGGCAGGTCACCACGCCTTACACCTCCCTTAATTATCTTGTCCATGGGTACCTGGCCTCGCCAGAATGCTTCCTTGTCGTAGTCACGATCTTGAAAGTGAATCTCTTGCGTATCCACGGCTGTCTCATAAGATATGTAGGCTACGTACCTGCTCTTGATCCTCTCCTTGAGCAATCGTCGTGCCTCAACAGCAGCGAGTATGGTAAGCATGGTTGTCTTACCTTCACCAGGTCTAGCTTTCCAGGTCCTGACCCATGTTGGCCTGTTAGGGAAGATGAAGTGATCTAGTACTGCGCTACCAGTGGATATGCCTACGGTATTGTGGATTGTGTTTGCTAGCTCTACGAAAGCTGCATTAGCTTCTATCGGGGTATGTACAAAGTTTTCTAGTGCGGTCTCTTCTGTTTCATTTAGCTTTCCCACTCTTCCTCCTCATAGAAGATGTCATAAATTAACTCCTGGTCAGTCTCTCCTGAAGGTCCAACGAACTTAGGCGTGTCCCTTTTTGTCACCACAACGTTCTTCAGTACTCTTACACCTTCCTCGTACTCGATTCTTGTTGCTGTATATTTGCCAGCAAGTTGTTTACTGAGGGGTTTTTGAATGTCTACTTCAGTGAATGTTCCATCGCTTACTTTTAGGAACAGCGCTGCTGGCTTGTTGACTTTGATCGTACTCATTTTTCCTCCGGCTTTGCTGATTCGAGGGCAGGACTGATCGTTTCATCAACGAAGCTGGTCCAAAGTATTGATGCTTTTAATAGGACTTTGGTAAAGTTCAATGCCTTGTACAGTTCTGGTCCAGCTCCGTGCATGGAACAGTACTGGATTATGGCTTCCTCTTGGGAATCTTCTGGGGCACGATCGACAATTATAACAGAGCAACCGCAACCAAGGATAAATCTATCTGGCATAAGGTTGTTCATTTCCAGTTAACCCAATGAACATTAAGCCACGGGTTAGTGCGCATGATGATAAGCATGGAAGGAAACTGGTTTTGATTCATGGCAACTCCTTCATGATTAACATAGGGCAATCGTGGATACAGGTACCTTAGCTCGTGCTTGGGTATACCGTACTCATCGATCGCGTGATGTCTAAACCATTTTGTCTCTGGCGCATCTGCTTTAACTAAACAACATATTAACCCGTAGCCATAGTTTAATTTAGCTAGCTCGATCTGCTCCGCTGCCTTAGCCAAGAACTTATAGGTTAAGCTGAACGGAGGGTTGAGGAAGCCAATTGGCTCGGACATGGGATTGAAGAACCAAGCCGTTGAGTCTAGCGCGTCCTTCTCTTTAGTGAAGTAGTTATCACTGAGCGCGTTTTCATTTGTAGCTGCAAAGTCATATTGAAACTTGAATTCTCTATCAAGCCTTTCATAGAGAGCAGGCAGGGTACACCACTCGTCCTTGAGTTCCTTGGGGGTACGGGAATCAGTTACGATTGGCATAGCCCTGCCCTTCCTATTAGAGCTTGTCGACTTTGATGCGAATGCTTGGCGCTGACCATTTCTCTGTCTTGAACTTCAGCACATCCGGATTGGCTACGGCATAGCCCTCAAGTCCTGCTGAATTCCAGGTAATACGTGGTTTCTTAGGTGTGATGATGTTGATGCTGGCACCATCTATCTTGGCAACCTCGCCAACCTCGCCGTCCTTAGCCATGCGTATTTTAGTCGCTGCCACAATACGTTTCTTTGTATTGGTTAACACGGCCTCATAGTATTCCATCTCCTGCTTGCTATCACGATAGAATTCAAGCAGTCTAACCTGGCAGTCACCTGTCGGGTCATCTTCCCACTTCACTCCGCAGAGAGTGCATGGATCTTCGTCGTGGAAGAACGATGAGTCTTTTTCATCGATACCAGTATCCACAACTCGCTTGACCTCCTTCATTTCGGGAACTTCTTTGTTTTCTAGTTCGTTCACAACATCTCCTTATATGTATTTCTTGTATGTCTTTCGGCCAGTCACACGTTTAATGATTGGACTGGCTTGGGACACCATGTTGGATATAGTCTCTCCGCTTAAGTTGTTCTCGGTAATCATATCATCTATCTTGACAACTGTCCTGACGACACGAGATTTCTCTAGGCCGACTGCCTCAACGTTACGCATAAGCGCTGATTGCTTGGCGTTACCCTTGACCATGGCATCTGGATCGAGCAGCCATATAACTAGCTCAGCATTCTCAAGTTCGGCAAGCATGTGATTAGGTACATGCTTAGATGGCGTGGCTACGATCGTAACTTTCTCGCCACGATACTCGAACTTATCTAGTGCAGCTATGGTCTGCCAGGTAACCAGCGCTTTCTTAGCGCCCTCTGTTACCAGGACTACACCTTCAATGTCCTCGTGGGGGTAGGCATAGAACCATGATGATCTAGTTCCCTTCAAGAATCTGTACTTGTCTCCGGCTGAGGGCGGCTGTTGCAATCTGAATTGTAGCGTTTGGATGCTGTCGTTGTGCAGGTAAGGTATGGTGAGCGCTCCGCCACAATCTTTGTAACGGTCATCAGTGTAGCCTAGCTGATGGATGTTGATCATCGCATCATATATACCTTGCTTATGCCATAGCTTCTTACCTGCCTCGGTCATGTTCTGGTGCCACATTTTCCAGAACTGCTGGTCTTGTAACCATGCCAGTTTATCACGTAACCTCTGGTTCTCTGCCTCGAGCCATTTGTAATAGGATTCGCGTGCCTCTTTGCGTTCGTTAGCTGATAGCTTCTTACCGTTTAGCTGGTTGCCTGTGATTTTCCAATCGCATTGTCTACACCATCCTCTCGGCGGACCACCTGTATTGAACATCCTAAAACGATCGGATGGTTCTCTACCCACCCGACCGCCTGGATTACATTTAGGACACGCTGAACTCCATTCATTACCACCTCGATACTTCAGGTCAGGCAAGCTGCCGAAGTGTTTTGCTAGTTCTGGGGGTAGTGGTAGATCCCGCATAATACTCTCCTAATTCAGAAAGGTGGTATTGATACCCTTGAATCGCATGTAGCCATTGACCCATGTCTGAACGTTCTGTTCCATCGAACGATTATTATGGCCCAGTACAAAGCAGAGGGTATCACGGCATACGAACATAGCTTGTCGAGTAGGTCCATCTAGTTTTCCCCAGAAAGCTCTATCCTTCATCATCTCTTCCAAGAAATTATGATACTCTTCTAGCTGTTCCTTTGTTGGTCGTTCAGCATCGCGTTCCATATATTCTTTTGACATGTATATGGGTAAGGTCACTTATATTGATCCCAGAAGTCTTGGGTAGCACTGGTAATAGAATCGATGTGCTCAGCGAAGAGCGATATCGCAACTTTCTCAATGCTTGCTGGTGTTGAGACTGTCAAGCGTTCCTCCTTCATTTGTTCAATGGCTGACTGCATCAGTTGTTCTGTCAGCTCTAGTGTGTGGTCATCATATACTCTCTTCACTTTACCCTGTCTCTCTTCCTCTGGCCTATGGAGATCATACAAATTCCATAGCGGTGTGTTCCATAGCCTACCTGCAGCACGCTTTTGAGTGAGGGTGTTTCTGATAGGTAGTGGTATCCCAGTACAATGTTTGAATGTATCTTCCATTGAGGCATTAAACATCGACCGATCTGTTGACTTCCTCGCTTTCTTCTTGTTCACCTCTGGTGAACTCTTATCTTTAAGAGTGTCTTTATCAAGATCAATGTCTAATTTTTGGACTCCAGCTGTCAAGTTTTTAGACTCCAGCTGTCCAGAATTTTGACCCCTTAGCCTATAGCTCTTCTTGATTCTGGCCCTATCCTTGGTATCAACCGCTACTTCTAATGTGCCACGTGTAACACCATGAGCCAAGCCTGTTAAGATAGATTGCTTGGATAGACCAGTGCCACTATCGATGCGCCCATCACTACCGTTTCGGCCGAAGCGAATCTCATCGAGTGTCATCGATACATAACCACTATAGTTACCAAAGCCCCAGGTATGGCGGAGGATGTACATGGTAACCTTCAGCTCAGCACAGTTCATCTTGGGCAAGAGTTGTATGAGGTCGTGGGGTAGCTTAGACCAGTTCTCTAGCGGGGGTTCCCATCCTTGGAAGGAGGGGACATTGTCATCATTCATCTATACTCCTGTTAAATTCGCGTCTTTTGATACTATCATTACAGTGATCTAGAGTCAAGCCTGGTTGCCTGGTATTGGGCGAACGAGGTATGAACAACTAAGCCATCGTGCATTGATTCTAGTATCATGTCGAAATCGACATAAGCGCCATGTAATCTCTTCTCCATTTTATCTAGCTCTGCTGTATTATCTGGACGAATCACCCGCCAAAAATGCTTGGTCTCTTTACTGCGGTATCTGTACTGGTATTTATAGGGCGTAACCCTAGCCATCACATCTCCCAACTAATATCAGCAATAATATCTGAAACAGCATCGATATCATCAGGTCCAAGTTCAATGTCCTCAAGACTGGAGACAGTGCCTTGGATGTTGTCAGCTGTGGCCTCACACATATAACTCTTCTCTTCGCAATCATCAGCGACTTCGCTAGACTCAAAGTGTTCTCTGATGTTGTCAGCGCTTTCTTGATACTCTTCGCCGATCACTCTAATGTCCTCGGCTTGCTCATTAAGGGTATCGATAAGCTCTTGTATATCTCCATGAGCATCAGTGTCCTCAATGGCCTCTTGTGCCTCATAGTATCGAGCCAGCTTATCGCTTTGGGTGAGCTGGCTAGGCCGTGGTCGGGTACGGCTACATCGCTTACCAGCATAGCGGAACTTCCACCAGTAATAAGGCTCACCCTTCTTAACGGCGCTGTTATCCTTTCTAGCTTTCTTAACGTAATGTACTCTAGGCATGAACACTCCTTAGCCTACGAATTGTTGTGTCGAGTAACGAAAGCGCCTGGGTATGTGCGCTCATCATCGCTATACCCTTGCTGAGATTTTTCACTACTGTTTTAGTACGCATCCTCTCACTGCTGATAGGTATCTCAATAGTTGTTCTCCTGTGACCATTCACGCATTCTCTTCGTCGCCTTGTTGCCTGTAGCTCGTTGTAATTTTGCGTATCTATAACAGCGAGAGTATTTCCACACACGTCACACTTCATTTTATTCCTCGTGTAGATGATCTATTGCATTCATTGTTTGTTCGTGAAGCGATGGAGGATCGTTATCTATCTCTACGACCTGGGGCAGGGCAGCGTAATTGGGATGATCCCTTGCTCTTACATGTTGGTCAATAAACAATCCAGGTGGTCGTCCTAGCTCGCCATGGTTGCCGATCATCAGCTCTTTATGCGGTGCTGTAACAGGGTCATGTGGAAAGCGCCTGCCCCAGTTAGATAGGATACGTTTGCCATAGATGACTGCCTTGTTGTTCTTGTTGAATGTACCGTGGGCTTGACGTACCAGGCCATCGGGACTTACCTCTACTGTCGCATGATCTCCCTTGTAGGTCACATGAAACAGGTACGATATACCATCCACTGCATAGCTAGCGTAGCTGCCTACGCAGTGACTCATGTCGTTACCCTCTTGCTGTAAGTCGCCGACCGTTTCCAGGAACCTAATCACTCCACCCTGTATCGTGGATTCAGGTGGTTCGATAGGCGGCTTGGCCGTCAATGTATCTACGGTGTAGCCCTGGTCTTCCAATGACCTTGCAGTGTTGCGTTCTCTACCAGTTCGATGCACTTCAATCCCTCGCTTGATTAAGGCATTGACAGTTGTGCAGCCTCTCATGGTTTCTCGATCCATTAGGAAGCTGTCGGATACGTAATCCGCTAGCACGATATAACTTTTGCACTGGTCCGGACTGGATATTTGCGTAGCATCTCTGTCCATTCCCGGTCCCATATTGGCCTGGTGTCGACTGTAAGTAGCTACTGCTCGACCAAGATCCTCGTCACTTGCGTATTTCGGGAAGTAGGACCATCCTCTAGGTACGTTACGGTTTGACTTGACCATGCTCATAGCGCAAATCCAGGCAAGCTGGCGCTTGGTAGTTATTGGTCGAGGAGATGGTACGAACTTGTAGTAGGACAAGAGATGGTTAGACATGGCATGAGGTATAGCCATAAGCGTTTTCCATCTGCTTGTTGGCAGATTGTGATCCGCTGGGAACCAAGCATCGAACTGGCTACGCCAATCAAATATACCCCACTCAATGTAAGCACCACCATTGTGCCTGGAGTATATCATTAGAGCATGGGCAGCTGCTCGATACTGCATGACATCTTTTATAAGATAGTTCGTGCTTTCTCTAGGATGATCGTCAAAGAACTGCTTGAGCTGGGTAGATGGAATATGTGCGTAGGTCACACTGAATACTCTACGCATTAAAGCTAGCTGCCATGGCTCGTACCTGTGCTCGACAGTATCTAACCATATCTTGTGAACGCGATGGTTAAGTGCTCGAGCTACCCTGCCCTTAACCCAGTCCTTTGCACCCCACCACTTCTGCTTAGCAGCTGGTACTGGAGATCGCCAATCGTACATGAGCGCATTAGCTACATGTTCTATGAGGTCAGGGAAATTCAGCACCTCAACAAACTGGTCATTCCACTTGTTGTCCCAGTGGATACGCCACAGGTGACTCTCTTCCAAGCTAACGTATATAGATCTTCTCTGCGGGTGAGCTACTATAAACCCATTGGGTTGTACGTTGACCTCATAGTGTTCTATAGGTCTGTCGTCATTTTGTTTCGCCACTCGGCTTCAATCTCCTTCAGTTTCTTTTCATGATTGCGAACTGCGAGGATACCTTTTCTCTTTACCCGTAACCCTCTTGACATAGCTGGCCTACGCTTTATGTAACCAAGGTCGACGAGCATCTGAATACGCCGTTGTACTGCGCTATGAGATTTAAGATGTAGGTGCCTGCCTATTTCTCTAATACTTGGCGAAGATCCATGTACCTTTTGGTGGTAGTAGATGTACTTGACCAGCTCGAAGTGGTCAATCTCCGATAAGCGTGGTTTTTTTGACATGTTCAATCACCCACCTAACTCGCTCGATACTTGTTGGCAGTATGCCTTGCTCTGTCTCAGTTGGCGCACCTAATGTATGTAGCCAGTTAGCTAACTCATTCCAGTCACCAAGCACCCAAGCGAAATCTGACAAGTTTTCTACATCTGTCAGCTGTTCGGTTATTTCATCTGCGCTCATTGGCGCTGCTAATCTAGGCATCATCCTCTCCTACTAATTGTCTAAGATCGTCAATCGCTTCAAAGAGCAGATGTTCACCATGCCCCATCTCGTATCCTCTCAGCGTGCTAGAATGCCTAACCACTCGACGTGCAGCTTCAACCAGTGGCTCGTGTGGAATAGAAGGTGGTGGATCGATCACTACCTGCTCGTCATCGTTTGTCTCTTTTGTCTCTTCCTCGGGTAAAGAATGTAGCTCAGCGACAATGGCCCTTAGCTCATCTCGATCCAGGTCCTCGTCTATAGCCATAGCTAGCAGCTTACGTTGCATGTCATGACTGAATGGAGCGACGGCCTCGTGATGGCTGAGAGATAGTGAGCCAGCTCTGTTCTCTATGGGTACACGATCGGCTAGTGACTTGAGGTTACGCAATCTGCCCAAGCTAAGCCCGGTTGTATCTAGGGCTTGTGCATACATTTCGCCGAACCTGTATTCCCCTACTGATATCCAGTCACCTACTGCCCACGCTATACCCCTATGATACTTGCCAAGCACAGGACCTAGCGAGGCCCAGTCATCAAAGTAAAGTGTACCTTCAATGACCAGGCCAATAGGTGTAACTGTAATATTATTAGGTGAAGGCACGGCGAGTGCCGTGCCCTCATCCTTAGAAGGGGGTTTCGTCATCTTCCTCGTCGTCTACTACGATTTCCTCGAAGTCCATTAGCTCTTTCGGTAGGCCATACTCTTTAGCGACCATAATCAGAGACTCATTACGCTCTAGTCCCTCATCACGAGCACCAGCATACGTCCAGATAGCCTGAGTAAGCATTAACATGTGGGTAGTGTCATGCTCAGTAAACAGTACTTCAGCATCTAGGCCGAACAGCTTGGCGATGTTGGCCGCGTGCTTCCAATTCTCTAGGCTCTCGACTGGACCAACTACGCAGCTAAGCCATCTCTTAATGAAGTAGGTTGCATTCTCTTCTTCACCAGGTACTAAGGCATCAATAGCTGCTAGCGCACCTTCCTTAGTGGATAGGTCAGGTGGTGGGGGAGGAGGCTCGACTACAACCCAGCCAGGTAAAGGCGAGCGACCTTTACCCATCTGTCGCCAGGTCTCAATAGTGATTGATGTCACCATCTCCCTCTGGTCAGTCGGCTTAATCTTGGGCAGGTCAAGTTCCTTAGTTACATCAGCGAACTCATGGTAAGACCAGATGTGCAACTTAGCTATGTCTCGCCAGTATGCCTTCCAAGCATCCATCTCTACTTCAGACAATAGTGTATACACCTTCTGTTCCACGTACGGCGCTGGCTCTAGTGCTGTCGAAGGCGAAGGAGCTGGTGTTGCCCTTGGTCCTGATTGACCAGTCATGCCTGTTGCTCCCTGGAAACCAGGTGTAACTGGAGGAGCTGGAGCTTGTGGCGGAGGAGCAAGAGGTTGTGGCGGGGGAGTTGGGGCTTGTGGCGGAGGAGCTGGGGCAGGAGGCTGCGGGGGAGGGGGGGCTGGCGCTTGTTGGGGCTGTGGTACCTGGGGAGGCTGTGGTGCCTGGGGAGGCATACCCTGTGGTGGTGGTGGTGGATGTACTGGCGACGGAGGCCCTAGCATACCATTGAACTGACCTAAGCCAGAATCAGCGCCTAAGTTAGCAGCTTCTTTTCCGCCTGCTAGTTGGAAGAGAGCTGCTGCTGTCTCGACCTCAACATCTTCCTCTGTACGTTGAGCGATTGGCCCACCTGAGTGAGCTGCGACTAGGCCCCGGCGCTTACCTTCCATTACATAGGTTACACCCATCAGACTATCCCTAGTCGCACCTGCTTTCTGAATTATCTTGTGCTCATCAACATTAACGAACCAGGCACAGTCCATAGTCTGTCCACCTATCTCAGCCACAATTGAGTAGAGGTAGTAGGGATCATACTGCTTTTGATCCGGTCCAATAGGTGTATCGAACTTGAATCTGACCATCGACCAGTTCACTGCACCTGCCTGATAATTCTCTATCGATGTTTCATTGGGTTTGAATTTTGCTCGTTGTGCCATGGTATCTCCTTATATTTCTGGGAAGTAAACGGATGATAAATCGTCGCTACGCACAGCTTCTTTCGCTGCTTCTATTGGTGTATCTCCAGCGTCATACATGTCTCTGCTACAGAAGTCGGATAGGTCGTGCACCGATACACCAATCATAGTTTCAACCAACCGATCAACTTTAGTCATCCACGTCTCAAAGGACATAACATCTCCTAAGTGGTACAAATGTGCCACTATTATAATAGGAAAGGGAGACTGAAGCAAGCCTCAATCTCCCTCTCAATTTAGTACAGAACTGCCATCACTTTTTCTAGGATATGTTTGGTACTTTCCTTGTCATTGTTGTACAGGAAACCAACAACAAGCGCAGCTGTCTCATTCGTCTCCGCTTTCCAATAGAACAACCAGGCAAAGATGACACCTACTGCGAGATCCCACTTGTTATAGTAGCCCTGGCTCTGCTTACCTGCTAGATGTAAAAACGGAGACCAGTTAAACATGACATCTTGGAAGTGCTTGTCCTGAGCATTCTTGACATCGTACATCCAATCAACGACTAGCTGCTGGAACGCGTCGATCATATGACTAGGTATTACTCCGCCTATGAACGGGGGATGGGCACCACCTACCGTCACTTGAACTGCATTAGGTAGCTCGGCCAGCGATACATGATACTTGGTCCAATCTCCCAGATTCTCTGCTACTAGATATACTGAACGGGTGTTAAGTGTTACTGTCATTCTATCTCCTTGATTACTACATCAGGTTGAAATGATTCTATCGTGTCCCCTCTAAAACCATCATATCTGTGTCTCTCCTCGTACTCCAGCGTATAGAAAGCGGTCAGTGAGGATATAATGGAATCAATCATTGGAACACTATTGTCAGCGTGCACGAGCATGATAATACCTCGTGCTGCTTCCAGCGTATTACGTAATAGTAGGATTTGCCTTAGCTCTAGTGTGATCCTGATCTCGTACTTAGTATCTTCGTGGTACATTACTCTTCTTCCTCCTCCTCAATTTCTTTGAATACGTACTTGCGCGGATTAGGATTCAACTTGAACACTGGTCGCTTGATGTAGTAGTTCTGTCCATTGTCACCGGACGGATACCCACCTCTAAAGTTCCAGAACCTACCTTCTCTTAGTTCCATAGTAGGTTCAAGCTCATCCTTGTAAAACAGGCTGAATGGCCCACCACTGATGCTTACATAAGCGTGACCAGGCTTATCTGCTGCTTTGCCAAGGTAGCAGCTGGCACCACCTGTACAAATATGAACATCGCCCTTGTCCAGCCAGTTTACTTTATCGATGACACCATAATCTCCATAGGAAAGGCCATCTGTATCATGTCCCTGTGCCTCATTCCATTCCCTGAGATCAACAAAGTCGCCTTGACGTGGTTCTCGGCACCGAAGGTGGGTCAACTTGGTAGTGATCATACCCTCTGCTCCAACGTACTCGACGATACCCTGTATCCTTACGCCGTTAAACTCCCAGTAATATTTATCGCTGACGTGATGTCTCATTGTAGATCCTTCTCGTATAACTCCCAGGTACCAGCTTCCTCATACCCAGGTAGCGCACGAATAGCATCATTTCTGATGTAATCATATATTGCGAATGCTTCGGTTTGTCTCCAGTCAGGCGTTTCACATGCCTGATAGTCATAACCGTTGCACGCCTTAATAATCTCTACCGCTTCCAGCTGTCTAATAGGTCTATGAACATATTGCCGTCTCTCTACGCTTATCCTGCCATCATAGTGATACGCGATCGATCTGAAATTCTCGTCGAGTAGTTTCTGGCCTGTCTCTTGCAGGTTGTCGTGGGTTATCCTGTAGCTTGCACCATTCCAATACACGTACACACCTTGCCTATCGTACTTGATGGCCTGGAGCATGGCTGATATGGTTTCATCCGTGACTATATATGCTGACATTAGCTAATACACTCTCCTTTATGTGCTTTGATTAGTTCCCAAGCGCTCTCGGCCTCTCGTTGCCTGCCAGTAATGGCGGCTAGATCCATACGCGCTCCGATTAATAGGCTACGCTCGATCTGTTTTCTATGCAGTAGTGCTGACTCGAAGACCCCTTCCTTATAATTTACGTGTGCTGTTGTCCTGGCTAGGGCAAGGGTTAGTACTCTCACCCGTTCTTCCATTAACTCTAAGATTGTTTCGCTCATCATTCTCCTAGTTGCTCGAGATCGTCATAGTGTTCATCTACTTGTACAACCATGTAGTCAACGGCCATGACACCACTAAAGAAACTTCCCTTCTCCATGACGTTGTCTGGTTCATCAATGGGCCACCACTTGATACGACATGATGGCCCGTAGAGGTTGTTCTTGATGACCTGGTAAAAGTAATCTCTGTACCTGTGTATACTCATCGTACGCTACCCTCGAAGTGGATCGGATAAACCTGTATGTACTCCGTGTCAACTATCTTCTTCACTACCCCACCATCACTAGCTTTCCAGTAACGGTACTTGTTCGTGCGCTCGTCAGTCATCTCGATACCAGCTGGCTGATAGCCAACTATGTTCTCGTTGACTCCGACTTCTGTGCCAACCTTGTACACATAACGATCGTAAGCTGATAGCACAGGTCCTTCAGCCGTGAACGGTAAGCCAGTGTCACGGTGCGTTACCGTGATACGCACTCTATCATTTTTCTGCACACGCAGGTGTTCGTACCTTACGCCCATGTTGCTTCTCGTAGCGTGCTCATACCTTACATCCATATACCTGTCCTCTGTAGCGGGGCATAAGGAGAACCGAACTCAGTCATGCCCTCATAATCTTCTGGTTGCGTCGGCGCTGACTCAATCCAGACCACATCATTACGGTATGGCCTGTCTCGCATACGATACTTCTTCATGATAGTGTCCTTAGCTACTCGTATGGCTGTGTTGTGATTGAGTGTGACTACATTCTCTACGATGATGGTCACTGGATTGTGGCTGCTAGTCAGCCATTTGACATCGAACTTGATTGTCTGACCAGAACGCTCTATCATTCCCTGCCTCCCCATCCCTCTATTGCTTTCTCGAAGCCCACTGGAATCCTGCGGCCTTCTCTAGGCGCAGATTCAAGGCCCTCTACCCAACCCTTGCCCTGCTCGTAAAAGAATATGGCAATTGATTGCTTACTATCGGCAACATATAGTTGTAGTATGCGAGTGCTTCGTGCAACCTTTCCTATACGCTCTTTGAAGTGCAGAAATGGCCTATCTTCTTCCACGTACATCTTAAGTATCTGATCTTCCATCATTGTCATCACCTCCCTCGTACTCGAGCACGGTTGATATAACACCAAGGTACGACAGATCCGTGTGAAGTTCCTCGGCATCCTGCTTAGATAGCTTTAACGCGAGCTGTTGCGTACTGGTATAATTGCCAACAACATCGGCGAAGTACCCTATCTTTGGCTCGAGCACCAAGATTACATATTTCTTACGCTTGAACTTAAACATCTTCACCTCCTTTCCACAGTCCGGCTAGAACTTTCATCGTTCGACCTAGCAGCCGTGGGTATGCAATCTCTTTATCTATAGATTCAGGCCAGTTTTTTGTTTGCCAAAGTATTTTTCTTTTCTTGCCCAAGCGTACACGTGACTGGTACCCTGCTGGGGCTAGCCATACTTCAAGAATAAAATCTGGCGATCTGTTGTACACCTCTACACTATCTTTCACGTCTCACCTCCTTCCAGCAATCTAAACGCGTGCGTTACATCTCGGTATCTGACCTCGAGCAACGATTCTCGAGGTGGTTCCCAGGTGCCATCGCACACATACACACGACCTAACATCTCTACGATATCCCCTTGTAACGGGGGACCAGTCATGTTCATCTGATGTCCTTTCTTTATGGGTACCATGCGATCCCCATCCATCTTGCCGACTAAGGTTTTAATCACCGAACTTAGGCTTAGACTTACGCATGACTAGCGCACAATCAACCATGATGTCAGCTATAATGTTCTTGGCCTTGGTGCCGAACTTCTTATAGCACTGTTCACCAGGGTGTGCGCCACTGGACTCAAGTACCTGGCTCATGAATGGCTGGAGTAAGAAACCACCACCATTTATGCTGAAGTACTGGGATAGAGGTGTGTTAAAGTGATACCGAAACGGTGCCTCGAAATCCCAGTACACCTTGCCCATGCCATCTCTAGGTGTATACCATGTATACCACTTCCCTTCAGGCCTTTTTATGGTCCTCTCTTTCTCAGGCATATTCCTCCTCCTCTTCCATATCTGCTACTGCATCAGCCATAAAAGCGTCGTAAGCTAGCGATGCGCAATTGTCTGAACAGAACTTCTCTCCGTCAGCAAACTCGTGACTCCACCAATCGCGCTCATTAGATGGCATGATCTCATCACAACGTGGACATCTATCCAACCTATCGAACTCGGCCCGTGCCCAGGTTATGACATCATGCACTGTCATTGGTTCACCCTCAGCTCCCCACTCGCCAGCTAGCCGACCACGAACGGTTAGGTTGATGTCTGCTTCTGGGTCAGCCTTACGCCATGCCCTCAGTACACTGATAGCTGTTAGCGTAGCTTCTACAGGGTCGTCGAACTCTCTACCTTCACCTTCATATGCAGACACCAGCATGTCTGGTCCAGCATAGTCACCACCACCACACTGTATCTCTACCGTGTGATCACCTGTGTAGTAATAGATTTGCCTACTAATCCCGTATGGCATTGAGCACCTCCCTCTCACGTTTAATCTCTTCCACAATCGCATCAATATGCTGTAGTGATATCATTGATATCATCCTCACGCTTGGCTCATTGGTCCTGATGTCATACACCATCGCGCCATTAACGGTCTCTGATACAACTTTCCCTGATATTCGGGCACGTATGGTCATTTTAGTAATCATCGAACGTGCGCCATGCCTCCACTCGAACTCGTAATGATATTGCTTGAGCTTAGTCATTTGGATTGATGACGTGACGTGCTATAGCTGCACGTTCAGCTTCTTCGATCATAACAACAGTTTCATTGAATATTCGGAGGCTGACTTCGGAATGTAAAGTCTTAGTGTGCTCGTTATACACGATCGCACCAAAGCTATCGGCCTCAACCTTGACATGAATACCGTCATCATCATCCCATACCCAAAGACGCAGAGGTATACCACGTGGATCGTAGGTCTTGCTTTTGAATCCTATGTACTGTGGCCTGCGTAACGATAAGATCTTCTCAACGAATTTACTTGCGCTTGGCATTCCCATTACTATCTCCTTTTAGTTAGACTAGGGTTACGCTCTGATGCTGTAAGCGAGGGGTCGTTATAATATATCAACTCCTCTACCTCTTCCTCTATATCAGCTTGACGTGCATCCTCTTCGAGTTGCTCGTGCTTGACTATCAGGTGTGAATCCGGATGTGGTTCCCATGCCCAGCCACAGATGCCACGAGCTGTTTGCAGTGCACTACCATAGAAATTGAATGTACCTGTCGAACCTGCTAGACCAGGTCCACGTGACCAGGTACGTGATATGTCATCCTCTAGCAGTGGCCCGGATGAGCCTCTGTCCACAACGTAGACACCGTACATGTACGTACTACCCACAGGCTCAAACAATATCATGACTTGTTTGACTGCGTTCATGCAGATAGTTACGCCCTCGTAGTGAAACTCGAGGAAATCTTTAGGTTTCATCTTTCTCCTTTACCCAACCGCATATAGCGCGAGCCAGTCGAAGCGACTCGCCATAGAATCTAGTAGAAAGCGTTGACTTTAGTTTGCTCGGAGGCACAGCCCATGATCGAGCCATGCTATCTTCCTCTAGTGAGCCTGCCTGTCCCCTGGAAGAGACGCTCACTACGTAGTAGTATTTGTCCTCGACCTTTTCATTGGTGATGATCACTTGCTTAGTCTCGTTCATGCAGATGGTCACTGCCTCATAATGAAACTCAAGGTAATCTTTAGGTCTCATCATTCTCCTTTACAATGGTCATCGTGGCTACTGTAATGTCAACGATCCTAAACTCTTCGATATCGAGATCGATTATGAATGGCACCTCACCCAATACAACTACCATGCGCTCAGGTAGATGACCCTCGATACGATTAAGCAATCGCTGGAAGGTTACTTGCTGTTTGTTCTTCGCCATACTCAATGACATTTGTGCTTGGTTAATAGCTTGCCAGTTTCTTACTATTTTTGCCCATAAATCTATCACGGTCTCGTCGTACTTGTTACTCATTAGCTGCCTCCAATGCGCGAGCATATGCCTTGTCCTGGTTAGCCCAGCGTGTCATGTAAACTGATGCTGGTTCCCAGACAGAGGGTATGTTCACGCCTATCGTAAACGAATCGAACTGTTGCTTGTGCGAGCGATCATCTACACCTAGATATTTATAGTTTCCCTTCTTGATTCTCATAACCTCTCTCAGGTATGCGTATGCCCTGATCTTGGTGTGCGTGATCAGGGCATAAGTTACGTAGCCTACCTTGAACAGGTGAGCTTTATGCTTCTTCATTCGGCCTCCATTCTTCGCCGATGTCATCGAGCAGCCTTACAGCGTGCTCACGGATAAGCTCATTCCCTTCTTGCATCTCATGATAGCCCATAGCCTGTCTAGTATTGTGCATGACCGTGTATAGGAATACGACTAGCTCATTAAGATGGCGATAGCGCTGAGTGAACTTTGTTTCTAGTCCCTCTGCCTTCTTAGCTAGCTCGGAATGACCCTGGTCTCTGATTATTCTGGCTACAATTGAACGGTTACCTAGAGCACCGAATACCCAACCAGGCGGAGCATCAGGCCACATTACCTCGTTCTCTCCCTCAACCTGATGCAAGGCGGACATAGCAGTCATGACACCTACTAAGAAATCGACTTCGCTTATGAGAGCGCGCGTTTTCCATCTATCTACCAACTTACTCTCAGCGTACTTAATAACTCGAGCGCTTAGCTCTTGGGTTAGCTCTAGTTCTACCTCTGACCAACTGAAGGATGTTAGGTCGTTTTCCTTGCCCACTGTATCAACGAGGGCTTCTATCTCAGACAACGGTAGCTCGAGAAGGTCCTCGTAAGACATACTAGGATCTACTGGCGAGCTGTCTGCTTCATTCAATTCAAGATTATCTGCCACGTATACTCGAACGAGATCGCTGTACTCTGTTAAGATATCTCGCTTGCTCGTACTAATTCCAACAGTGTTGATTGTACCTTCACTGCTAGATGCAATTAACTGATAAACTTTCATTTGATCTCCTTAGTCTCCAATCTCTACCGTGTCAACCCACGGCCTTAACTCGAATCGATCTACATTATCCACTGCTGGAGTTACATGTACACAGGATATCATGACCATGACCGAGCGACCGAACAGCTGAAAGTCGGTACGCTTCAAGTCAGCTAGATAAAAGCTACCCTCAACGACTAGCTGTAACACGAAGTTACGCTCGTACTTAATGTGTGTCGGGTTAGCTGATTGACAACTAGCTAGCTTAGCTGGTGAAGTCAAGCACGCTGAGTTGTGGCCTGGATGTGGTATGTGTACGATGTCCTCGATGTGCTGTGAAGATAGCTGTACGTGCAGTACCTTGTGTTCGTATATGGTTGCACGCTCAAGCTCTTTCGCTACTGAACGCAGGTCACGCCAGCCTGGTCGGTCGACGATTATATCGATGATGCTTATTTGTGTTTGGATATCGTCGTCAATCTGTGTCAACATGTTCACCTCCATAGCAGTTAGATGTATGGGTTAAATTGTTAAGGGCGAACCGTTCAACGTATGCCTTGTGCTCAAGACTAAATAAACCAGCTACACCCCAACCCCTAGCGCCCCTGCACAGTGCTTGTGCGACACTGCCATTAGGTGTGTCAACAGTCATTAACTCAAGCACCTTCATTGGCACACCTGACCATCCACTCTTCCTCTGATATACGATATCGCCTACCTTAATTTGCTGGTCCGGCATAGCTGAATCCCTCCTTGCATACATCTCTGCTTCGTTTCCATGGCATGTTCACTACCTTGTCATCGAACACGACCAGGGTAAGATTGCCCATTCGATACAGGGCAGGGACGTGGCGACCTCGTAGTCTAGCGTTACACTCGCCAAAGATTACACGTACAGGGTGCCATAGCCCTGCCCCACGAGCATCATCACCCACTTTCTCAAGGCCATCAAAGGTCCTGCATGATCTAGCCCTACGAATGAGCTTGTCCACCTTGGTCTGCTTGTCCAGGCGATCAGCTTCTCTTGCTTCCCAGTAACCTACTACTTGTCCTATGTTAGTCATCTTGTTCTCCTTGTAAACGATTGATCATAAATGGTATGTCTTTAAGATTGTCAGCGTCCATCACTACGACGAAGCCATGTTC